>JAABUJ010003572.1_pt1 | contig 17333 bp, 22 predicted proteins | sample 5559131 | NCBI WGS metagenome assembly JAABUJ01 (sample SAMN10711875, study PRJNA513366) | rock metagenome | isolation source: Antarctica rocks | place: Antarctica: Victoria Land, Mt New Zealand nord | collected 2016-01-07 | reverse complement strand
CACGCCCATTCCGGCGTGTCCCGCCGCCGCTTCTGGCTCATCGTCGTCATGCCGCGCTTACGTCAAAGCCTCCAGCGCCTTCGGATTGTGGATGCCCTTCTCCTGCTCGAGGAACTGAAAGAACTTCTTGAGCGCGACACGGGTCTCGTCGGGGTCCATGCGGTCGAGCACCTTGCGCTGGTACCAACGCCGGAAGTGGCTGTTGACCAAGCCGCGCGTCACGTCTTCCAACCGCTCCACGTCCGTATAGTCACACAGGAAGATACTGAACAACTCGACGATGCTCGTATGCTTGAGGACGGTGCGCCGGCTGTATTTCTTTTCAAGGGAGGCCGCGAACGCGGCATTAAGCTCGTCGAGGGAGCGCCGGAACGGAGCGCGCGCCTCCTCGGCCTCTTTGAGGGCGGCCAGGTAAACGTCGATCTGGTCGCCGGGGATCAGCACCTTGCCCGTGAACACCTCTGGCATCACCCAACCCTCCCGTTCGTCACGGCCCTTGCGCGGGGGACCGTACTCATACATCCATAGTACCGCGCCGGTGGACGCCGACGGCTGCGTGGAGAAGGGCGTGGCCGTCGGCGCGCATCTTTGTGAGTTCCGCATCATGCGCGGCCACGCAGACCCCTGTTACGCTACAGACGGATGGGGGGCATCCGGGCCGTTGTGGGGACGCCGGCCGGGGCGCCCCTCGGACTATCCCTCACCCCGCACCGCTGTCCGTCGATGGCCGCACGGCCCGCGCGGCGACCGTTACTCGACGTACCACCGACGCCCCACGTAGGCGATCCGGCGCTCGCCACCGTCCGCCGGCCGCGTCCACCACGACACCGCGCGCACCCGCCCGGCCAGCAGGAGCAACGCATCGGCCAGTTCCGACCCCGATCCCACCGTCACGCTGGCGAAAGCGCCCACCCCCTTGCATTGCAGCGTAGCGACCGCGGCCCGCGCGTGCGCCTCTCCGTCCGGATAGAGCGCGGCGGCGAGGGCCGCGCCGAGACCGGGCAACGCCACCGACGGGGCCACCAGGGCGACGAGCGCGGGCAGGGGGCGCTCCAGGGCGAGCAGTACAACCCGGCGTGGCTCCTCGGCCGGCACGCCAACGAACGCGCGCCGCTCGACGACGAAGCCCTGCGCGTGCAGGATCGCCGCGATGCCCTCGACGGCCACCCCCGTCACGTTATCCGTCGTCAGGGTGACGCGCTCCGTCGCGCCCGCGCCCGCGTTCACCGCATCTCCCTCCGCTCCTGCGCACGGACCAGCACCGCCTCGGCCTCGTCCACGACGCGGTACGGTCGTCGTCTGAGCCGCCGACGGCGCTCCTCGCGCGCTACGCGCGCGGCCCGCTCGTGCCCCTTTATGACGCGATCGACGTGAACGATGAGGAGACACAGGGTCACATAGACGAGGAGAGCGACGAGGGCTGCACGCGCATCGCTCGTGGGTGCGCCTCCCATGATGCTCCACGTCAGCAGGCCGGCACCGGCCATGCCGACGAGCATCAGGATTGTGCGGGTGCGGCGCTCCCATACCCAAGGCTGGCGCGGCGCACCCCGGTCGGCCTCCTCGGTCCCGCCCCACTGCGCCATCGTCTCGCGTCCCCCTTTTACTCAAGTGTACGCCGTTGCCCGGGTGTCGTTGGGTGGTGCTGAGGTCGACACTCAAGGGCCGATCCGAGGACGCCCTCATAGGCGGTTGGCAGGGATAGCTATGCCGCAGCAAGAATCTGCGTGAGGTCGTCCCACGCGCGCGTCAAGCGCGGGGCTTGCGGGATGCGCGGGTCGCCGGTCGGCTCACCTAAGCGGTAGAAGCCGTCCCGCAGGTTGCGCATGAAACCGTGGCCGTCGCACACCACCTGGGCGCATCCGATCTGTTGGAAGCCGCGCATGCTCCGCGTCCGCCCTTTGAGATGTTGGTGGTCGCGCTCGATGGCCTGTTGCTCCGCCTTGCCCGTGATGTGCTCCGCCTCCGGTACGACGGCCTGTAGCGCGGGTGGATAGGCCGCTGCCTTGTCCGTCGTAACACGACGGGGCCGCACGTCGGTCCGCGCGATCGCCTGCTCAAAGAAGGCCGTCGCTGCCGCCGTGTCGCGCGTCTCGCTCAGGTAAACATCGATCACCTGGCCGTGCTCGTCGATGGCCCGATAGGCGTAGACCCAGCGGCCCGCCAGCCGAATATAGGTCTCATCAACGGCCCACCGAATCCCGACGCGGCGACGATGCGGGCGCGCCGCCTCCTTATAGAGCGGGGTGAAGTGCTGCACCCAATCGAACACGCTCGACGGATCAACGTGGACACCCCGTTCGGCCAAGAGTTCCGCAATATCGGCGTAGGGCAAGCGGAAACGCAGATACCAGCGCACGGCGAGGGCGATCACGTCGTCGGGGAAGCGGTAGCCGCGGAAGGCCGAGGTCGAGCGGTCAGTTTGACGTCCCTCGCAGATCGCGCACTGGTAGATCTGTCGGCCCGCTCGGTCGCGCCCGGCCTTGACGAACTGCTCCTGTGCGCACCGCTGACACTGCATGCTGCTCTCCCTCTATCCCTCGTCAGGCCACAGCATACCCTATCTCAACACACCCCAACGATACCCTCTTGCTGGCCGTGGACCCTGCCGCGCCGGAGGGCGACCGCGTCGTCGGCTACCAATTGGTGCGCGAGGGCGTCGACAGCGCGGTGGTGGAGCAGTTCCTGACGCGCTTGGCCGCAGCCGGTATTCAGCCCGACGAGGTGATCACCGACGGCGCGACGCTGTATCCCCGTGTGCTCACCGACGTGTGGCCGCAGGCGGCGCATCAACTCTGCCTATTCCATGAGACGCGCCGCCTGACAACGGCGGCACAAGAGGTGATCCGCCAGGTGCGTCGGACGCTGCCGACACCTCCTCCCGCGGCGACGTATGGCTGGGGCGGGCCGTTGCGTGCGCAGCCGCCAAGCGATAACCCAGCCGATCCCGCCGTCCAGCGCTGGCAGGCGCGGCAGGATGCGCGCCGTGCCGGGATCGCCCAGGTCCAGGCCTTAGCCCACCAGGGCCTCTCGCTGCGGGCCATCGCCCGGCAACGGGGCCTTCATCGGCGCACGGTACGCGCGTGGCTGCGTCCTGCGCCTCCTCCTGTGAGCGACCTCCACAGCGTCGAGCCTGCGGCGTCCACGCCCACGCGCGCGTACCACCGGCGGACGCCCGCTCTCGTCGCGCAGATCCACCAACTCTCCGCGCAGGGGCTCTCCTACATCGAGATCGCGCGGCAGACGGGTGTCCACCGGGTCAGTGTGTCCGCCCGACTGCGGGAGCAGGGCCAGGAGGGAGAGCACCCTCTCCCTGAACCCGTCGCCGCAGCGGACACCCTGCCCGCCCCGCGCCAGGACGCCCCCCAGGCTGACATCCCTTTGCGCAGTGTCGCGTCGATCGAGGGCGCGCTGAAAGTACGCGCGTATCGCCGGAAAGAAACCGCGGACACCCTGCCACCGCCCGTGGCCCTGTGCCGTCGCGGGCGGCGGCTGGATGGACGGATTGAGGACTGCGTGGCCGCCTAATCGCCGGAGGCGTGAAGGCCGTTGCCAACGTCAAGTACGCAGTCTCGTGAGCATCGGCCATAGGGTACCGGGGCAGCGTCGGCCATAGGGTACCACCCGCGCTACGGCACGCGCTCTCCATCCGCTGGCGTATCCTCTCAGCAACGCGACTGTAGTGCTGCTAAGGGGGATATATGGCCGGTAGGAGGAAAGACATCATGGACGTACGCGAGTTGCTGCGACATATTCGCATGACGGAGAGTGACCGCGCGGTGGCGCGGGCGACGGGGGCACATCGCAAGACCGTACTTCACTACCGTCACTGGGCACAGGCGCACCATCTGCTGGAGGGGGTGCTGCCGCCGATCGAGGACCTGCAGGCGCTGCTCGTCCAGACGGGTACCCCTGTGCCGGCTACTTTACTCATCCGTGGCCCCACGGATGAGTAAAGTAGCCGGCACAGGTGGCGGCGTGACGGTGATCGCGGAGGCGAACTGGCGACGGGCGCGCGAATGGGTGCGCTACAATGGATTATTGGTGTTGTGAAGGAGGGTGACATGCAACAGGTCGCAATTACAGAGGTGACGGACGACGGGGCGGCGATCCCCGCTGACGTGCTGCGCACGCTCGGCGTCGCGCGGGGCGACAAGGTGGCATTCGTGGCCCGCGACGACGGGTCGATATCCCTGGCTAAGGCGGGAGGCCCGTTCCCCGCTCTCGCCCCCGCCTCGGGCCGGATACGTGACATCGTCGGGGTGTTCTCGACCGGCGTGCCGCGCACGCTTGCGGACGACGCGGCGTTCCTGCGCGAGGTCAGATACGGCGATGAGCCCGACGATGAGTAGGTGCGCACGGCACACCGGTGATTGGCGCGAACGAGGCCCGCGGGCAAACGTCCCGCGGGCCTCGTTCGTGTCGTCGGCGTCATCGTGTGCCGAACGTCGGAAAGGAAGAGGGACTGGATGCGTGAGCGAGGGGGATGAGGAAACCTATGGCAATCGCGCTCGACACGAATATCATCTGGCCGGTGCTAGCGGGGACGGAGCTGTCGGCGTCTATCTTGACGCCGCTGCTCGAGGCCTATAGCGTCAGCGATGGCCTCGTCATCGCGGAGCCCGTCTACGCGGAGGCTCTCGCGGGGCCGGGGGCAAGCGTCGCGAGGCTCGACGCGGCGCTGGCGCGAGCGAGTATCACGGTGGAGGTGCGATTTGGCCGCGTGTCCTCCAAGGTGGACGCGGCCATCGGCGTGACCGAGACGGAAGAGGAGGTGAATGTCCTCTTCGTGCGCGCCCTCCGCGCGCAGACGGAGAGTGACGTGTTGCGCCCAACCCGATAACGATCGGGCATGCAGAGGAATCGGCTCGCGCTTTGTCACCCATCCGCACGATGGGTTCGTCTATGTCGCGCGGATGGGTGAAGTAGCCATAACACCGGGACGCGCCAGCTGTTCCAGGCCTACTCCCCACTATGTTATTAGCAGTGCTAATGGGTGAATTCACCCATCCGAGCCAACAAGGACCAGTACGCCTTACCTGAGTTAGCGTTTTACGGAACGCGCCGGTGACTGTGCCTGATACATTCAGCGCCTATCTTCAACTACCCCAGGCTTCCGTAGCCGTTGACAGTCAGGCGGTAAAACGGATAGGATAGGCTCATGGCTACAGTCGACAGTGTGGACTCGCCCATGCCTTCCATCGATCTGTCCGGATATCCGCCCCTTCTCAAGATAAAGGAGGTGCAAGACATCATGCGCTGCTCGGAGCAAACGGTTCGGTGGCGCATGCGGCGGGGTAGGCTCAGCTACCATAAGGGAGAGAATGCCCCTCTAATCTTGCGCAAGGGCCTCCGGCGCTATCGGGAAGAGCGTCTGGCGCCAGCAGTTGATGAGTGCGCTGCGACGAGGAGGGATCGATCGTGAAAGTGCTGGCGGTCGGCGCGGCGAAGGGCGGCGTCGGCAAGACGACCACCAGTCTCTACCTCGCCGCGCGCGCGGCCGAGATGTTGGGGAGTACGCGAGAGCGTCCGCTAGTGGCCCTGATCGACCGCGACGAATCGAAGAATCTGACCATGCTCTGGAAGCGGCGCGCGGACCTCCGCCGCCCGGATATCGTCCTGTGGTCAGATAGTGATCTGCCGCCAGATGATGCGGGGTTCCAGTTCGTCGTCATCGACACGCCGCCGGGCCTATCAGCGATCCCGTCGCTACGCGAGGCCGCACTGGTGTTAGTCCCGACTGTCCCCGAAGATCAGGGAGTGAACAACCTGATCAATTATCTCCATCTGATCGATGTCCAGCGACTCGCCGCCAGTCCCCAGATGCGGCTCGTCGCGGTCTTGCCAACCATCGTCAAGCGACGAACGCTGCACCAGGTGCGGCTGGAAGAAATCAAGCGCATCGCCGCCATGCAGAAGCCGCCACTCCTCGTTCTCCCGTCCGTGCCGGACCGTGCGCGCATCGCGCTCCCCGACCTGACGGCGCCGGAGTACGACACGCCAATTAAGGAGCTGTTCCGTTATGCCGAAATCCTCGACCCGTCGCCCGCCGAGTATTCTTGACTCGATTCTCGCGGAGACCCCAACCGGCGCCGTGACGGATGAGGAGCTCGTGCAAGGGATCGAGAGTAACTTCACGACCATTCCGGGCGGCTATCTGATTCCCATCGAGCGCGTCGAACCCTGGGAGCGTCAGCCGCGACGCTTCTTCGATGAAGAGCAACTTGCCATGCTAGCCAGATCCATTGCCGACGCAGGGCTCTTGGAGCCGCTCATCGTGCGCCGTGACCCCAAGCGGCCTGGCCATTACATCATCGTCGCCGGCCATCGGCGCTTGCTCGCCTGTCGCCGATTGCATAGCAGCGGTGACCCGGCCAAGAGAGGGAAGGTCGCGGTTCTGCCATCTATCGTGCGCGAAATCGCTGAGGACGCGGCTTTTGCCGACGCCCTAGTCGAAAACCTTGTGCGCACGGACCTCACGCGCAAAGAGACTCTCGATGCCGTTGCACAGCTGCAGCGCGAGTACAGATGGAGCGGGCACCAGATCGCCAACCGCACTGGGCGAAACCCGAGCGACATCAACACCCTGCTGCGCATCGCGAAGCATCTAGTCTTCTATCGCCTGGTGTCGGACGAGCGCATCAATCCGAGCGTCGCGGGCATTCTAATGCGCCTGTCGGAGAGTGGGCAGGACGCGGCCATCAAGCGCCTCGAACGCGATAAACAATGGATCGTCACCGCCGACGATGCGCGTCGCTTGGTGGATAACGAGCGAATCGGACAACTACCCCTCGACGACAGACCATCGACGACCTCCCCCGAGTGGGTGAATTCACCCACTCGCGGTGCTCACGGCTCGCTGCCGGGTAGCGGACGGCATACGGATGCGCCAGCATCCGCAGGCACGGCTCCGGAGCGCCAAGCCGTACCGACGGACAACATGATCGGTTTGCCCCCCGACCCCACTCACCAGATGTTGGATCAGAGCGAGGAGGCGCGCGCCAGAGGAGTCGAGGTGGCGGCTTCATCCACAACCACAGACTCCGCCACCGCCCCACAGCTTGATGGCCCTGCGGCTGAGGCAACAGTCAGGAACCCCGATGGGGCTGGAGCGTCGATGCCGGGCGATCACGGCGAAATCATCCACGTCAGCACGCACACGCGCCGCAAGCCAGGTGCGGATCGCACACCGGCGTTACAAATCCGTCGAAGCGATGGAGATGTGGAGGACTTTGCCCGCTATATCCTGGCCTGGGCGCGCGAAAGCGCGCCGCTGACGCCCGGCCAGCGCACGCTCGTCGCTGACACAATGGCGCAGGTCCGAGATACGCTCGGACTACCGTCAGGAGAGCACGCACGCTATAGCTTGTCAGATAATGTTTGAGAAATTCAGGTGGTTGGCTGAGCGTGGAAGCTGCCTACGGATTCTTAATTCTTTATCTGACAAGCTATAGTAACGCGGCCGTGGGTGCTGCCAGTCCCACACATGCGGCGGCGCTTGGATGCTATGCCGAACCCGACAGGTCGGCGCGGCGTGCCAGTGGAGCGGCGGCGCGCCTCTGCCGAAGCTACATGGCGCCGGCCCTGCCGACCGTTGACGATCATGCATGTATACGGTAGTGGAATGCGTCGCGACGGTGAAGCGCTGAACGCGCCGCGGTGGTGGTTATCATGCAACCGCGCCGGCGAGTGCGTAAGGACGCGCTCGCCGGCGGCACGGTCGGACACGACACCACAGCCGGTCATTCGGCGAGTATGCGGCGAGCAACCCGTCGTGCGGAGACGCTGCGGCCGCCTGATAACAGACTGACGGGCGGGCGCTCTATAGAGTATGATAGGCGGTGAAGGGCGAGAGGAGCGTGACATGGCAGACGGAGCGGAGGAATTGGGGGGGGCGGAGGCGACGGTCCTCGCCGTGGACAAACCGGGCGTATCGGTGACAATCACCGCGCCGGTCACCCCGCTTATCGACCCTGAGACCGGCCTGCCGTTCTCGCCCGAAGAGCTCGAGATCCGGCGCCGCATCGAGGAGGACAAAGCGCGCGGTGTCGTGGCCATCGATCCCGTGTACTACGCCTCCGCCGACTTCATCCATGAACCACTGCACGACGAGCGTGGCACCGTCGTAGAGGATGCGCTTATCCTCAACCGCGCGAACCAGACGCGTCTCGTCGTCAACTTTGGCGATATCGAGCAACTGGCAGAGGACGACCGCTCGGAGTTAGAGAATCTCGCCATCACGATCGCGGGCCGGGTCGGCGGGTCGAAGACGGCCGAACTGATGAAGCATCTCTATGTCCTGGCCAACGACGCGGGGCGAACGGGCCGCTTCACCGTCTCAATCAATGCCCTGCTGGATGCGCTCAAATACAAGCGCGACGACCGCGGCATTCACCGCTCGAAGCCACGGCAATTTGTCTCGCAGGCGCTCTTCGCGCTGTTGCTCACCCAAGTGGGTGTCAACGTGACCGGCCGCGAGGGAAACACGCGTGGCTTCGTCGCCCCGTTGCTCTCCGGCATCGAGTACCAGACGGCCGAACGTGTGACCGAGTTGACGCCACAAGAGATTTTCGGCAAAGGCTTACCCGAGAGCGTGACGATCCAGATCAACCCGCTCTGGTATCGCCTGCGCGACGCACAAGGTCGGATGGTCAACAACCCGTTTCTGGTCTCACGCGCGCTGCTGACGCCATCCGATGCGCAAAGCTATCGCGGCCGTCGCCGTACGACCGAGCAAACGCTGGCGGCCTACCTGGCCGAGTCGCGGCCATATGCCGTCGACCACCAGATCACAGTGACGCGCGATGCTCTGCTCAGGCACGCCACGATCACCGACCGCAACCGCGCCAATGCGACGAAGACGTTAGTCCGCGCGCTCGACCGGTTGTCCGCGCGGGGAATCCTCGTTTCCTATGGCCCACAGCCCCTACCTCTCGAGCCCAAAGGATTGATTACTCTCGTCCTTGCCGAAGCGCTACCCCTCTTCAACGACGAGCCGATTGCCGGAGGGCGCGCGTAAAGCGCGCGTGCTACCAGCCATACAAGCGTCAATCCGGCGGGCACGCCTGCGGCGCACCCCCCTTTCTCGCGCCGATCCCATCAGCGCCGCCTATGCCCGAATGCCCTGCCGGACATCGAGACGGTAGGCCAGGCATAGTACCTCGTCTTTGTCGCGCTACCAGCGGTAAAGACGGTGTGCTACCAACCGTAAAAAGCGCGTGCTACCAACCATAAAGAGCCGGTGCGTCTATAAAGTGCGTGTGCTACCAGCCATAAAAGCGGCGTGCGTTGTACACAGTGCGTATTGTGCTCCGGGTCGCACACTGTTTGTGCTACTGGTCACACCGCGCATGTGCGATCAGTCACCTGTCGGTAGTGCTACCAGTCGTAAATAGGGGTGCTCCCGCGCCTGTACGCAGGCCAGTTACGCGTTTTTTGCGCGTATGCGGCCCAGTCACAGCCGTAGCGGCCGCGATCACAGCGACCGCGCGGCGACGCGGGGCCTTGCGAAAGCGAAACGTATCCTGCATGGTGATAGTGAGATTCTCCTCATTAGATGGTCGGGGTGGTAGTATGGCGCGGCGCACGGCCGTATTGAAACGGGGGCGTCAGGAGGTGTGTTCATGTCTTCGCTGCCACGCGTTCGCGCGCAGCGCGGCGGCATGCGCGCGGCGCTCCCTGTCGCGGACACATGCACTAGCCTGACGGCTCCGACAGCGTGCGATAAGGCCGCGCTGGCGGCGCGGGGTGGAGCTTGCCCTCGCTCCGCCGCGTGGGGGATCGATGCGCATGGGCGTCGGGCGGGACGAGACGGTCAGGCCCCTATCCACGCGCTGGGGGTGATGCTCGTGGAGCGTGGTCCCTGGGGCGCATGGCAGCTCAGGGGGGAGATAGCCGATGACTAGCGCCGCGGGCGGCTTCGACAGTCCCAACTCGACGCAGACGCCAGACGCCGTCTTCGATTACTGGCTCACCCAGCTCACCGGCGGCGAACTGCGCGTGCTGCTCTTCCTCATTCGCCGCACATATGGCTGGAAGCGAGAGCAAGACGACGTCAGTATCTCTCAGTTCGTCCACGGCATCACGGATCGACACGGCAACAGAATCGCGGAGGGCGCCGGCATCAGCCGGTCAACCGCGATCGGCGCCGTGAAAAAGCTTCTCGCCAAAGGGTTGATCCACAAAGCGGAGAATCGGGACCGCGTCGGCGCGGACGAGGCGCCGACCTATCGCCTCAGCATTCGCGACCGGCGTGGCCATGTGCATGCCGGTCCGCTCTCACCGATCAACACGACACAGGTCCCGGACGCCATCTTCGACTACTGGCAGGCGCACCTCTCGGATAGCGAGCTCGCCGTCCTGCTCTACATCGTGCGGCGCACGATCGGGTTTGGTAAACCGGCGGACATCATCAGCCCCGATCAGTTCCTCCACGGCATCACAACCCGTGACGGCGCCGTCCTAGACGAAGGTTGCGGTGTATCGAAGGGTAAGCTGTATCCGGCTCTCGCACGTTTGGTGGGGTTTGGTCTGATCACAATCGAGCGTCGCATACATCCAAAGAAGGGCAATCTGCCCTCACGATTCGCCCTCGTCTTCGCGGGAGAACGACCATCCGCCGTGCACACACGCGATCCCCGGTTCGCCGACGACCCAACGCATGCCGACGAACCCATGCCGACGGACGCCGACACAGTCGCCGGTATCCGCCTCCTAATTATCCAGAACGGGGGTGCGGAAAGTGATCAAAGGGGGACTAATAATGGAGCGGAGGGGGTACAGCGGAGAGACCGAGGGGGGATGGGAAAGGATAGTGGGGGGGGGCGATTGGGGCAACAAGGGTCTGCTCATAAGTTGGACCCACAAAGAACAGAAACTATACAAGATCCAGTAAGACAAGATAAAGCTTCTCAAGATACATCACACCAACACCATGGCCCACACACACCGCCTGCCTCCCTCGGCGCTGACCAACCGGGTGTTGATGTTGTACGTGATCAAAAGAAAAGTTCCTGTCTAGGTGAGATAACGCCGACTTCAGTAACACCATCGGCGGCCGTCGACAAGCGGGCCATGATGGACGGGCCGTCCGAGAGAGCCAACGCCCGGCCGAATGTCCATGGCGCCAAAGAGCGCCTGCAGGAGTGGGGTGTGGACACCTCCTTGGCGCCGATGATTCTGACAATGGAGGACGAGATACGGACTTATACCTTGGCCGACGACGAGGTGCTGCTTGACGCGGGGGAGGGGCGCGCCCAGGTTATGCCCTTGCGTGCGGTGGTCTGCAACGACATCCAGGCGACGCGGGACAGTTACGTCCCTGTGCGGACGGACGTCTATTACTCCGTCGAGCATTTCTTGAGCGAGGGCGGGAATGCGTGGACGCCTGAGGAGGAGCGTAAGATCGAGAGGCACAACGTGCTCCACGCCGAACTCAACATACTCTACCGAGACATCGCGGCCTTTTCGCTCGAGGAGGCGCTCCGGCAGTACTTCACGGAGGATCTCGTGCGGCGCTATGCCGGTGGCGACCAGCGCGACCTGGAGCGCGTGCAGGGTTGGCTGCGCTACGTGCGCGGCGACGCGGCCGCCAGCCTGACCAACGCCGCCGGGTTCCTGCGCACGCGCCTCGAGTCGGCGCAGTGGGCCCCACGCGGCGCTCCCTCCAAGACCGGGCCAACCGGCCGTCGTCAGCATCTCTAGCCTGCGGCAGGATCTGCCGCATGGTTGGGCTGCGTCAGAATTCAGAATCAGGGGTGGTCGAGAGCCAGCCGGTCGGGTATCCTTCTCCTTTTATAGGAGCGCTGAGGAGGGGACGATGGGCTGCCCGTATTGCCAGGGGGACGCGACACAGGGGCTGGAGCGGACGACGGCGTTAGGGTATCGTTGGGGTGTGCTGAGATAGGGTATGCTGTGGCCTGACGAGGGGATAGAGGGAGAGCAGCATGCAGTGTCAGCGGTGCGCACAGGAGCAGTTCGTCAAGGCCGGGCGCGACCGAGCGGGCCGACAGATCTACCAGTGCGCGATCTGCGAGGGACGTCAAACTGACCGCTCGACCTCGGCCTTCCGCGGCTACCGCTTCCCCGACGACGTGATCGCCCTCGCCGTGCGCTGGTATCTGCGTTTCCGCTTGCCCTACGCCGATATTGCGGAACTCTTGGCCGAACGGGGTGTCCACGTTGATCCGTCGAGCGTGTTCGATTGGGTGCAGCGCTTCACCCCGCTCTATAAGGACGCGGCACGCCCGCATCGCCACCGCGTCGGTACCCGCTGGGCCGTCGATGAGACCTATATCCGGCTGGCTGGGCGGTGGGTCTACACCTACCGCGCTATCGACGAACAGGGCCAGGTGATCGATGTTTACCTGAGCGAGACGCGCGACACGGCGGCAGCGACGGCCTTCTTTGAGCAGGCGATCGCGCGGACCGACGTGCGGCCGCACCGTGTCACGACGGACAAGGCGGCAGCGTATCCGCCCGCGCTGCGGGCCGTGGTGCCGGAGGCAGAACACATCACGGGCAAGGCGGAACAACAGGCGATCGAGCGCGACCACCAGCACCTCAAAGGGCGCACACGGAGTATGCGGGGATTCCAGCAACGCGGATGCGCGCAGGTGGTGTGCGACGGCCACGGCTTCATGCGCAACCTGCGGGACGGCTTTTATCGCTTGGGCGAACCGACCGGCGATCCACGCATCCTGCACGCTCCGCGTCTCGCCCACGCCTGGGATGACCTCACCCAGATTCTTGCCGCGGCATAGCTGTCCCCGTCAACGGCCTATAAGAGCGTCCTCGGAACGGCGTTTAGATTCTGACCTCAGCACGACCCAACGACACCACATAGAACGCCAGAGCGCGGTCCTGATCGACGACAGGGACCCCCACCGTCAGCACGCCGGTGATCGTGGTTTTTGACTGCGCCATGTCTCTTCTCCTTCTGTGGTCGTTGAGGTTCACGTCGTGGCGCTTATCCGTACATCAGCGAGCCCGGCGTGGTCAACCGCTCGCCCGTCTCAAGCAACGTCTTCAAGCCCGAGAGGATCATCGGCCAGCCCCCATAGAGCTGGTCGTTCGCCCCCTCACGCAGCTGGTCGTGGATGACCCGCAGACGGCAGGAGTCGCCGACGGGTTCGATCTCCCATGTGACCCGTGACGTGCCCTCGCTTTTCACGTCCTCGCCCCAGAGCGCTCTCATGCTCTGGACGAGCTTGCGCGGCGGGTCGACCTCAAGGTTCTCGCCGTCCCCCAAGAGGTCGGCGGTGTGCGGGTTGCGCATTTCGATGCGTGAGCCGGGCGTCCCGTCCGAGGTGTACCGCGCGCCGAAGGTATATGTGCTCCGCATCTCAGTGTCGGTGATCGCCTCCCAGAGGCGCGTCTGGGTCGTTTTGATATAGATCTCGAAGACCTTTTCCATGAGTTCCTCCATTCGGTTCCTACGTGTGCTGAGGTATGCGGCGCACAGCTCGATGACCCCTGCGCGAGGGAACGCTCCTGGCGGAAACCCTGCACAGGTAGGGTCTCCGCCGCGTCGCGTTACTTGGCGAATGCCGCGCCGGTCTCCAGGAGGGTCTTCAGATCACTCAGGGTCCAGGCCCAGCCGCCGCCGCCCTGCTCAACGTCACCCATGCCGCGCACCATCTCGGCGGTGTGCGGGGCGCCCGTGAGGTCGTGGGTCAAGGTCAGCTGCGAGACACCCTTCCCCCCAGCGGAGATCTCGTACGTCAGGCGCGTAAACCCCTCGGCCGCCGTCGAGGGGTCCATCAGGCTACGCCACGTCTGGACCAGCTTGCGCGGCGGGTCAGCCTCGATCACCTCACCGTCGACCAGGACATCCGGGAGTGTGAATCCCATCGTGGCAGCTCCCGCGCGCATCTCCTCACTCGGCAGCGCGCGGAACGCGCCGCCCGGATGGAGATCGTACTCGGTCGGACCGCCATACCCATACTTTTGCGTCCATTCGGTCGTGGTAATGGCGTCCCAGATCGCCTGTGGCGTGGCCTTGATATAGACGCGGTAGACCTGGGTGGTCGTCGTGGGCGCTGCTGCGTTGGTCATGCGTTGTTCTCCAGTTCCGTCTTGAGGTCGATGAGCGCCGACACCCGGCGCTCGGCGTACTTGTCGATCCACCGGTCGTGGATCAGGCGGATGGGCACCGGGTTGAGGAAGTGCAACTTCTCCCGGCCCGCCTTGCGGGTGACGACGAGGCCCGCGTCTTCGAGGACGCGCAGGTGCTTCATGACGCCGAAGCGGGTCATCTCTAGCTCGGACTCCAACTCGGTGAGCGTGCGGCCGTCACGCGCGAAGAGGCGGTCGAGCAGGAAACGCCGTGTCGGGTCGGCGAGCGCCTTAAAGACCAGATCATCGTCAGCCATACCCTATTATACGTGACCTATTAGTCACATGTCAAGGCCGCCGAGGCTGGGCTTCGAGAACGTGACACGGCTCCGTCTCGTGCCCCGCCGTGTGCCCCCTGCCTCGATCGACCTGCACACCGACACACGCGGCCGGCGGCGCGAGAAAGGCGCGCCTCGTCACCAAAGTTTGATTACGAGGCGTCCTCGCTACCTCGCCGCGCGGTCCGACCGTCCCGCGCCGACCCAGATCGCTACAGGCTGTGCGGCGTGATGACGCACAGGTAGTCCCCTCCGTCGATGGTGATCGCCATGAAGCCGCCCCACGTCCCCTCGAAGGCTCGCAGGGCATCCACGCGGGACTCATGGTCGGCGGCCGCCTCCTGCGCATGATCCTCACCCACCACACGAAATACCGTGATGTGATGGGGCACGCCGTTGATGCTGCACTGTCCGATGTACTGGTCGTTGTCATCGTACGTCGGCGGCACCGTGATGTGGATGTCAAGCGGCAGCGGCGTCCCGACCATAACGCTCATGGGGTCTCCTCCTCTTCGTCGTCGTCCGGCATCGGGTCCAGCACCTGGGCCACCTCACTCAGCGCCACTGTGCGATGCAGCGCGCTGTGGCTTACGGCATAGACCAGCAGCGTCTCCGCCGGCGCGTCGTCCACGATGTCGAGCACATCGACGACGGCGCCATCGGTGAGCATGACCCGCTTGCCCAACAGAAGCAGAAGGTGTTTCTCGCGGAGCAGCCGCTCGATGCCCGTGTGGCGTGGGTCGAGCCAGGCCTCGATGTCCGCGCCGTCGATGGTGATGTTCTGATCCTGGGGCAAACGCGCCACAAAGTCGCGTTTGAACTCCTGATGCAACAGCCAGGCGGCGGTTTCCTGGATGCTGTCAGCGATGGCGTGATCGTAGCGGTCCTGCGCCGGAATCGCCGCCGCCTCGCCGAGGTAATCGGCCAGGATGGAGAGCGCCAGGTCGGCCGGGCCGCTGTCCTGAAACCCCCAGGACACGTCGCTCGGGCTATGCACGATCATATGCCGCAGTTTGTACGGGTCGTGACCCTCCTGGTCGACCACGACGGACACAGGGCCGCTCGCGTCGCCCTGGTCGCTATAGCCCCTATATATTTTCATTCCGCGCCTTCCTCCTCATCTGTGCGTCCCAACTGCTCGGCCGTCAGCGCCCGCACTTTGCGCTCCGAGCGCAGCGGGCTGTGAGGCAGCGACCGTTCGTCCTCGTCGTCGTCGATTATTTCCCGGTAGACACCGCTGGCCAGGTCATAGACGACGGTGTGCGGCGCCAGGCCGTTCTCGGCCTCCGCCGGCGTCCAATAGTCCTCACCGTAGCGCATGATCCTCTTCTCCTACTGCGGCCAGATCGCCGCTAACGTCTGTGTTCTCGGCGCTGAGGAGCGGCAGTTGACACGGAAGCGTCCACGCGGGGCGCTCGTCGCGCGGGTGGCCGTGGCGGCACGGATAGCTTTTTTATAATGCGATTGCCCTAATCTCACCCCTGACCTAGCCCTCCACGGATCGTTCAAGCAGGCGAGCCGTACCGCGGCCACCACGCGCCGACTAGCACAGAGGACTCTATCCTATCCCGCCTATTCTTCCGGTATGACCTCGTCGAACAGGGCTGGCTGGCTTTGGAGCCGCGCGCGCGCCGCGCGATCGCGCTCGAGCTGCTGGATGCTTTTCTCGGGCGTCGGCAGATCCTCGGGCATGGTGCCTCCGAACTCCTCGATTGTGCGCCGCACGCCGCGGCCGACCTCGAAATGCGTCCTGTTCGCGGCCGCCTTCCCTTGCACGCCCTCGCGGCGAATTTTCGCTTCGGCCTGGGTTGATCGAAAGAGGTTCGCGGCGAGCTCCTCGGACCCGGCATGGTCGAGAATAGCCGCCGTCTTCGCGAGCCCCTTGCGCACGCGGATCTCGCGCTGCCCCAGGCCGTTATAGAGACCCTGATAGCCCGCGTCGGTGAACACGGCAAAATCGCGCGGCGTGACGACCCCGGCCCCACGCGCCGTGGTCGCCAGTTGCTTATTGTGGTCGGCGAGCTGGTACCGTAGGTAGATGCGCTTCTGATTTTCGGTGAGGCCGGCGAGTTCGTCGGCCTGCTCCTGGCGACGCACCTGTACAACGAAATAGGTCTGCCCTAGTGCCACGATTTCTTTATTTGGATCGGCGTTTTGGATGATCAAATAGCAGGCGTAGCGACTGAGTTTGTAGGAGGGGAGGGAGCGCCGGGCGCCCTTCCCCGTGGGGATCATCTCATGTGCCGGAATGAAATGATCCTCTGGCTGTTGCTTGCTGTTGATGCAGGACACCCGCGCCCGCTCGATGACAACCTTGAAGGCCTGCCACTGCGAGTAGTCCAAGAGTCGTCCCATGTCGCGCGCGAACCAATACTCGCGGCCATCGTCGTCAACGTGCCGAATCGCCTCGAACGGCGAACGATGATCGCCCGGCTCACTCAGCGTATCGGCGTCGGTTGGTGCGCTGGCTGAGGGGTTCTCGCCTGTCCCTTTGATGTTCTTCGCCATCTTCATCCCTGCTACTACTCGTGCCCCATCGCATCGCGCGGATCATCTCATTCACGCTGCCCCTATGGTACCAGGCCGCACGATCATGTCATGGGCCGCCATGAGATGATCCGCGCGATGATATCTCCACGTCGGTCCTTTGTCAGACACGGAGCGCAGGGGGGGAGGGCCGTCCGCTGGCGACAGCAGCAAACAGGTGTGCTGGCCGGCGATGATGACCTATAAGTATGTCGCCGGCACTGGCAAAATGGTCCACCCGCTACGTAAGGGTACATCGCCACAACACGACCACAGGGCGGTCGCCCCTAGCAGTTTGTCGGAGAGAAGCGGGCTCTCCGTTTCGGTGGTGCTGATAAACTGGTTAGTATGAGTAGAACATTCAAGACCGTGGACTATGAGGCGGCGCTCGACCTGACGGTGCGCTTGGGCGAC
>JAABUJ010003571.1_pt1 | contig 17334 bp, 10 predicted proteins | sample 5559131 | NCBI WGS metagenome assembly JAABUJ01 (sample SAMN10711875, study PRJNA513366) | rock metagenome | isolation source: Antarctica rocks | place: Antarctica: Victoria Land, Mt New Zealand nord | collected 2016-01-07 | reverse complement strand
CTCTTCTCCCGCTCACTCTCAAACCACGTCCGTCTCGGCCTCGCCAAAATCTCCTCCTCATGCAGCACCCTATTCTCCGCTCGCCTCACCTGCACCTCCGCCTGGCCCAACAGCTTCTGTTCCCTCTCCTCTTCCAGCACCGCCTCGACCTCGTCGCTCAGGGCCTCGATTTTCGCCGCCCAGCCGTCCGCAGCCGCGGGGTCGACGACGCGAGACACGATGTGGGCGCCCTGGGCGCGGCCCGCGCGCACGGCCTCTTTGACGACGCGGCGGTCAGGCTCGGCGGCGAGCGTGCAGGCGCGGCCGGCGGCGCCGGCGCGCGCGGTGCGGCCCACGCGGTGCAGGTAGATGTCGTGCGATTGCGGCGCTTCGTAGTTGAGCACGGCGGCGACGCCTTTGATATCCAGGCCGCGCGAGGCGAGGTCCGTGGCCAGGAGGAAGGAGACGCGGTTGTGGCGGAAGGATTCGACGCTGGCGATACGCTGGGGGGGGGTTGTCGGGTTAGTAAGGGGAGGGCAGGGGGGGTTGGTGGAGGGGGAGAGGAGGGCGGGTGGTGTTTACCTGCTCTTGGGTCATGCTGCCGTGGAGTTCGGCGGCTTTGAGGCCGAAGAGGCTGAAGATGACGCGCACGCGGTGGACTTCGCGTTTCTGGCGGAAGAAGACGATGACTTTGTCGGTGTAGACGGTCTCGCAGAGGAGGATCAGGTATGCGAGTCGCTTGTCTTCTCGTCCGGGCCGGAGTCGGACGAACTCTTGGACCAGGTTGCCGACGGTCTGCTTTCTTGCGTCTACCAGCAGCCGCACGGGCCGATTGAGGCCGACACGGATGAGTTTGTCGACCGTGTCCGTCATGGTCGCGGAGAAAAGCATCGTCTGTCTGGACTTGGGGATCGTCGTCAGGATCTCGTTCAGCTCGTCCGCAAACCCGTCTTCCAGCATCCGGTCCGCCTCGTCCAGCACGAGGATCTCCAAGGTGTCGACGGTGAAACTGGCCGAGTTGCGCATGTGGTCGATGAAACGCCCGGGGGTGGCGATGATCACGTCTGGTCTTGACTTCAACACGTTCTCCTGCTCCCGTAGACTGAAGCCACCGACAAGCTGGCAGAACGTAACATCGGTAAAACTGGCGAGCTTCTTCGCGACGTTGAAACACTGAACGGCTAATTCTCTCGTGGGCATTAATATGGCGACGCGGCTCGTGGGAACTTTCTTCGGCCGATACAGTAGGCGCTCCAAGATCGGAATGATGAAAGCGGCTGTTTTGCCAGAACCAGTCACAGCCCCTCCAACGACATCTTTCCCAAGCAGAGCGAGGGGTATGGTTTTAGATTGGATAGGTGTAGGTTCAGAGAAGCCGACAGAGGCAAGACCACGAAGGATCGGCCTAGAAAGAGACATATTCTGAAAAGAATTTGGTGACATCTTCTTGGATTGGCTAGGAACGGTAGGCTCATCAGGGGCGAAGAAAGCTTCTCGGCGTGCCAGTTCTGCGGGACCAACAATCTCATCTTCGGAGTCCATGTCTGAGGGGACGTCATCCGGATGCGGTACCGGCGAGGCAACAGATTCAGCCTCCGACGACTCTCCGTTAGATTCTTCATCATCGTCACTGCCGTGGATCTCTCGGCCTTCCAAAGCGCTGTCATCCTCATCCGAGCCAGTAACACCCATACCGAATCCATCAGGGGCAAAGAGTTCGTCATCGTCCTCGTTGAAGTCTGCCGTAGCTTCTATCCCATCACCCTTGATCGCTTGATCCGTTCCGGCACGCTCCCCAGCATCACCATCCGCCGTAGACTTCTCCGTACGTCTTTTCTGCCGACGTGCAATGATGTCCTCGACATCCACAGCTTTCTTTTCACCACTCTTACCCTGTTCACGGGCCGAGTCACCAAGTCCCCAACCGTCAAAGTCCTCGACTACACCAGTGTCCACGTCGCCGATTTGAAACTCGAAATCAGAGTCCATAGCTCCATCGTCTTCGCCCTTCGCTGCCCACGACAATTCGTCCTCAGGGTTCGACTCATCTCCCGCTTGAGTCTTTGCTGAGCCTCGCTTTGCCTTCTTCGCTTTGGAAGTGGTCCCGTCTTTTGCGCGGTCCTCTCCTCTTGTGTCCTGGGCATCTCGCTTTCGCTTGGTACCGTTCTTGGTTGGGGGTGCGGATTGGGATGGCTCTTCGTCTCCCTCCAAATTCGATGGACTTACGTCGTCGTTGTCGGAGATTGTCAATATGAAGTCATTGTCATCGTCCATGTCTGCATGCATTGGGACGGCCATGTTGCTATCTGCCCTGTGAGATTGGCTTGACTTTACCCAAAGTTGAGCTGCATCAGTTGTAGAAAATACTCGGCATATCGTTCTGCCGGGCGGTGAGTGCCTTAGCGTAGGTTCGCATCTGGGAATGTTACCCTAAACCACTTCGTTGTTTCTGTCATGAATGTAGACTTAGTTACGAAGAATCATCCTCTCCATGCCACCTCTGTATGCTCGATACTTGGTGTAACTACAATGGTATACGGAGGCTTCAATACCTTCTCCTATAAATTATTATGCGTCCTCTGTATATGACAGGAAACTTCCTCTGCTTGCCCGATATCCACACATTCATTGAACTTCCTCAATCACATTCTCGAGTACTGTGAAGTGAATATTCTGTGTTGTTTTGCGATCTGTTTTTCCTCTCCCCTCAAGTCCTCCCCAACAGGCAACTTTCCACTCTAGACCCTCTTCTCCACCCGATAACTATCAAACGTCACTCCCAACTCCCACAAAACCGGAGCTCAAATACAAGTCTCCAAGATCCATAGCCATCGCACCGAACACGATCCTCATTCTCTATCCCACAGTCCAACATAGTATCTTCAGCTTGACTCCCCACGCGTCGCTATCCCATCGCCCGCTCCCCCTTTCCACCGATGTTCTCAGAGAGTATTCAATCTGCTTAGCTTTACCGTCCATCATCACTGCAGCCCACCGCCAGTTAACTGTTCTACGTAGAACCCAGCGAACTTCGCAGGCTCAACGTCTTAGCCGAGGGAGAACGAAAACGCAATGGTGGCGAACTGGGAAGGGGGGATTTAATGATTCGGGGCGGTTCAGGGGGTGGGGGAGTGGGAATGGGAGGAGGTCTCTTTAATTTGCTACTGGTTATGGCGCGGTGGCTGAGGTGTTGACGAGGACTTGTGCATGTACGAGTAGAGAATATAAACAAGTAGTTCACATTGACAGGAAAGCCAGGCTTCAGTAAATACGGCTTCGATTCTACTGGCTACGCTACGAGTAACTGACAATCTGTCCTCTCTTCCCTCGTAACGTGAGAATCGTGCAATACACATCCTCTGCGTGTTCTCCAAGTGTACTGCACTATCCAGATCCATCGACCTGTCTACTCCAGCTTGTATGCTGCTCTGCCGCTGTGTCCAGATGCATAATCAGGCTTGGTGATTCGTTCCCTTTTCGTTCGTATGTCCCTTCGTTCAGACCGCTATGTCATATCACTATCGCCTTCTGCTTTGTAAAATCCTTCACATCCCACATCCGGGTCCGATGGTCACGCCGGTCTGTTTCATGAGATAGGCAAAGTTGAGGCTAGATAGAGTCAGTCATAATACCGAACCCGGAGCTGAGATAAACGGCGTGGAGTAGAAAACTTACAACTTATCCTTCTTGTACCCGATTTTGGGCAACGTGGCTACAAGGTCGAAGTCCCACTCGGCCAACCATTTCTTCTGCCACTGAAAGTCTTTATCGTCATTCGGGTCATATGGGATAGTCGCCAAGATCCTGCCGACGATCCGCCTGCCTCCCTGTTCGTAATCGAGCGTGTTCTCTGCGAAGAACTCGGTGCCGCTGCGCGACATGTGTTGCGGATCGAGCGCGGTGAGGAGGCGATCGACCAAGGTTTTACCAATACCGACTCTCTTATGTTGGTGGTGCACAAAGACTTGCATCTCAACGGCATACTTGAAGGCGTCGAACTGGCCCGCGAAGAGGTCGGCGAAGCCGAAGCCGACGATGATCTCGCGGTAATTGGTGTAACGGCGATTGTTGCGATTGTTACGATTGTTCTTCGTGACTGCGACCAGGAAAGGAAGCTTACAATCATCGACATCTTGCATTCGATTCTGCCATGCTGCGCGATCCAAGACCTCTCTCTCGGGGGCAACGACGGTGTTGGAGATGTACCAGGTGTAGATGTCTTTGATTTGGTTAAGGTCACCGACGTGGGCGGGGCGAATGAAGATGTTCGCCTTCGGGACGTTTAGGTTTGGAGGGGGGACATATGTCTCGCGATGAGCCTTGTTGGCAGCACGCATTGCTTTCCGATCGGCCTTCAGCTCTTTTTCCTTGACCTCGACTTTGGCGGTATAGGCAATCATAGAAGCAGTGGACGTTTGTTCCAGCTTTGTAGGAGTGTAATCGTCTTCCGGATACAACCGAGTATCGCCCTGATCTTCCTCTTGGATGATCTCCCAGGCTTTCTCGGTACCGGTGCCTAGTGAGACACCTTCCAGAAAACCTCTCTGGTTCACATCAACCATGGAGACTGCTTTGGCTGACTCTTCTTCAACCCATTTGTGTACAGACGCTGCAAATTTGGCGCTGACGTTATTGAAAGATGGTCGAGCATCCCACTCGACAGGAGCGGGCATCCAATTGCCATCCCAGTCTTGGAGCTTTAGCCCATCGTCGTCATCCTCCATTTCACGCTTTTCTCCGTCAGTACCGCCGAAAACCGAGTTGTTTGACCATCTGGCCTTCCTATCGTCCCAGATGAAGTCAACCGGAGGTTGCTTTCCAGTTAATTTGGCTTTCGCGAACGGCGATGGGCGCCGAGTAACTGGTTGTTTGGACGGACCAGCATAAGGAGACGCACCAGGAGAGCCAGCCGAGTTTTTGGTGATCATGGACTTCTGAGGCGTTCGAGGATGGGGGCTGCGGCTTGTTGCACGAGGTTTCTTAGTACTCTGAGCCACGTTCTCGTCATGATTACCACGAGCAACTGCGTCACGGGGACCAGTTGCATTTCCATCCACTGGTGTCCCTTTCGAGGGTCCTGGTGGGGTTTGGAAGCTTGCACTGTCTTGCCTTGCAACAAACTCAACATTTGCTTTCTCAACAACCTCTTGCACAGTAGACACGACTGTAGGCGCAAGGGTAACCTCATCGCGACCGGCTTCGTTGGTCCTCGGGACGTTCTGTGGTGTATGGACACTAGCCTCAGGACTGGGAGGCTTTCCAGCTGAGGTGGAGCTGACCTTTTCAGTATCACCATGAGTCTTACCAGCACCTTCTGCCGTGCCAGTCGCTGGCTCTGTGACCGTCTTCTGGTCTTTTGAGTCGCTAACAGGTTCGGGCATGGATTCCTGCCTGACGCTGGGACTAATGGGCGTTTGGTTGAGGTTCAGTGAGATCTCCCTCAAGGGAGGCGGATTGGAGTGCTCGTTAGCAGCAGGTTGTACCTCAGCCTCTTGGTCAGGTGTTCTCATATGAGGCGGGATATAGTTCCCTTCTGCATCGTATGCTCGTTTGAGAGGTGAAGATGGTTTGGTGGTACGTTGTGGGACGGTCGTATGATGCTTGGGTGTAGTCTCTTGTTGCGGGGTATTAGTAGAGCTCACTTGGACGTTTGATGAAGCCAGAGACGGTGAGGTAGAGGTTTGCGTGTAAATGCCGGCTGCAGAGGGTTCGGGCTTAATGAAAGGGTGTACAGGCTTCACGCCCACATCGGTACCACCAGATGCAACAAGCGTATTTGGACTCGCAATCCGATGGTTGTGCATGTTTGGTGTAGTCCTTCGTGTCGTAGGATCAGTAGTCGAGTTTGTGTTCTGGTACCAGCTAAGCTGACTATCGGTATTATCGTTTGTAGCGACCGGGAATTGACCAGTTGACGCGCTTGCGGAGTCGACGTGAACAGGATCGGCCTCGGGTTTAGATGCATCCATCGTCACAAATTGCGCCTGTGGACTATCCGCGACTGAGCGATGCGGCTGAAATGCCCGTTGGCGATTGGTGTCTGATGGAGAAAGGTAATCGCCTTTACGTGTTGGTTCTGGAAACGCGTTAGGATTTTCGGAATTCTCATTCTTAGGACGCGTTCCTGCTTGAAGTTGAGAAGTGCTCTTGCGAAGGCCGTCAATGGAGCTTACCTCTCAAGTTCGCCCGGCGATTGCCTTGTGGACGGGTGGGTTGGGTGTTGGAGTTCATGGTCCGGAGTAGAGCTTCTATTTGAGCTAGTTGGTTTTTGGGTCGACGCATTCGCTGCTGTGCTTCTTCTGCTCCTGCAGGAGCCGACGCGACCTGTTCGTCGAGTGAGTCGCCACCATGGCAATTTGGCGTCATCCCCACCTTTCCAGACGATTCACTCGTCTCGTCTCCCTCGTCTCGAGGGTTTGCACCGGGCAAGGAATGCTATCGCTTAGTGTTAGCACCAGGGTTCGAGCCCGGCCTTGACACATGTAAGGTACACGGTACAATCATTTGTTTCAAATCGAGGAAGAGGGGGAAGGAGAGGGAGAGGGGAGCGAAGACGTCATCAGCACTTACCCCTTCGGCATCCTTGGCGGCGAGCTCAGCGAGCTCCAGGGCTTCAGGAGAGAAACATCATGTATTAGTGCCCCAGGTTATTTCGCACGTCTTGCTGTCTTGGCTAATCAGGTATTGCTTACCAGTCTTGGGAGGCTCCTCAGCCGCCTGAGGGCTCCCGGCTTGGTCTTGGGCTTTCGCCCCTTTGTTTGCGGCATTGCGCCGATGCATGCGGCGCTTTGCGTTGCCTTTTTGGCTCTTCTTCTTGCCCTTTTCAGGGTAAGAAGTGTCCCCCAGGGTTGGGTGGAGCCCGCATTGCATTCGCAATTTGGGTAGGGCGACGTAAGGGGCGTTCCAAGACATGTCAATGGTTGTGGTTGACATGGTGTTGTGGTTGAAACGGTGTCGTGGTTGAGGAAACGTGAATGCGGAGGATGTTGTGACAGCGATTAGGGGCGCGTCAGGGTTCGGGCACGCTTTCCCCATTCACTCCGATTTAGTATTTAGTTGACGACGAGTAAGCGCGATCGACCTTCACTGGAAGCAGCGAGGCGAGCTGCTCGTTACCGTACACCTCAAAGAAGGCACATTTCAGTTTTACAGTGAAAAAGAAGCTGGCTCATCAACAAATCCAGGAGGATGTTGTCAATTCTGCGGAAAGCACGTCTGAAGGACAAGGAGATGCGAATACTGATGCTGTGAGTCAACTTCAGTTGGCAGGAGCAGATCACGCTAAGGTCGATCAGAGGCTTGGACAACGCGGGCAAGACGACAATAGTGAAGAGGATCATGAATGAAGATGTCAATAAAGTCAGTCCAACCCTCGGGTTCATCATCAAGACCATCGATTATGACGGGTGAGCAATTGAGTATCCCACATTCACTGTATAGTTCTGACAATTGAAAGTTACAAACTTAACATCTGTATTGTAATCCTACTTACACTCTCCCTAAGCTGAAGGCTGATCGCCTCAATGCAAAGGGGATGTAGGTGGACAGAAAACCCTACGGTCGTATTGGAAGAATTACTTCGAGAAGACGGATGCCCTGATCTGGGTGGTAGACGCAACCGACCGTCTACGGATCGACGATTGTAGGGAGGAACTGGCAGGCTTGTTGCTTGAGGAAGTAGGTCGGAGACTCGGAACTCAGTCGCCCGTTACTGATGGAGTCGTTTGCGTTCCTAGCGACTTCTGGGAGCCAGCCTCCTCGTCTTCTCAAACAAGGTCGACGTTGCTGGAGGCATGACTGATCAGGAGATTCGAGAAGTACGAACTCACATTCGCCTCCCCATGTAAGGTGCGAATTGGAGCACTGACAGACCGCTCGAGCAGGGTCTGCAGCTCGATGCCATTAAAACGCATAAGTGGACAATCATCAGATGTAGTGCGATCACAGGAGAAAAATTGACCGCCGGTCTTGAGTGGGTCGTTCAAGATGCCAAGGACAGGCTGTTCCTGTATTAGAGGATGTAAGGTGATGGGCATTGCAGTATGAGTGCGGAGTCCTGCTTGACTCGGTGGTAGGCAGCTATGACTGGACCTGCGGTGCTCGCTGGCGTCGGTCACTGCTCAGATTACCGACGACCAAAAGAGCCTAGCGTCGACAGGGAAGCGCGTCTAAGTTTGTACGACCAGGTCACAACAAACAGGCCTCACAGAGAGGATTCGATTGCAGGATCTTTAGGGTTGACCTCAATTCTTGGAAGACTGAATTGAATAATACAAAGCTGCTACCGATTGATAAGGGTTTGTTGAATACTACATAAAAATATGAATGGCTTGCAAGACAGACATCTCTCTTTCTTTAAAAATAGAAATTAGAGAACAGAAAGATCTACCGAGTCCCGTGTCAAGTTTCCAGCTCTGCCTCTAAAATATATGTACAGTAGAAGTTACGTGCTTGTAGATCCCTTGTCGACGGCAATAATCGACCCCGCGTAGCCCCTTATAAAACCGTGACCGCGGGCGCGTCCCCCTTTCCTAATCCGACATGGACACTTCTGCTGGTTCTGAAGATGTTAACGACTTCTTGCTGCGCATCCGTGAGCTCGGCGACAGGAGAGACAAGGAGGACGAGGAGCGCACCAAGAAGTTAGAGGAAGAAATCCTACAAGGTCGCAAGGAGAGGCAGGCTCGGAGAGCTGGTCAGTGCACTTGGTAGTCAACAGACTTGAAAATTATCATCGAGTATCTCACGAACTTTCTGTGGTGCTAATTGCTCTATCTGAGCAGAGCGCGCCAGGTCCATTTCACCAACAAAAGACTCTCCTTCGAACGCCGGCACACCAGACTCGATAAGATCACTCACAGACACTCCTACCCATGACAAGGTCACCTCGGCAATGAGTCTCCCTCCACCATCGACTCTGCAGGCTGCAGAGGTCAGCGGCGCATTGGAGCGCTTGAGCGGCACGCCGTCAAAAGGTGACAATCTTCGTATGACCGATAAAGTGTCTCACGACCTACCCCACGCGAAGACACATTCTACGATCAGCTCAAGGTCGTCACCGAGCAATGCAATGGCACCATCTCGTGCTGGAACGCTTGCATGGCAACAACGTCCGAACTCTCGTGGCTCGACAAGCGCTCGCAGTCGTCCATTGTCCATGGTAGCTGCAGAAAACAACGTGGCGAGGTCACCAAGAGCCACACCAGAGCCAACGGCCAAGGATGATGCGGAGATTTCAAGGAGCCAGATCGCGCAAGCTCTCGGCTCAAAAGATCCTGCGTGGTTCAGGCAAACGGCAGATCGAGGGAAGGGGTCACCCGCTTATAGGCAGGATCAGGAGGATACAGTGTCGGATACTACTTCGATGAGTGGTAGTGTGCGTTTACCAGGACTCTATCGATCCTCTCCTATGGATTCCAGCAGAGAAGAGAGTCCGATGGCTGAGAGCGTGCGGTCCACATCACCTTCTGCCGAAAGCTCTGAACGCCATGGAAGTGAATGGAGCCACAAGTATTCGAGCAATGCATCCACCCTGTCGAGGAGTGGCATTCGGTCCCCATTGCCAGTCTCTAGTGCTCAGATATTTGAGCCCCCTTTATCTGAGTCAGCTTCTTCAGCTGACAATGAGCAACGAGGACTAAGTCATACATTAGCCATGTCCCCCTCTCAAGGCCGTATCTCGCCAGAGAAAATGGAACGCCCCCTTTCACCAACAAAAGGTCTAGGGGGCTTTGTACAAAGCGCGATGCTAAAGCGTTCAGATAGCGTCAACAAAAGATGGAGCGCACAAGCAGGTCCTGGGCTCAGTAGAGGCAACTCGACTGCAAGCAACTTTAGTGGGCGTGGAGGCTCAGGCAATACCATGGCCGGTTTGGCAGGGTCTATGAGTCCACCGAAAGAAGCGTGGGCCAGCAGTAGTAGTCGTGAAGCTTCCCCATTGTCGACCTCTCGGCCTGGATCAAGTTACAGCAACACTACACTTATTCAAGGGGCACAAGACAACGCGAGATCGGAGGCCTCAGAATCATTTCGGGAAAGGTTCGGCTCGCTTTCTGATGATGTCTTTGCTAAGCCTGCAATACCACATCACGTTCGCTCGCGGTCCGTTGCCCCCACAGGACAAAACGACGGAGACGTCGCGCAACAGGTAGCAACACCGCCCACGAGTCCTTCGAAGACCATGGATCCTAGGCGATGGAGTCCAACTAAGGCAAGTTGGCTGGAGAGCGCCATCAACAAACCAGATTCGCCTAAACCGAAGGCAGCACCGCCGCAGCAGCCTAGCTGGATGGTTGAGATCAATAAAGTGAAGCAACAGCGTGGCAGTGTCGACCTTGGCAAAGGTTCAGTGCATAAAGAAGCCAAGCCCGAGGCGCTTCTGCGTTCACCACCCCTAGGTGGTACCCTCAATCCTTCAAGTGCTGTAGGACGGTCCAACGGTTTCGGCTCAAATACAGTACAGAACAGCGGACCAAAGGGCAAGGATATCGTTGAGCAGAGTGTAAAGCTCGGGGAGCAGCCGTTTCAGTCAAACCCTTCTATTCCATCTTCTCCAAAACCCTCGCAATCTCCACCCAACCATTCCACGCCACTAACACAAGAGCTCAATATTGCGGCAGTCGACAAAGAATCTTTGAAAGATGTACAGGCAGTGCATGATACTGCTTCCGACAATTTACAGTCAGCGCAGACAGTGAAGCCTACTGGCTCAAGCGCTAAGCCGAAACCCGAAACTCCTCCAAAGAAAGATTTCAGAGCGGTTCTGAAGCCGCGTCAAGTCTCAGGTGAGGAACGGGCGAAAGAGGAGCCCGAGTTCAAGAACGTATTTGGCAAGCTCAAGCGTACGCAGACGAAGAACTACGTGGCGCCTGATGAACTTAAAAGTAATATCCTGCGGGGTAAGGCTGGTCTCGCAATCACAGGCGGTCCGAAGAAGACAGAGCGCGTGGATGAGCTGAAGGAGAGCATCTTGAAGAAAAAAGAGGAGATGAAAGCTGGGGGTCCTTCTACTATGGTCAGGAAGACAAGTGGAAACAATGTTACAAAACCCCATGACCCACCCGCACCTGAAGCTATCATGAAAAAGAACGCTCTGATAAGATCAGAGGGTAACCTGAGCAACGGCAGTAGTGGAAGCAGAAGCAGTGATCGCGGCCCTATCATTCCGGAGGCAATCTCGAAACAGAAGATCTTACGGGAGAAGCCAAAGGCTATGCCACCAGAAAGTCAACCTCTTGGGACAAAGGGATTGCGAACCAAGGATCCTGCTGAGAGGGGCAAACTGGCGGATCGGTTCAACCCTGCTTTGGCAGAATTGATTTCACGGGTTCCATCTCCTTTAGCTGCCGCTTCTGTGGTGCCAAAGAAGGAGGGGCCAATTCAATCCAATGAGTCGGGTGCGGTAGAATTGGACTCGACTGGCGACCTGAACGAAGGGCAGCTGGTCCACATGACCAAGGCAAGGGCTCGCGGTCCAAAACGGCGTCTGCCAACTGCAAGTACAGCATCGTCGAAGGGCACTGTGTCTGAACCCTCCTTAACATCTACGCCACAAGCTCGACCGCCTGATATGAAGGAAAACTCGAAACCTTCCTCAGCACGTTCACCGTCGACCTCTATGACACATGGTCGACCGTTGGTGGGCCTAGTCAATAACAGTGACAGATCGCCTCATATAGGTCCCGACAAACCGTACACTCCACCCAAGAAACCACACATAGCAGAAATGGCTTCAAAATCCCCGAAGTCACCAAAATCACCAAAGTCATTGAAATCTCCGCAAATACCAAACGTGTCCGAGTCTCTCTCCAATTGCGCGCAAACCACAGTTACGGACACCTTCACTCCAACGGGACAAAAGCCTATGTTAGTGGCCAAGGACATGGAGCAAGATCCAGCCAAGAGAGAAACCAACTTGGATAAAATTTTACAACCATCTTCCTCGCAGACTGGCGATATTCTTCAGAGTCGGCAACGCCAGGTGTCTCAGTCAATGCAACACAATCAGCCGCAACACAGCGCAGATGAAGATGAAGATGACGGAGCTACTGTGTCGGTGAAGAGTGCCGCAGCCCTTTGGGGTCAATCCACAACCTCACCATCAAAGGAAACACGCTCTAGATCACCTATCAAGCTGCCGACGAGAAAGGATGAGGAAAGAGCTTTGGAGGAGGCTGGTCTGCATGCTGTACCTATAGAAGAAAAAGAACCGATTGGTCTAGGCCTTCAACCATTCAAAAATGACCCGCAGACTCCAAAGCCGTTCCATAGACCGCTTCCTTCGCCACCCATACAGTCCCCGCGGTCGCCTCCAATCCCCGAAAAGAAGCCACAGTACACCGCAAACAAGGTGTTCTCTAATGGCACTGCGAAAGTGGAAACATTCGCAAGATCACCCAGGCCTCAAATGTCAGAAGCATCGAAGCTCCTGTCCGAGTTCTTTGACCAGCCGCTTACGCGGGACGGCAAAGTCGATGTCAATGCTCATGCGATCTTATCATCAAGGTCACAGGAGTCAGAAAAGATCAAGACATTACGAAAGCAGATATGGGAAATCACAGGTGACGGCAAGAGGTTGCCCATACCGTCTCACCAAGAACATATACTCTTCGAGGATTCGATGTACCTATGCACCCACGTCTTCGGAGCCGCAAATGGCGCGCGTGTCACCGAAACATACCTCTGGGCCGGTGACGGCGTATCCCCGTCCGCCGTTCAAGACGCCCAGCTGTTCAGTCGGAAAGTGGCAAAGGAGCAAAACGGGAAATTCATCATCCTCAGACAAGGCAAGGAAACTGCAACCTTCTTCCAAGCCCTCGGCGGCATCGTCATCACCAGGCGCGGCTCGAGCAGCCGCGCCGATTCCTCCGCACTATACATGCTCTGCGGCCGTCGACACGTCGGCCAGATCGCGTTTGACGAGGTTCCAATGACGCCCCAGAGCCTCTGCTCCGGCTTTCCGTACATCATCTCTGCCAAGTTCGGCAAGCTCTACCTCTGGAAAGGCAAAGGCAGCTCGGCGGACGAGCTTGGCTGCGCCCGGCTCATCGGCATGGATCTGGGCCTCACCGGCGAGATCGAAGAGGTGGACGAAGGCCACGAACCGCAATCGTTTTTCGACGCTTTCCCCGCGAGCTCCGCCAAATCGATCCCGAAATCGGCGGATCATTGGCGTCTGAAGCCCAGTTTCGAAAATTACCGTTGCCGCCTCTTCTCCATCGAGCACGAAACCCGACAGAAAGCAAGCTCGCCCTTCTGGGGCCGGCGTGGCTCCGCGCCTCTGGACGACCCGAAACCAACCGCACAGATACGGGAGGTCGCGCCTTTCTGCCAGGCGGACCTCGAGGCCGGCGGGATCTTTGTCCTGGACGCTTTCTTCGAGATCTATATGTGAGAGGCCTTTCCTCCCTCTAATTCCCACTCCTACTGGAGTGTACGCAGAACGTAACCCCATTGCTGACCGTTTGTGGTAATCGCAGCATCGTCAGCCACCACGCGGGCTCCAAAGCCGCCGAGTTCCAAACGGCCCTCCTCTTCGCGCAGGAATACGGCATCTTGGCCGCCTCGCTCGAGGACCGACCTTTTGTGCCCGCCGGCTCCGTCGTGCTTCGTGGTGCGCCGAGGGATTTGAGGGCTGTTTTTCGGAAGTGGGATGATGGGATGGAGGCAGGGCAGCAGGGGGGGACGGAGGGTGAGAAGGTCCTTGGCTTGAGTGCGGCGCTGGAGGCGCTGGGGGCCTGAGATGCTTATTTCTGTACTTGGGATGGGCGAAGGAGATAGGGAAAGGGGAGGGAGGGATGGTTCGTGTATATATTTAAGGTTGGGGGAGTATGTGGTGGATGGAAGGGAGGGGAAGGGAAGGGGGATGGGATGGTGCTTGCTTGATGTTTGTGTTTGTACGTAGGGGTATTGGGTAGGTGTATGGTTATCTTGTATAGACAGTCGGTATGCTCTGGGTTTGTCTATACGGGGAGAATTATGGTAAGTGCCTTCTAGCATACATCTGCACATTCTCTTTCAAAATAAAGAAGCAATATTAGATCATCAGGAATATTATTGCTACTCATTACACACGAACACGGTAATGAACGTCTAGAGATTGACACGTGGTGTTGATACCATAGGTAAGGTAGTGATGGAGCAGGCCCCACGTTTCCCTTCAACTTAACGCCGCAGTGTGGTCTAGAACACGCACGATGGTCACACCTCAGTTCTGAATCTACTACCCCGTTCACACGTCACGATCTCGCTACCTTACGTGGGATCGAATTTGGGAAATCTCATTCTGGGTATCTTTCTAGGGACTCGATGTGCCGGTACAAGAGCTGTAAAAAAAGAAAACAAGATGCGTCGTCTGCGCCGAATATTGAGATCAAAAACGTGGACAGACACCCACCGAATGCGAAAGAAACCGCCAGCTCGACCCTCTCCTCGTCATACGTGAGGGTGGAATGCTTTCCCTTCTGATGTCCCGCTAACTCCTATCTAGAAACGTCCAGGGCATCTCCTAACTTCCGCCTCATTCCCCGTCTGCTCGACACTAGCCTCTACGGGTATCTCGAGTACGCTGGTGGTGGCGTGGGTGGGCTCATCGAAGACTCTTGCTCAAAAAGAGCATCTTCCGGCTCCTCCACGATTGCAGGACTCGACTCTCGAGGAAGCCCATCACTCCCATCACCCTCCCGTTCATGATAAATCTTATCATCCCCTTCCGCCGGGTCCGCGACATGCGTGAGGATAACATACTTCATAGCCTTCGTGAGATCGACACGGAACCGATCGTTCCTCTCCGCAAGGCCCAAATACTCCTTACACGTCCCATCATCCTCCTCCGGATCGCAAGAGATGATGAAATGGGCCACCATCCTCGCCATCAGCAGCCGAATAGGCGAGTTGCGCTCCGTCTTGCGGTAGATGTCCTCGATATTGGCGGCCTCGGGGATGGCGCAGGTCATGTTGCTGATGTGGCGGAGATGGTCGATGGCCAAGTTGCGCAGCGGGACGGCGCCGAGCTCGAGGCCGAGAAAGTAGAGGTCGAGCATGGGGACGGAGTGGGGGAGCTCGTCGGCGATGGTGTAGGTGAGTTCGTCGTGGTAGAGCCATTGGGCGAAGAGCTCCAGGCAGTCTGCGGACCACGCCTTCATGGGGAGGACTTCGATTTCGTAGCGCAGGAGGGGTGCGAGGAGGGGGATGTTGTGGCAGAGGAGTTTGGTGTGGACGGTGAGCGAGTAGCCGGGGGTTCCGCTTTGGATGCGGATGAGTGGGCTTTGGAGGAGACTGTATGTGGAGACTGGTTAGAGCTCGGTGTATTAATCTGTTTGGTTGGTGTAGATGTACCTTCCGAACGATGGGGACGCAGCCATTGGAAGCGCTGAGAAAGAGAAGCGAGTGAACAGAGTCTTTTGGTTTGAAGAAGTTGTATGAGTCTGTGTCCTTGATTCTTTTACAAGAGAGAGAGAACAGAATCTACTAGAAAACTCGGAGGCGGGTCTTTCTATAGAGAAATCAATTCACATCCAGCCCAAGCTACTAAGCTCTGTGAAGTGATAGCTGGTATCAGAATCACAACCGCTTTTGGCTTGGTTCGATAGCATGGGTACAATAGGGTGCCAACAATGATTCGACCAGGAAACTATGAATACAATAAGCAGACAGACTACATGGTCCAACGTTGCAACATAAACCGGAGCTCAGGCACATCACTGCATTTGAGCGCTCACGACAAAAGAAGACAACTGTCGATTAGGGCCAATATCTTGTCTTTATCACGTGTGACATGTGCCCAAGGTCATAGGAGACAGCAACATTATCATCATTGCGTTATATCCTGCTATCCGCCAAAACAATGCCAGAATTGGAGTCTGCGTTGAAGCAAGCAACTCATAGTAACTTAGAACCCCGAGCAAAGCAAAGGAATGACCGAATCGAGGAAAGGAGAGCGTGCGGTGCTTAGTCATCAAGAAGGAGAAACAATAAACCGTAGCGTCTGTCACGGGGCGGAAGCATCAAGTCAAGAGATGGTACTAACCGCAATCGGAACTGTCGAGGTGTCTTTTCAGTTGAAGCAATAATAATGGTGCGGCATACTCGACTCTCGCTTTGATAGCCACAATTCTTTCTCACCTGTCACTTGATTCCCTGGATGTGTGATCATCGAAATTCTCCCAGACTGCAACGATACAAAGATACAAGGGCAGGTTGAAGTGCACAGCGGTGAAAGCCTGCGTACGCCTTTGCGGCTCTCAGTATGTCTACGGACTACAATTACGACGAACAGGTAGGGCTGCTTGTTGGTTGCTACGTGAAATCTACTAAGCTCCTTCTAGGGCCAATTCTTCCCGTACTTCATCCTTACGGTGACAGGCTTGGTCACGCTTCCCCTAACGTACTCACTCTTGAGACCTAGTAAAGGTTCGTTGGACGGATATTTGACTCTCCCAGTTGTTACCCGCCTTGAGCTGACATTACTCAAGAGCTTGAGAACACTGCGCCACGGATACAGTCCGACTTCAAGCCTGAACATGAGGATCTTATCGAGGGCCAGAAGCGCAAGCAAAGGCGAAGAGAGCGAAGGCTCAAACGGATAACCGCAGTGATTATTGGGTTTTTGGTGATGGGATGGATGGTCTATCTCATCGCCGTTACGGCGCGGTCGATCCCAGAGATCTGGGATCCTTATGACATTCTAGGAATATCACGGGTAAGCCACTACGACAGCGTTTGGGGTACAATATAAGCCAGGCTAATAGTATGCATTTGTCTCAAGTCCGCGGATGAGAAAAGTATCAGATCACATTGGCGACGCCTTACATTGAAATATCACCCGGACAAGGCGAATGTCGATCCTAGTCTGAACGAGACGGCCGAGGTTATAAATGATCGTTATGTCGAGTTGTCCAAGGCCTACAAAGCACTCACAGACGAGGACGTCCGGAACAACTATATCCAGTACGGTCATCCCGACGGAAAGCAGAGCTTCAGCATCGGGATTGCGCTGCCCAAATTCATTATCACCGATGGGAATGGAAAATACGTCCTCCTTGTCTACGGCCTCCTACTCGGGGTATTACTACCATACATTGTGGGGAAGTGGTGGTACGGTACGCAAAGAATGACCAAGGAGAAGGTCCTTATAGCAAGTGCTGGAAATCTGTTCAAAGAATACAACGACTTTATCACCGAAGGAGGCATCGTTGCTGCGCTGAGTACCGGCGAAGAGTACAGGGAAATCCTCAAGGGCGACAAGGCAGATACAGGACTGGGAAAATTGGAGAGCAGGATCCTTGCTGCTGGAGAGAGTGGTTCAACGGCCGCAGGCTTGAGCTCGAAGGATAGGGAGAAGCTTGGAAGTATTGA
>JAABUJ010003569.1_pt1 | contig 17338 bp, 17 predicted proteins | sample 5559131 | NCBI WGS metagenome assembly JAABUJ01 (sample SAMN10711875, study PRJNA513366) | rock metagenome | isolation source: Antarctica rocks | place: Antarctica: Victoria Land, Mt New Zealand nord | collected 2016-01-07 | reverse complement strand
CGCCACTGAGCGCCGCCAACGCCCCGTCGCCACCGTGGTTCTCTCCCTCACGGTGATACAGGTGCGGTGCCACGGCCAGCCATCCCTCACCGGCCAGCGCGGCGGCAAGCCGCTGGACTTCCTCGGTGACACCACGAGTTTCCTGCAGCACCACGATGCCGCCCCGCGGGGCACTGTCGGGCTCGACGATGGTGAGCGGCACCCTCACCCCGGCGTCTGCCGCCTGGGAGGTGGACGGGCTCAGTGGCGCGTTCTCGACATGTGGTCCGGACATGCACTCAGTGTCCCATCCCGGCCTCGCCCTGGGCCAGGCCCAGCGCCCGCTGACCTACCCTGGGCAGGTGAACGCCCACCTCCGCGCAGACCTCGACGCCGTGCCGCCTTACGTACCCGGCCGTTCGGCGCCGGGGGCCATCAAACTCTCCAGCAACGAGGTGTCCGGCGGCCCCTTGCCGAGTGTGCTCACCGTGATCACCGACGCTGCCCGGCACGCGAATCGCTACCCGGATATGGGCTCCGCCGCCCTGTTGCAGGCACTGGCCGCTCGGCTGGGGGTGGACGAGGAGAATTTGGTCGTGGGGTGTGGCTCGGTCAGCCTCTGCACCCAGCTGGTCCAGGCAACCTGCTCCGACGGTGACGAGGTGGTGTACGCCTGGCGCTCGTTCGAGGCGTATCCGATCCTGGTGCGCGTGGTGGGCGCGGTGCCGGTCGAGGTCCCGCTGACCCCCGCATTCGGCCACGACCTGGACGCCATGCTCGCCGCGATCACCTCATGCACGCGACTGATCTTTGTGTGCAGCCCCAACAACCCGACGGGTACGGCGCTGCGACGCGCGGAGCTCGAACGCTTCCTCGATGCTGTTCCCGCTGACGTTCTGGTGGTGCTCGACGAGGCGTACATCGAGTTCGTACGCGACGCGGAGGTCGCTGACGGTTTGCAGTTGGCGGCCCAGCGCCCCAACGTGGCGGTGTTGCGCACCTTCTCCAAGGCTTACGGGCTGGCTGGGCTGCGCGTGGGCTACTGCTATGCCGCGCCCGAGGTGATCGCCGCGGTGCGCAAGGTGGCGGTTCCGTTCGCGGTCAGCACGATTGCGCATGCCGCCGCGATTGCCTCGCTGGACGCGGCGGACGAGCTGCTCGCACGGTGCGACGAGGTGGCCGTGGAACGGGTTCGGGTCCGGGCTGCGCTGGTGGCGGGCGGCTTCACCGTGCCCGAGACCCAGGCCAATTTTGTGTGGCTACCACTGGGTGAGGGTGCTGCATCGTTCGCCGAAAAGTGTGCGACCGCGGGCGTGCTGGTGCGCGCGTTCGCGGGTGATGGGGTGCGGGTCACCATCGGAACGATCGCGGAGAACGACGCGTTCCTTGCCGCTGCGTTGAGTTAGGCCCCCTACCGGGCGCATTACGGATGCGTAGGAGACCCGCGTCGGAAGCCGGCTCGTGCTGTCGAAATTGTTAGCACCGCCCCGTGGGCTGGATGCCATGGCACTGATGTGGCTGAGCGACCGAGCCGAGGTGCATCTTGGTATCGGCGGGGATGTCGCAACAGGCGCGCGCGGTGTCCGAACCGGCCAGGTTGATGACCGGTCCGTGGACCGATGCGTCGGGTTTGCGCGCCTTGACGGCTTCCACCACCGTGGTCAGGGGATTGGCCAACTCCGTGAGCATCTCCGGGTACACCTTGAGTACGGGTTCGTGCCGCCGCCTGGATGTGGGCTCGGGATGAGCAATCCGGGCAACCCGGCGCTCGGTGAACTCGCGGGCACGCCCGGCGCTGCCGAAGCGCCTTATGGCGTCAGCACGAGTAGACCGGGCAGGCCGGTGTTCGGCGGATTGACGGGCAGGACCGTCGGATCTGGAGCCATGCTTGCCCCGGGCGTCGTTCCCCTGTGGACTGCAGCGGAAGCGGAGGGATTTGAACCCCCGGACCCTTTCAGGTCTCTCGCTTTCAAGGCGAGTGCATTAGGCCGCTCTGCCACGCTTCCGCCGAAGAGCATAGGCGGCTGCGCTGGCGTCCCTCAGCGGGATCCGCGCCCGTCGGCGCTGAGGGCAACATCGGCACGCTCGAACACCTCGACGATGGTGCGCTGCTCAGTGGCGTCGAGCAGGTCGATCAGGTGGGCACGCACACCGGCGACGTGTGTGGGCGCGGCTTCCTGCAGTCGGCGCTGCCCCTCTGTGGTCAGCGTCGCCAAGACTCCGCGCCGGTCATCCGGGCACTCGTGCCTGATCACGATGCCCGCAGCTTCAAGCCGGCGGATCTGATGCGTAAGTCGGCTACGCGAGGACACGATGCCGACGGCGAGGTCGCTCATGCGCATCGACTTCGACTCGGCTTCCGAAAGCAGCACCAAGATGCGGTAGTCGGCCAAGGACAAGCCATGCGCGTCGTTCACCTCACGGCTGAGCACCTCGAGCAGACGCTGGGTGCCGTCGATAAACGCTCGCCAGGCGCGCATCTCCTCGGCGTCCAACCAGCGCGGGCTCTCAGCGGGTGCGGCTGAGGCTGTGGTCACCGCGCAATCCTATGGCGCGTTGTCGCCACTGGTGTCAGTTGGTGGTCAACACCCGCGCGTCGATCTCCTCCACGGTGCGGATCCCGGCCATCGCCATAGTGAGATCCAGATCTCCCAGCAGGCACCGCAACGCGTGCTCGACGCCGGAGCGCCCCGCGACACCCCAGCCGTACACCCACGGGCGTCCGTACAACACGGCGTCGGCGCCCGACGCCAGCGCAATGATGACGTCTGCGCCGCAGCGAATACCGGAGTCAAAGAGCACCGCGGCGCGCCCGGCGACCGCATCTGCCACGCTACTCAACGCGTCCAGTGCGGCGATGGCGCCGTCGACCTGCCGTCCGCCGTGGTTGCTGACGATCACGCCGGCCGCACCCGCATCGACAAGTTCGTCGGCGTCTTGTGGGTGCAGCACCCCTTTGACGACGACGGGTAGGTCCGTCCACTCCCGCAGCCGGACGATGTCTGTCAGGCGCAGGGTGTGCTCCCCCGCCACATCCGCGGGACGATGCGGTGCTTGCCGAATGCAGCGAGGTTTGCCCCTGCGGTGCGTTCACTCGAGGCGCTGCCCGCGACGTAGGCGTACGCCAGCGCGCTGAGGGTGTCCCGCGCGGCCGACTCCATGCCCGCTGCGGTCATCGGCAGAACGGGGCGCTGCCCGCTCAGGCCGCGGAGGTAGATCTCGTTTTGCAGGTCGCCGAAGTTACTCACGCTCCCGACGCTAAACCATGCGCGTCCATCGTCGTACCCGTGGAGTCCCACGTCCAGCTGGGTGCACAGGGAGACCACCGACTGGCGGCAACGAGTGATCGAGGATCGCAGGCGCCACGAGCACATGCAGCAACAACGTGTGGCCTGCTTCGCGCCCGGCACCATTCCCAATCGGCGCTCGACGCGCACCCGACTGGGCAGAGCGACTAGCGTCCAGACCCATGCATGCGATCACTATCACTGAGCCCGGCGGTCCCGATGCTCTCCAGTGGATTGAAGTTCCCGATCCCACGCCAAACGCCGGAGAGGTTCTGCTGGACGTCGCGGCCACCGCGCTGAACCGTGCCGACGTGCAGCAGCGCCAAGGCAACTATCCGCCACCTCCCGGGGCCAGCGATATTCTCGGCCTGGAGTGCTCAGGAGTGATCGCCGCGCTCGGCGAGGGAGTCACCGGCTGGAACGTCGGCGGCGAGGTGTGCGCGCTGCTGGCCGGTGGCGGCTACGCCCAGCGAGTCGCCGTGCCGGCGACCCAGCTCCTGCCGCTACCGGACCTGGTCAGCCTCGACGACGCAGCGGCCCTACCGGAAGTGGCGTGCACGGTGTGGTCTAACGTGGTGATGACTGCCGGGCTGCGCGCAGGCGAGGTGCTTCTCGTCCATGGTGGGGGTGGTGGCATCGGCACACATGCCATTCAGGTGGCCAAAGCCATGGGTGCCACTGTGGCGGTGACCGCGGGCAGTGCAGAGAAGCTGGAGCGCTGCCAGGAGCTGGGCGCAGACATCGCCATCAACTACCACGAGCAGGACTTCGTGGAAGAGCTCCGGAAGGCCACGGACGGGCACGGTGCGGACGTCGTGCTGGACAACATGGGCGCCAAGTACCTCGCACGCAACGTCGATGTGCTCGCCAAGGACGGACACCTGGTGGTCATCGGGATGCAGGGCGGCCGAAGGGCGGAGCTGGACCTGGGGATGATGCTCGCCAAGCGCGCCAGCGTCTCCGCCACCGGGCTCCGCGGTCGCCCGGTGAGCGGCCAAGCGAGCAAGGCCGACGTTGTGCAGGCGACCATCGCCAACGTGTGGCCGATGGTCGCGGACGGTCGGGTTCGGCCCATCGTGCACACGCAGATGCCGGCGTCGCAGGCTGGCCGGGCCCACGAGTTACTCGACTCGGCAGGGGTTTTCGGCAAAATTGTGCTGACCCTGCACTGACTATGCCGGCAAGGAAGTCAACCGAATGACGCCACGACGCGGACGAGCTGGTCGACCTCTGTCGCCGTGCTGTAGTGCCCCAGGCTGAGCTGCACGGCACCACCGATCTCGGTCACCCCCAGCGCCTCGAACACCCCGTCATCCGGCTGCGACCGGAGCGCACATATACCGTTGTCCGCCAGCCGTTGCACCACCGCCTCCGCCGACACTGCGGTCACGGTGAAGCTCAGCGCCGGAACTCGACGAGCACCATCACCTCGGGCGACGCCCGTAGCGAATCGGCCAGGTTTGCGTGCAGGCCTTCTTGATAGGACGCTAACGCTGCCATCGACGCCAGCAAGCGCTCACGGCGCGCGGCCCCGCCAGCGCTTTGATGCGAGTGAGCGGGATCGAAGTGACACAGGGCGGCGAGGTGCTCCACGGACGCGACGAGGCCGGCCAACATCGGGTATTGGTGGTTGCCGAGCTCCAGTCGCAAGGGGCCCCGACCCCAGGATCGGCGGCGTAGGAGGGCAGCGCGTCGAGCAGGCCGGATCCCGGAAAGACAGCGCTGCCAGCGGTGGGCCGCCCCACTCGGCACTGGACACCACGAGAACATCCGCGCCCAGTGCGTCGATGTCCAGCGGAGCGAACGGCGCGATCGCTGTTGCGTCGACCACCACCAGCGCACCGACGGCGTGCGCCCGCTCCGCTATGGCACGCACGTCAGGACACGTTCCCAACGAGCCAGAAGCCGCGGTGACGGCGACAGCCGCTCCAACAGCACCGCGCGCCCTGCCCCGAGCACAACCCCCGCGGCATTCGCACCAACCAGGTCGGCGTTCGCAGCACGCGCGCCGTCGGTGATGGCTTGCCCGCGTTGCGAGGACGGGTAGCTGCCACCAGGTGCGGACACAGCGGTACGCATGGCCACCGCCACCGACTCGGGCACGCGCATCCCCGCCTGGGCGTCGAAATGCACCCAACCGTCACCGAGACCAGGGAAAAGGCCCCGAACCCTGGCGATGTCGAAACCCATGGGGGTCAGCCTACGGTGATCCATCTCCCGGTCCAGACGCCACAGGGACGGCAACCGCCCGAGATGCGCGAGGCCGGTGTGGGCGTCAAGCTCAGCAGAGGTCGGCCTGAGCGCTGGCCAGGTAGAGGTCCGCGGCCTGCTCGCCGGTCAGCTTGCTCTTGCTGAGAGTGGCACCTACGGCGGCCACCGGCACCAGCAGCTTCTTCATGTCCTCCACTTTGCTGCCCCGCGCCAGTTCGCTGCAGATGGAGTGGCCGAGGGTGAGCTCCGTAGCGCCGGACGCGGTGACCGTGAGCCCACCCTTCTGCAGGCTCTGCAGGTACGCCATCTCCTTGGCGTTGCCCGCCGACGTGCGCGGCACATCCGCCGGCGGGTAGAGGGTTGTGTTCAACGGCAGGTTCACGAGCGGGGACTGCGATGGCGCGGGCTGGCTCTGGGGGGCGGGCGCGGCCTCGCTGCCCGGCGCATCTGTCGTCGCCGCAACTCCCTGCCCGGGCTGTACCGGCGCAGCAGACGGCACGCTCGACGAGGGTGCGGCCGTGCTCGCGGTCGTCGTGGGGGCAGTCGCCGAACCACTGTTGGTGCAGCCGGTGAGGGCCAGCGCTATAGCAGCAACGAACGTCGCGCCGACCGTCAACGAGCGGACTGAAGCCACCAGAAAGTCCTCCCTGAGTCCAATGAGTCGGCCCCCAGGTTACCGGAGTGCGACGCGAGACACTGCTCGCCAGCCCAATGGGAAGGTAGTCTGAGCGACCGTGTCAGCAACAGTCAGCGTCGAGACTCCCGCAGCCGTCCCTGCGCCCCGCCCCCGCAGCTTCGCGAGAGCCTCCGCGGACCTCAAGTTGGGCCTGGACCAGCGTGAGCTCTGGGCGCACCTGGGGTGGCAAGACATCAAGCAGCGCTACCGCCGCAGCTTTTTGGGCCCGATCTGGATCACGATCACCATGGGCATCACCGCACTGGCGATGGGCCTGCTGTACTCCCAGCTGTTCAAGCAGGACATCGCGGTGTTCCTGCCCAAGCTCACCGTCGGGCTCATCGTGTGGGGACTCATCTCGGGCACCATCCTGGAGGGCGCCGACGTGTTCTCCTCGAACGTGGGGTTGATCACCCAGCTGCCTGCTCCGCTGAGCGTGCATGTGTACCGGATGGTGTGGCGCCAACTGTTGTTGTTCGCCCACAACTTGGTCATCTACGTCATCTTGTTGGTGGTCTTTCCGAAGGATTTGCACTGGGTGGACCTCACCGCGTTTGTTGCGCTCGGTCTGCTCGCAGTCAACGGCATCTGGATCGGCATCGTCGCGGGCATTGTGGCCACCCGCTTTCGGGATGTGTCGCCCATCCTGGCCAGCCTGGTCAACCTGCTGTTCTTCCTGACACCGATCGTCTGGACGGCCGATCAGCTGCCCAAGGACAACGCCAAGGCCCGGTTCGTCGAGCTCAACCCGTTCTTTCACTACCTCGACATCATCCGTTCGCCGATGCTCGGTGAGAACCAGCAGGCCTACCACTGGTACATCGTCATTGCCATCACTGTGATCGGTTGTGCGCTGGCTTTCTTCTTCCTCCGCAACTACCGGGCCCGTGTGCCCTACTGGGTGTGAGTATGACTGAATCTGTTGGCATCGAAACGTCGGGCGCGTGCATCGACTTTCCGATCTTCGACGCAAAAAGCCGCTCGATGAAGAAGGCCTTCCTCGGCAAGGCGGGTGGCGCCGTCGGGCGCAACGAGAGCAACGTCGTGGTCATCGAGGCGTTGCGCGACATCACCATGACGCTCAAGCATGGCGACCGCGTCGGTCTCGTCGGCCACAACGGTGCGGGGAAGTCCACCCTGTTGCGGCTGCTCTCGGGCATCTACGAACCCACCCGCGGCAGCGCCACGGTGCGCGGGCGGGTGGCGCCGGTGTTCGACCTCGGCGTCGGCATGGACCCGGAAATATCCGGGTACGAGAACATCATCATCCGCGGACTGTTTCTCGGCCAGACCCGCAAGTCGATGATCGCGAAGATGGACGAGATCGTCGACTTCACCGAGCTTGATGAGTACATCTCCATGCCGCTGCGCACCTACTCCACCGGTATGCGGGTGCGGCTCGCGCTGGGCGTGGTCACCAGCATCGACCCGGAGATCCTGCTGTTCGACGAGGGCATCGGCGCAGTGGACGCCGCGTTCCTGCGCAAGGCCAAGAACCGGCTCCGCGCCCTGGTGAAACGCTCCGGGATCCTGGTCTTCGCGAGTCACTCCGACGAGTTCCTGCTGCAGCTGTGCGACTCGGCGATGTGGATCGATCACGGCACCATCGCGCAGGTGGGTGAGATCCGCGACATCCTGATCGCCTACAAGGGCGAGGAGGCCGCGGAGTCGGTGGACTGGATGATCGCCGAGATCGCCAAGGAGGACGCCGCTAACGCACGGAAGGCCGCGGGGTTGCCACCGCTCAAGACGGCGAGCACCGCCACGACCAGCACCTCCACCGCGATCACCGGGTGAGCTCGACCTCGTGCAACGCGAAGGTCGTCGCGGTGGTCGTCACCCGAGCGCGGGCCGAGCTGCTGGCCAAGTCGCTGGAAGTCGTGGCCGGGCAGAGCCGTCCGATCGACCACCTGGTCGTGGTGGACAACGGCCCCGACGACGCGGTGCGCCGGCTGATCGACGCCGTGGACGTGCCGAGCACTTACCTCGCCTCCCAGCGCAACCTCGGTGGTGCCGGTGGCTTCGCGCTGGGGATGCTGCACGCGCTGAGCCTGGGCGCGGACTGGCTGTGGCTTGCCGATGACGACGGCCGCCCGGACGGCCCCGAGGTCCTGCGCACCCTGCTGGACTGTGCCCGCGCACACTCCCTTGAGGCGGTCTCCCCGGTGGTGTGCAGCATCGACGATCCCGATGTGCTGGCGTTCCCGGTGCGCCAAGGCACCACCTGGCACCGGCGGCGCAGCGCACTCGGCGGCGCTGACCTGCTGCCCGGTTATGCCTCGCTGTTCAACGGCGCGTTGTTCTCCGCCGCCTGTGTGGATGCCGTGGGGGTGCCGGATCACCGGCTGTTCTTCCGCGGCGACGAGGTGGACGTGCACCGTCGCCTGGTGCGCTCCGGGCTCGCCTTCGGCACCTGCCTTCGCACGGCGTATCTGCACCCAAACGGCTCCGACGAGTTCCGCCCGATCCTCGGCGGCCGGATGCACGCCCAGTACCCCGACAACGCCACGAAGCGCTTCTTCACTTACCGCAACCGCGGCTATCTGATGGCCCAGCCCGGGCTGCGCCGGTTGCTCCCGCAGGAGTGGCTGCGCTTCGGCTGGTACTTCCTCATCACCACCCGCGACCCACGCGGACTGCGCGAGTGGTTCCGGCTGCGGACGCTGGGGCGCAAGGAGCGATTTGCTCGTGAGTGAATGTTGGCGGTAGGCCGCCAACATTCACTCACGAAAGATGTACTTCCTTTGCACGATGAAGTTGATGACCGTCGCGGTGCCCTGGGCAATGACGTACGCCACCGTTGTGTCCACGAAGCTGTGCGTGACAAAGGTGAGCACCAGTGCATTCACGCCGATCTGCACCACAAAGGTCAGTGCGTACAGCCCGAAAACGGACGCCAGCTGCTTACCCCCACCCGCCGCCTGGAACGTCCACCGACGGTTCAGCAGATACGCCGTGGTGGTGCCCAGCACGAAGCTGATCGCCTTGGCCAGGTGGATGTACAGCCCGAAGTGCAGCATCACCTGGTAGGTGCCGAAGTCGACGACCGCGGACAGCCCGCCGGTGAGCACGAAGCGGAGCAGCTGGGTGCGCAGCGGAAGCCTCGGGTCCAGCGTCACGCTCTCGGTCACATCGCTCCTCCGCGGCAGTGGTGTACAAGTTGACAGTAGCTGTCGCGGCCACGCTGGCTGCCGCTGCCCGCGCACCCGGTAGCCTGCAGTTCTATGCCCTCGACCAGCCAGCAGTCCAGCATCGGGATGCCACGCCGCACGCTCAGCGGCTGGGGACGCACCTCGCCGACGTCCGCGACCGTGCGCCCCGTGCGCACCGTCGCGGACGCGCAGGACGCCCTCGGCGACGCGGGCCGGCGCGGCGTGATCGCCCGCGGACTGGGCCGCAGCTACGGCGACCCCGCGCAGAACGCCGGCGGCACCGTGCTGGACATGACGGGCCTGGACCGCTTCCACTCCATCGACGTCGACTCGGGCATCGTCGAGCTCGATGCGGGAGTGAGCCTGGACGCGTTGATGCGGCGCATCATCCCGTTCGGGCTGTGGGTTCCGGTGCTGCCCGGCACCCGACAGGTCACCATCGGTGGTGCAATCGCCTCGGACATCCACGGCAAGAACCACCACAGCGCGGGCAGCTTCGGCAATCACGTGCTGTCCATGGAGCTGCTCACCGCTGACGGCTCAGTTCGCACGCTCATCCCCGGTGGCGAGACCGCGACGCTGTTCTGGGCCACCGTCGGCGGCATGGGACTGACCGGAATCGTGTTGCGGGCACGGATCCAGCTCAAGCACACCGAGAGTGCGTACTTCCTCGTCGACTCCGACCGCACCGCACGCTTCGACGAGACGCTGGAGCTGTTCAGCAACGGCTCCGACGCGGGCTACGACTACTCGATGGCCTGGTTCGACGCCCTCTCGTCCGGCGACAAGCTGGGCCGAGCCGTGTTGTCCCGAGGGTCGCTGGCCAAGGCCGAGGAGCTGCCGGAGAAGTTGCGCTCGCACCCCTTGCGTTTCGACGCGCCGCAGCTGGTCACCTTCCCCGACGTGTTCCCCAACGGGCTGGCCAACCGCCTCACCTTCGGCGCGCTCGGGGAGGTCTGGTACCGCAAGGCGCCCCAGCACGGCCGGGGGCTGGTGCAGAACCTCACCGCGTTCTACCACCCGCTGGACATGTTCGGGGAGTGGAACCGGGCCTACGGCTCCAAGGGATTCCTGCAGTATCAGTTCATCATCCCCTTCGCCGCCCGCATCGAGCTGCGCCAGATCGTGGCGCGCATCGCCGACTCGGGCCATGTGTCCTTCCTCAACGTGCTCAAGCGGATGGGCGACGGGAACCAGGCGCCGCTGTCCTTTCCCCGCGCCGGGTGGACGATCACCGTGGACTTCCCGATCAAGAGCGGCCTACGCGAGCTCTGCGACGAGCTGGATCGCCGCGTGCTCGACGCCGGCGGCCGGCTCTACCTGGCCAAGGAGTCACGGACCCGACCGGAGACCTTCGCAGCGATGTATCCACGCCTGGACGAGTGGCGCGCGGTGCGGAGCTCGGTCGACCCCGATGGCGTCTTCGCCTCCGACATGTCACGAAGACTGGAGCTCACGTGATCGACGCGGTAGGTAATCCCCAGACGCTGCTGCTGCTCGGCGGGACGTCCGAGATCGCACTGGCCACCGCGGCGGCGTACGCGGAGCAGCGCCCACTGCGGGTGATCCTGGCCGCACGACCCTCGACCCGGCGCGACGGGGCGCGGGAGAGGTTGCAGGCCAAGTGCTGCACGGTGGACGTGGTCGACTTCGACGCCAGGGACACCGCGAGTCACCCGGCCGCGATCGGCCAGTGCTTCGCCAAGGGTGACATCGACGTCTCCGTCGTGGCCTTCGGTCTGCTCGGCGACCAGGAACAGGCATGGACCGACGTGGTGGCCGCCGTCGCCCTGGCCGAGACCAACTACGTCGGAGCCGTGTCGGTGGGGGTGCTGCTGGCCGAGCACCTGCAGGCGCAGGGGCACGGATCCATCGTTGCCTTGTCCACCGTGGCCGCCGAGCGACCACGTCGGGCCAACTTCGTCTACGGCTCCACCAAGGCCGGGATGGACGCCTTCTACACGGGTCTGACCGAGGCGCTGCGGCCCACCGGCGTCCACGTCGGCGTGGTGCGGCCCGGATTTGTGCGCAGCCGGATGACCGAGGGCATGGACGCCGCCCCGCTGGCCACCACCCCGGAGGATGTCGCGCAGGTCATTCTCGATGTCGTGCGCAAGAAGAAGGAGCAAGCATGGGCACCGGCCCCACTGCGCGCAGTGATGAGCACGCTGCGCCACATCCCTCGACCGATCTTCCGACGTCTACCGGTGTAGACGAAGTATCGGTCCGCGCTCCGCGCGCGCGCGGCTCTACCGTGCCCACCCTCGGGCTGCTCGTCGTCGCCACCCTGGTTGCGGTCCTCACCACCGTCGTCGTTCAGCTCGTCGCTGGTCGGCTCTTGCTGCCCTCGCCGACCGTCTCCGCTGTGCGCAGCGCGGTGACGACGCTCGCCATCGTGGTGGTGTTCGTTCCGTTGGTGGGATCGGTGCTGCTGGTGCGTACCACCCGATGGCGTGCCGCGGGGACGGTGTTGTCCTGGGCCTCGCTGTCCGCGTTGGTCACCGTCATCGTCGCGGTGCCGCTGGGCGGAAGCGCGCTGTACCTGAACGGGATCTCGGTCGACCAGGAGTTTCGGTCGCAGTTCCTCACCAGGCTGACCGATTCGCCTGCGCTGCACGACATGAACTACGCAGGGCTCAAGTCCTTCTACCCTTCCGGCTGGTTCTGGGTGGGCGGCAGAGTCGGCAACCTGCTCGGACTGGCAGGCTGGGAAGTGTTCAAGCCCTACGCAATTGGTTCGCTCGCCGTCGCTGCGGTGGCGGCGGCGGTGCTCTGGGGGCGGGTGCTGCGTGCCGATCATGCCGTGCTCGTCTCGGCGGCCAGCGCGGTGGTCGGTATGCACATCGGCGCACCAGAGGAGTACGGCGCGATGATCGCCTTCGTTCTTCCGCCGGTGCTGGTGCTCGCCTGGTCGGGTCTGCGGGCGCACGGCGCGGCCGGGTCCCCGACGCGGTGGTGGGGATCGATGGTCGCCACCGGGCTGTTTCTCGGCGTCGCGGCGACCTTCTACACGCTCTACCTGGCCATCGCCACCCTCACCGTCGTCGTCATGGCGGTGCTCGCGGGTTGGCTGCAACAACGCCGGTTCGGCTGGGCGGCCGGCGTCCGGGTGCTCGCGCGACTGATCCCCACCGCGCTGGTCAGTGTGGTGATCGCGCTGGTCGGCTGGGCGCCGTATCTCGTCGAGCTGCTCGGTGGGGCGAAGACCACGAACTCCGCCTTCCGGTATCTGCCCAGCTACGGCGCCGAGCTGTCGCTGCCGATGGCCGTCCCCTCGCTGCTGGGTGCGTTGTTCCTCATCGGCACGCTGTGGATGCTGCTGCGGGCGCGGACCTCCCCGATCGCCCAAGCCCTGGGCATCGGTGTGCTTTGCATCTACCTGTGGTCGATCTTGTCGTTGTTGGCCGTATTCGCGCACACCACCCTGCTCGGCTTCCGCCTCGAGGTGCCGTTGCAGGTGCTGCTGGCCGCCGCGGGGACGCTCGGCGTCATCGACGCCGTGCGCCTACTGGCCGCCTTCGTGCGGCGGCAGCACGCGACGCAGCTCACCGCGCTGATGACGGTCACCGTGGCCGCGGCGATTGCCAGTGCCTTCGCCGTGACCCAGGCGATCCCGCTCGACCTCAAGCACGAGATCGCCACCGCCTACACCGACGCTGACGCACACGGGCTTCGGGCTGATGGTGCGCCGGCCGGAGACGAGGCCTTCTACCCGCAGATCGATGCCATCATCGGCGCCCAGACGCACAAGGCCGCCAGCGACGTCGTCGTGCTGAGCACCGAGTACGGGCTGTTCAGCTTCTACCCCTACCTGGGGTTCCAGATGATCGCACCGCATTATGCGAACCCGTTGGCGGACTATCCCGACCGGCTGGTCGAAATTCAGCGGTGGTCCGCGGCGGCCGGGACCGCAGACCTGCTGCACCAGCTCGACACCAGCCCCTGGTGGGCGCCCACGGCTTTCGTGCTGCGCGACAGCGGTGACCACTACACGATGACGCTCTCGCGTGATGACTACCCCAACGACCCGAACGTGAAGTTCTTCGACGTCTCCTTCCCGAAGGCGCTGTTCGCCGGCCGGGCGTTCACCACCACGCCCGTCGGTCCGTTCGTCGTGGCCGTCCGAAAGGCCTGACCCCCATGATGTCCTCGACTACCGTCGCAGCTCCCGACCGGCCCACCGCCCAGCTGCGGCACGGCGGTGCCCCTCGCTGGGCCAAGCTGCTTGCCGTGGGCTTGGGCCTGCTCGGCGTATTGCTGGCCGTGGCCACCCCGTTACTGCCGGTGCGCCAGAGCACGGCCACGCTGACGTGGCCGCAGCGGGGCGTGCTCACCGGGGTGACCGCACCGCTGGTGTCCTATGCTCCGCAGCGACTGGACCTCGCGGTGCCCTGCGCGGTGGCGACCAGCGCCCCAGCCGGGAACCGGATTCTCGTTGCCACGGTCCCTCCGGCCGCACCCGCCTCCGCCGAGCTCGGTCTCTTCGTCCAGACCAACAACGGCCGCCTGGACGTCACGTCGCGTGGGCAGCCGGTGCTGTCGGAGCCGCTGATCAGTCTCGACAGTCCCGGCTGCACGGTGCACGTCGTCGCCACGGCCACCTCAACCACGACCGAGCTGCAGGGCAGCACGCGCACCATTCCGGGGGATTTGCGACCGCAGGTGGTCGGGGTGTTCAGCGACCTGCTGGGGCAGGCGCCCGCTGGGCTGTCGGTCACCGCCGAAATAAACGATCGCTACTCCAGTAGTCCGACACCGCTGAAGCTTGCCGCGATGCTGCTCGGCGCGGTGTGCGTACTCGGTTCCGTGGTGGCGCTCTACCGGCTCGAACGGGAAGACGGGCGCACGCACGTCCGAGCGCTGCCTGCCCGCTGGTGGGTACCGCGCCTGCTCGACGTCGTGGTGGGCGGCGTGCTGGGTGTCTGGTATCTCATCGGGGCAAACACATCTGACGACGGCTACCTGCTCACCATGGCCCGGGCCGCACAGAGCAGTGGCTACATGGGCAACTACTTCCGTTGGCTGGATGTCACCGAGGCGCCGTTCGGCTGGACCTACCAGCTGATCAGCGTGATGAGCCGGATCAGCACGGCGAGCCCGTGGATTCGACTGCCCACGCTCGCGGCCAGCATTTTGTGCTGGTTGCTGATCAGTCGTGAGGTGCTGCCCCGGCTGGGCCGGCGGGTGCGGTGCTCCACCGCGGCCCGGTGGGCGGCGGCCGCGGTGTTCCTCCTGTTCTGGCTGGCCTACGACAACGGCCTGCGCCCTGAACCGGTCATCGCACTCGGCGTGTTGCTCACCTGGGCCTCGGTGGAACGCAGCATCGCCACCAGGAGGCTGCTGCCCGCGGCGGTGGCGTTGCTGGTCGCTGCACTGTCCCTCGCTGCCGGTCCGACAGGTCTGATTGCCGTGGCGGCGCTGCTGGCCGGCGGGAAGCCGCTGTTCACGATGATCCGCGCCAAGGTGCGCGAGCACGGCGCGCTTGCGGTGCTGGCTCCACTGGTGGCGGTGGGGCTCGCGGTGCTTTTCGTGGTGTTTGCCGACCAGACCCTGATGACGATCCTCGAGTCGACCCGGGTGCGCAGCGCGCGCGGGATCACCCTGCCGTGGTATGAGGAACTGCAACGCTACGACTCGCTGTTGAGCAACCGACCCAACGCTGACGGCGGGCTGGGCCGCCGGGTCCCTGTATTGGTGATGTTTCTGTCGCTGGCCGCATCGTTCGTCGTGCTACTACGCCGCGGGAAGATGCCCGGCGCTGCCCTCGGCCCCAGTCGACGATTACTTGGCGCCGCCGCCGGGTCGCTGGTGCTGCTTACGCTCACACCGACCAAATGGACGCATCACTTCGGGGCCTTCGCCGGTATCGGTGCCTGCGTCGCTGCGGTGGCGGTGATCGCGGTTGCCGCTCCTGCCATGCACGCCCGCCGCAACGGCGCCGTTTTCATCTCCGCACTGTTGCTCGCCATGGCACTGGCCGCAACGGGTGACAACAGCTGGTGGTACGTGTCTAGCTACGGCATCTCGTGGTTCGACCGGCCCCCGCAGCTGCTCGGTGTCCAGTTGAGCAGCATGCTGCTGGGACTCGCCGCGCTCACGCTGGTCGTCGCTGTCCGCGAGCACCTGCGAGCGCAGCCAGCAATGACTGTTGTCCGACCACGGCGTGCTCGGCTGGCCCCTGCGGTTTTCGCCGCCGTGTGCTGGCTCGTGGTGATCGGGCAGGTACTGCTCTTCGCCAAGGCGGTCGTCCTACGGTGGCCTGCCTACACGGTGGGTGCATCCAACATTCATGCACTCGCAGGGGATTCCTGTGCACTGGCCAATGACGTCATGGTCGAGCGGAACTCCTCGCGCAGCGTGCTGCAGTCGGTCGGTGCGTCTGCAAACGCACTCGGTGCAGGCACGAACGTGGGGTTCACTCCAAGCGGAGTCCCCGCCAGTGTCGATCCGGCCCCGGCGCCCAGCCGGCGGCTACGCCCCAGCCCGACCACTACCAGTAGCGGTCCCCCAGGGCGTAGCGGGTTCGACACCAACACGCCGGCGCCGCTGCCTTTCGGACTGGACGCCAGCGTGCCCGTGCTCGGCAGCTACGCCCAGGGCACTCCGAATCCGGCCGCGCTGACGTCCGCGTGGTACCGCCTTCCCCCCCGCTCGGCTGCCAGCCCCCTGCTCGTCGTCACTGTGGCCGGGAACCTTTCGGCCACCGGCACCAGCGTCACACTCGACTACGGCCGCACCACCGGCAGTGGCGTCACGCAGACCGGTTCGGGCACCATGCTTGACCCGGGATCCGCGCCCGCATGGCGCAACCTGCGGCTGCCGCTGAACCAGCTTCCACCGAGGGCGGACTCGGTACGCCTGCGCGCGGTGGTGTCCACCCGCGACCCGGCGGCCTGGGTCGCGCTCACCCCACCGCGGGTGCCCGAGCTGCAAAGTCTGAACACTGCGGTGGGCAGCACACAACCGGTGCTGATGGACTGGGTCGTCCCGCTGGCGTTTCCGTGCCAACGTCCCTACGGCGTCGTCCACGGTATCGCAGAGGTCCCCACGCTCCGGATCACCCCCGACCGCGCACTCACCATTGACACCAACGCCTACCAGGACGCCATCGGTGGCGGCCCGCTCGGGTGGACCGGGCTAGTGACCTCCGCCCGCACCCTGCCGACCTACCTTGCCAACGACTGGAACCGCGACTGGGGCTCGTTGCAGGAACTGGTGCCGCTGGAACCCAGCGCTGTCCCCGCAACACTAAGCACAGGGTCGGAAGTGGTAACCGGGTGGCACTATCCCGGCCCTAGTTGGGGAGTGTGGATCTGGGAGATGCGTGGGGCTGAGGGGTTGCGCGCTCGGCGACGAGGGCCAGCAGCGCACTGACCGGGATGGCCGCATCGGGGGCAGCATTCGCCTGAGCCAGGCGCTCTCCCAGCCACTCCCGCATGAGGGTGGTGACTTTCACCCCGCGTGCTTCCAGATCACCATCGTCGGCCCCCGGACGCCAGCATGCCGGCCTGGCAGACCCGGCTGTTCCTCACCATCGCGCACAACGCGGCAAACCCGGCCGAGTACTTCGCTCTGCCCGTCGAACGCTCCATCAGCATCAGCATCAGCATCGGCGTCCAAATCCCCATCTGACGTACACCGTTTCGGCGGAAGGCCTCGCGGCGGGCGGCGCCGGCGACGTCGGAAAGGAGCAACGCCGAGGGGCTCGCTGACAGCGAGGGCGCAACCGCCGGGGACCTCCCACCCAATCCGGGCAGACCGGCCGCTATCTCCCCGGTGCGGGCACCGATGCACACCTTCACCACTGTGGTGATGCTCAACCGCCACCGAGGCAGTTCGAACGTTCATGCCCCACCACGACCCGGACAGGGACCTCAGGCGGTGGATTGTCGTGCTGCACATCGCTGCCGACGGTGAGCGGGTAGTGGTGCCGAATCGGCGGACCGAGGTTGCGTGCGTGGCGGGTGGAATTGCTCGAGTCGGTGCTGGGGTGAAGGGCGGACTCGGCGCCTCTCAGGTTCGTTCAGCGGATT
>JAABUJ010003568.1_pt1 | contig 17339 bp, 15 predicted proteins | sample 5559131 | NCBI WGS metagenome assembly JAABUJ01 (sample SAMN10711875, study PRJNA513366) | rock metagenome | isolation source: Antarctica rocks | place: Antarctica: Victoria Land, Mt New Zealand nord | collected 2016-01-07 | reverse complement strand
GGACGGACCACGGCGCAGGCTCCTTTGCGGTGAAGGAGTCCTATGAGTCACATCGCACCGTGGTCGGGGAAGCCCCCGATCAGGTCGGGTCCGCACGTCGCTAGCCGACTTCCGCAACACCTCTATTAACCACTATGGCAACAACACGATCATCGCCGGCGAAGGGAGCAGCACGCTGGTAGGGTCTGCCTACGGAACCTCGGTGCTCACCGCAAAAGGCAGCGCGGGCGATGTCTTGCTTGCCGGCGAGTATGGGCAGGACACGCTGTCGGGCGGCGCCTCGACCGGCAACAACCTGCTGCAGGGCTACCTCGGCGCATATACGCCGACCAACGATCCGCAGAAGCCAAGCACGACCGCGCTGATGACCGCGGGCCAAGGCAACGACACGCTGGTCGCCGGCGCGGGCGCGACGGTCATGGTGGGCGGCGCCGGAAACGACGTGTTCGCCTTCATCAACGATCCAACCAATCAAGTCGCCTCCGGCAATACCACCACGCTGAACGGGTTCGTCCAGGGGCAGGACCACATCGACCTGCGCGGCTTCACCGACCCGGCGAGCGCCATCCTGGGAGCGGCCACGTTCACCGGGGGCGGCACGACGCTCCATCTGCAGGACGGCACAACCCTGACCGTGAGCAACGTGACGCTGAGCGTGGGAGACATCACCCAACACTGAGGGGATAGCGGGGCGGCGCGACCTCCGGCATAGTCGTGTGCATGAGAGTCGTGCCGCTTTGCCTCGCCTTCTGCTGCCTTCCAGTCGCAATCGCCTTGGCAGCGGATCCCTTGCCGGTCTGCCCGGTCGCCAATGGGCAGGCCACCGCCTACGACATCGTTCGCGGCGCTAACGTGATCGGACGACAGACAGTCCGGTTCACGGCAGCCGGGCAGGATTTGACGGTCGTCATCGACATGCAGGCGTCGCTCCATGCCCTTGGGGTTCGCGTCTACAACTACGAGCATCACGGCGAGGAGCACTGGCACGCCGGCGCCCTCGTCAGCCTGGTGGCGCATACGGATGACGATGGGACCCCGCGCCGGGTCGATGCCGTGCGCGATTCCCAAACCGACCTTTGGCGGGGCACCCATGGCTTGAACCCGGGGACGGCGCCGCTGATCCCCACCAGCCTGTGGAATGCCCGCACCCTGACGCAGTCCCGCCTGCTGGACCGCGAAACCGGCGACGTGGTGGCGGTGCAGGTGACCCCCGGCGGCGAGGAAAACCTGCACCTGAGTGGACGCGACATCCCTGCCCGCAAGTTCGAACTGGCGGGAATCGTGCGCGGAACCGTCTGGTACGACCACGCCGGTTGCTGGCTCCGCGCGCTGTTCCATACCCGTGTCGACGGCTCGATGATCGACATCCACTTGCATTAGGACCCGGCTGCCGGCCGGATGCCGCCGCCGGACGGTATCTAGGCGTGGTCATGCAACGTGCCCGGCCGCACCACCGTCATGGCCGGCAAGCTCTCGGCTTGGGTGTGCGTCCAGCCCGTGCGTTTGGGGCGGGTGAAGTTCCGGTTGCAGGTGATCCCGAACATGCCGCATCCCTCCCGATGGGCGGTAAGACGCCAGGCTTGCAGCGAGGGTCGCGCTAGAACAACGCCCGCGCCCGGATCGTGCCCCCGATCGCGCAGAGGGCATTCAGGATATCGTCCTGCGAGTCGGCCCGGCGTTCGGTGTCCACCATCACGTAGCCTAGCTCCCCGTCGGTTTGCAGCTGCTGCGAGCTGACGTTCAGCCCGCGGTCGGAGAACACGGCGTTCAGCCGGCCGAGCACGCCGGGGACGTTGCGGTGGACGTGCAGGTAGCGGGTCATCGCCGGGTCGCGCGCCTGCTGGACGTGTGGGAAGTTCACCGCCCCGGCCGTGGAGCCGCTCTCGGCGAAGTCCAGCAGCTTGCGGGCGACCTCCTCGCCGATGCGCTCCTGCGCCTCGATGGTGGAACCGCCGATGTGCGGGGTGAGGATGACGTTCGCCAGCCCTTGCAGCGGCGAGGCGAACCGGTCGGCGGCGGAGCGCGGCTCGGTCGGGAACACGTCGATCGCGGCGCCCGCGAGATGGCCCGAGCGCAGCCCTGCAGCCAGGGCGTCCAAGTCCACGACGGTGCCGCGGCTGTTGTTGATCAGGTAGGCGCCCGGCCGCATCGCCGCGATCTCGGCAGCCCCGATCATGCCCCGCGTGGACGGCAGGTCCGGCACGTGGAGGCTGACGATATCGGCCAGCGCCAGCAGCTCGGCCAGCGTGCTGACCGGCTCGGTGTTGCCGTGCCGCAGCTTGTCGGTGCGGTCGTAGTACACCACGCGCATGCCGAACGCCTCGGCGAGGGTGGAGAGCTGGGTGCCGATGTTGCCGTAGCCGACGATGCCGAGCGTCTTGCCGCGCACCTCGAAGCTGCCGTCCGCCGACTTGTCCCAGCCGCCGGCGTGGGCGGCGTTCGAGCGGGATGGAATCCGGCGCAGCAGCATCACGATCTCGCCGATCGTCAGCTCGGCGACGCTGCGGGTGTTGCTGAACGGGGCATTGAACACCGGCACGCCGCGGTCGCGCGCGGTATCCAGCTCCACCTGGTCGGTGCCGATGCAGAAGCAGCCGACGCCCATCAGGGGCGCCGCTTCCTGCATCACCGCGCCCGTCAGCTGGGTGCGCGACCGGATGCCGACGATGTGCGCGCCCTGCACCGCGTCGAGCAGGGCGGCGCCGTCGAGCGCTTTCGGATGCCGGGTGACGTTGGTGTAGCCGGCGCGGGTGAACAGCTCGGCCGCCCGGGCGCTGATGCCTTCGAGCAGCACGACGCGGGTCTGCGCCCGGGTGAAGGGCGCGTTCAGCGCCGTGGTGGTGATGGCCTGGTCCATGCCTAATCTACTTTCTTGCCTTGATCGCGTCTCTGTCCCGCCAGCAGGCCCGCCTGCAAGCCCGCTTGCGAGAGAGAGCTTCCGTCAGATGTCTAGGAATGCCGTTTCCGCCATACCGCCATCGGCCGCCTGCAGCCGAATATCCAACCGCCGTCGCCTTCCTGGGCCGATCAGCGTGGCGTCTGGGCGGGGTGCGCACGTTCCAGCAGGGCATATGGCCTGGAGCGCTCTCCCGCCAGCGGGGGGGGGGGAGGCAGCCGGCCGGGCATCTGCAAGCGCCTTAAGCTGCCAGGGACGCTTGGCTCATGGGGTGAATCTCCTGCATTATGCGCGCCTGCTCTACCCGGAGGTCGGTGCGGACGCCATAGGATGACAGACGCGACGGTGGAGCTGACGGGCGGCTGGACGCTGCATGCCCACGACTCGCTCGGCTCGACCAGCGACGAGGCGCGGCGGCTTGCGGCCGAGGGTGCGCCGTCCGGTGTCGTCGTCACGGCCCGGCAGCAGACGAAAGGCCGCGGCCGGTTCGGCCGGCCGTGGTCGAGTCCGCCGGGCAACCTCTATGCGTCGTTCCTGCTACGGCCCGGCGTGCCAGCTGCCCGCGCGGCGGAACTGGGGTTCGTCGCCGGGTTGGCGGCCATGGACGCTTGCGACGCCCTGCTTCCGGTTGGGCAGCGCGTCAGCCTGAAATGGCCTAACGACGTTCTGCTGGACGGCGCGAAGCTGGCCGGCATCCTGACCGAGACGACAGGGGACGACGCCGTGATCGCGGGCATCGGCCTGAATGTCGAGTGGGCGCCGGATGGGCTGTCGTATCCGGCCACTTGCCTCTGCGCTCACACGCACGTGGCGGTCGGTGCGGCGCTGCAGGCCCTGGCGGGTGCGCTCGCCCGCCGCCTCGTAAGCTGGCAGGCCGACGGCTTCGGCGCGGTGCGTCAGGCCTGGATGGCGCGTGGCCCCGAACCGAAAGCGATGGTCAGGGTGCGGGTGGGGGCGAGCGAGTGGTGCGGCCTGTACGGCGGCCTCGACGAGACGGGGGCGCTGTTGCTGGACGACGCAGGGGTGCGGCGTAAGTTCGTGGCCGGGGAGGTCGTGTAGGGACACGTTGGGACTGAGCGAGGTTCGGCCGCCCTCCTAAATATCGGCGAGGCATGGATGTTTCATCCCGAGCCAACTTCGATAAGCCGCACCGGCGCGGTCCGTGGTTCCGCCGTCTTAACGATTGGGTGAGCCGCTCGCGCGCAGTATGGTTCGTCGTGGCAGCTGCGGCCGCCCAAGGGGATTTCAATGCTGAACCACCACGACGAGCCCAAGCAGGCGCGGATCGATGAAGCCGCGGCCCTCGCTGGGCCGGCCGAGGCGTTCACCCATGTTTTCTACCGCAATGTGGCTTCGGCCGACGTGCTGGCCCGGTCCGCCACGGACTTGGCGGACACGGCGCTGGCGCTGTGGTGCTTCGCCGCCCGGCGGACGCCCGGGAAGCCGTCGATCCAGGCCCTGGCCGGCGCCGGCCAGGGCGCCGTGGAGGTCGTTACCGACGACATGCGCTTCCTGGTGGACAGCGTCGGCGCGGCGCTGGTCGGCTTCGGCCTTACCGTCGAACTGGTCATCCATCCGGTTGTGGCGGTCCAGCGGGACGCAACCGGACGGCGCATCGCCTGCGCGCCGGAACTCGCGGACGGCGTGCGCGAGTCGATGATGCGGTTCGAGGTCGCGGGCGATCTCGGGCCGGAGCGGCAAGCGGCGATCATCGGCCGGCTGCAGGCCGTGCTGGCCGACGTGCGCGCCTGCGTCACGGACTGGCCCGTCATGCGCGGCTCCGTGGCCTCGCTCGCGGCGGCGATCGAGGCCAGCGCCGCTCCGCGCTCGGCCACCGACCCGGCGGAGGACGCCGCGTTCTTGCGTTGGCTGGATGAGGGGAACCTCCTGTTCCTCGGCACGCGCGCCTACAGCTTCCAAGGCGCCGAACTCACGGTGGTCGCCGGGGCCGGGCGCGGGCTGCTGCGGAACGACGAGGTGCTGGTATTCGACGGCCTGCGCGCGCTGACCCGGGGGTCGCCGGACGTGCAGGCGTTCCTGCGCGGGCCGCAGATGACCATGATCTCCAAGTCGAACCGCAAGTCCACCGTGCACCGCCCGGTCCCGATGGATACGATCCTGGTGAAGACGTTCGATGCCGTGGGCCAGGTGATCGGGCTGCGGCTGATCCTGGGGCTGTTCACCACCGATTCGTATTTTCGGCTGCCGCACGAAATCCCGGTCCTGCGCCAGAAGGTCCGGCGCTGCCAGGAGCGGTCCGGCTTCGCCGCCGACAGCCGCGACGGCAAGATGCTGCAGCACATCCTGGACAACTTCCCGCGCGACGAGCTGTTCCAGATCGACGAGGCGTCGCTGCTTGAGACCGCGCTGGGCGTGCTGCACCTCCAGCAGCGCCCGCGCGTGGCGCTGTTCGTGCTCCGGGACCCATTCGAGCGGTTCGCAACCTGCCTGGTGTACCTGCCGCGCGACCGGATGAACGCCGAAATCCGCCGCCGGGTCGCGTCGATCCTGGAACAGGCGTTCGGCGGCAGCATCGCGTCGGAGGCGACCGACCTCGACCAGGCTGGCCTCGCGCGCCTGCACTTCGTCATCACGCTCACGCCCAATCAAGCCGGCGTCGTCGACGTACCCGCAGTCGAGCGGCGTCTGACGGACGCGTTGCGGACCTGGGCGGACCGGCTGAGCGAGACGCTGGCCCGTTCGCGAGGCGACGCCGTTGCCGCCGAACGCCTGCGACGCTTCGGCGCCGCCTTCCCGGCCGCCTACGTGGAACGGTTTCTGGTCGAGGCCGCCGTCGCCGACATGGACCAACTGGAGGCCGTCGCGGCCGGGTGGCCGATCGCTGTGGCGCTGGCGGGCGAAGGGAGGGAGCTGCGGTTGAAGACGTTCCACCAGTCCGAGCCTGTCGCCTTGTCGGACGTATTGCCGATGCTGGAAAACCTCGGCCTCCGCGTGCTCAATGAAATCCCGTTCGAGGTGATGCCGCGCGACGCCGCGCCGGTGTGGATTCAGGAGTTCCAGCTGCTCGCCGCCGCACCCGTCGACGTGGACGCGCTGCGCCCCCGGTTCGAGGACGCGTTCTGCCAGGTTTGGGCCGGCACGCTGGAGAGCGACGGCTTCAACCGGCTGGTGCTGACCGCCGGGCTGTCGGCGCGCGAGGTGGTCGTGCTGCGGACCTACTGCAAGATCATCCGCCAGGCCGGCAGCAGCTTCAGCCAGGCCTACATGGAAGACACCGCGAACGCCCACCCGCGCATCGCCCGCCTGCTGGTGGACCTGTTCGAGGCACGCGCCGACCCGGCGCTGCAAGCGGGGGCAGCCGCCATCCAGCAGGGAATCCTGGACGGGTTGGAGCAGGTCGAGAACCTCGACGAGGACCGCATCCTGCGGAGCTTCCTGCTGCTGATCGCCAAGACGCTGCGGAGCAACTACAACCGGCGCGACGCGGCCGGGCGGACGCTGCCCTACCTTGCGGTGAAGCTGGCCAGCCGCGAGATCGACCTGCTGCCGCTGCCCCGCCCGCTGGTGGAAATCTTCGTTTATTCCCCCCGCATGGAGGGCTGCCACCTGCGCGGCGGCAAGGTGGCGCGCGGCGGCATCCGCTGGTCGGATCGCAAGGAGGACTTCCGCACCGAGGTTTTGGGCCTGATGAAGGCGCAGATGGTCAAGAACGCCGTCATCGTGCCGGTCGGGTCCAAAGGCGGCTTCGTCGTCAAGCGGCCGCCGAACGAGGGTGGGCGGGAGGCGCTGATGGCCGAGGTCGTGGCCTGCTACCGGACGCTGATGTCGGGCCTGCTGGACCTGACGGACAACATCGTGGGCAACGCCGTCGTGCCGCCGCCGGACGTGGTTCGCCACGACGGGGACGACACCTACCTGGTCGTGGCCGCCGACAAGGGCACCGCCACCTTCTCCGACGTCGCCAACGGCGTTGCCGTCGAGTACGGCTTCTGGCTCGGCGACGCGTTTGCGAGCGGCGGGTCGGTCGGTTACGACCACAAGGCGATGGGCATCACCGCCAAGGGCGCGTGGGAAGCGGTGAAGCGGCACTTCCGCGAGATCGGCACGGACATCCAAACGCAGGATTTCACCTGCGTCGGCGTCGGCGACATGGCGGGCGACGTGTTCGGCAACGGCATGCTGCTGTCGCGGCACACGCGCCTGGTCGCGGCGTTCAACCACCTGCACATCTTCATCGACCCCGACCCCGACCCGGCGCGCAGCTGGGCCGAGCGCCGCCGCCTGTTCAACCTGCCCCGCTCCAGCTGGGCCGACTACAGCCCCGCGGCGCTGTCCCCCGGCGGCGGGATTTACGAACGCCGGGCAAAGTCGGTGGCGCTCTCGCCGGAAGCTGGCGCGCGGCTGGGGCTGCCACCGGAACCGCTCAGCCCCGCGCAACTGATCCAGGCGCTGCTGCGGCAACCGGTCGACCTGCTGTGGTTCGGTGGCATCGGCACCTACGTGAAGGCGTCGGCCGAAAGCCAGGCGGAGGCGGGCGACCGGGCGAACGACAGCCTGCGGATCGACGCGGCGGCGCTGCGGGCGAAGGTGATCGGGGAAGGCGCCAACCTCGCCATGACCCAGCGCGCCCGGATCGAGTACGCGGCCGGCGGCGGGGGGTTGAACACGGACGCGATCGACAACTCGGCGGGCGTCGATACGTCGGACCATGAGGTGAACATCAAGATCGGCGTGGGCGACGCCATCGCCGCCGGGCGCATCGCGGCGGGTGGCCGCGCGGCGTTCCTCGCGTCCATGACGGACGACGTCGAGCGTTTGGTCCTGCGCGACAACACGCTGCAGACCCTTGCCGTGACCCTGGCCGAAGCGGACGCGCCACGCCTGCTGGACAGCCATGTCCGCCTGATGCGCGCGATGGAGCGGCAGGGCCGCCTGGACCGTGCGGTGGAGCTGCTGCCCGACGACGAGGCGATCGCGCAGCGGGCCGCCGCTCAGCGCGGTTTGACCCGGCCCGAGATCGCCGTCCTGCTGGCGTACGCCAAAAACGGGCTGTACGACGAACTGCTGGCGTCCGACCTTCCCGACGCGCCGGAGCTGTCGGGCGAGTTGCTGGCGTACTTTCCCCAGCGACTGCGCGAGCTGGCGCCGGACGTGCTGCAGGCGCATCGCCTACGGCGGGAGATCGTCACGACCTCGATCGCCAACGACCTCGTCAACCGGCTCGGCCCCAGCTTCATGGAGGACGCCCGGGCGCGAACCAGCCGCGACGCCCCCGCCGTCGCGCGCGCCTACCTCATTGCGCGCGACGTGTTCGGGCTGCCCGCGATCTGGGATGAGATCGAGGCGCTCGACAACCGGGCACCCGCCGCCACGCAGACGCGGCTGTTCCTCGCCGTGGCGGTCGTGGTCGAGCAGGCGGTGCGGTGGTTCCTGCTATCTGGGCTGCCGCTCGACCCCGGCGCGCGCATCGGGCAGTTCGCAGCGCGCGTGCAGGCGCTCGCTGGCCGGCTCGACGAGCTGCTGCCCGACAGCGAACGCACGGTGGTCGCCGGCCGCCGGGCAGGGCACGAGCAGGCCGGCGCGCCCCCGGAACTCGCCCGGCGCATCGTGGCGCTGCACACGCTCAGCACCGCGATGGACATCGTCCAGATCGCCGACGAGCTTCCGGCCGAGGTGATCGAGGTCGCCCGCCGCTACTTCGCGATCGGCGTCGAGTTCGGCTTGCTGGCCATGCGGCGGCAAGCGCGTTCGATGCCGGCACGGACGCAGTGGCAGCTGCTCGCCGCCGACGCGCTGACCGACGATTCCTACGCGCAGCAGCGCGAGATCGTGCGCCGGGTGATGGCCGGGGAGGTGCTGGCGCCGGACCGGATGCTGGCGGACGTGCTGCTGGAGGTCGCCCGCGCGTCGCCGCCGGATTTGGCCATGCTGACGGTTGCCAGCCGGAGGATAAGGTCTAGCGTCGGGTGATGCGGAGTGATTGATGGCGTTCAAGGGTAAAGCGCCTGGCAGCGGGTCGGGAGAGATGTCGCGCCGCACGCAACTGCTGCGGCCCTCGATCGCGCTCTCGGACAAGCAGGTGACGGAGGCGCGCCGGCAACGCCGGGCCGGCGCCGAGCCGGACGCCATCGCCGCGGCCATGGGATTGCCGCTCGACGAGGTCGAGAAGGCGCTGGTGCAAATGCGCTCGCCGCGGCCCGAGACGACGCGCGGGACGCTGAACGTGACGCTGGCGGCGCACCGGCTGATTATGAAGGAGCGCATCGGGGACGAGCCGATCTGGCAGACGATGGACCGGATGGTGGATGAGCTGCTGCGCCTCCGCGCCGCCGCGGCCGCGCCGCGCAAGAAGCCGCCGACGCAGCAGCAGGATTTGCTGTTCCCGTTGCCGGACCGGCAAGAATGATCCCGCGACCGGATTCGACGTCATCCGGCGCACGTCGCCATTCCCCGCTGAGCCGCCATGTCCGACCTCGACATCCAGCCCGAAGGCGCGGGCAAGTGGTACAGGCCCGGGGTCCCGGTGCTGCGCGGCTGCACGCTGGCGGTTGCGCGCGGCGAGGTGGTGGTGTGCGGTCCGTCCGGCTCCGGCAAGAGCATCCTAATAAGTGCGTGAACGCATTATTCGTTATCAAAACCTTACTTTAAAATATCACAACTGCCGCTGGCGCTACCAAGGTCAAAACCATTCCGTGCTTCGAAGCCTCCGTTGGAGCCGAAGCCTCTGTCCAGCTCGATGCGATGCGGGAAAAGCTCACGGCAGTGTTCCGGAAATTATTCCTGAGCATCCACCGACCGAGTTTGCACCTGGCCCACTACCGCCACTCGACGCATGAAGCAGAAAACGCTATAGTTCGATCGTCGTGTTTATCATATGTTATAGGTTTTACCGATGCGGCTCTTGGTTGCCTCAGTGGCGCTCATCTTGTCTGGGACAGCGGTCGCGTTAGCGCAGCCGGCCCATGTCGCGCGGGACACCTACGCTTGCGTCGACCCCAATGCGGTCAGGGCGCTCAGCAACACCGCGGAGCCTCGCCGCTACGATCGCGACTGGGTCAACTACGTCGTAAGAAAAGGCAACTGCGGCACGCTACCCGCCGGCACCGCCGTCAATAAATCAGGCGCTTCCAATGAACTGTCGAGCGTGCAGGTCACCACCCAGGGGCAGTCGGCACAGCTGTATATCCAGGGCAGCAACCTGAATTCCGATCCGGTTCAGCCCCTGCCAGAGCCGCCAGCCGATGCCCCCGTCGCGGCCGCTGCCGATCCGGCTCCCGACGCGAGCCCTGCCCCGGGAGCTGGCGACGACCTTGCCAAGCTCGTCGACAAGTTGCGCGTCGAGCCGCGGCGCCAGCGTTCCTCTTGGAAATTCAGTCGTATGGAAGGCGGGTCGGGCTGCCAAATCGACGGCTTCACCAAGCCTGGCCATACCGTCATCGCCGCCTCGGCAGAGCATCCGGGCGTGTTGCGCCTGATCCTGCAGAAGGCTTCCTGGCGCATTCCGGCGGGAACGCCTGTCAGCGCCTCAATCTCATTCTCGGACGGCAGCACCGTTTCGCTGGACGGCGTCGGCAGCGGCTCGGAGATCGGGTTCGACTTGACCGACACCACGTTGAAACCGTGGCTGCACGGTTTCATGAGCACGCCGGCCGGCAAGATCTCCTTCACAAGCGGAAATGAGCCTGCTTGGAAGTTCGACCTTTCGGGCACGCCGGTCGTCGTGAACACCCTCCGGCGATGCATTGCCGACGCTAAGTTGAACGTGCCGCCGCCGCTGGCTGAAACGCCCACGCAGCCATTCACCTTGTCGAACGGCCCGACGCAGCCGTTCGGCGCGCCTGCTCCCGCGAAGGCCGACGCCGCCGCTTCGCCGAAGAACGAGGACCGGGTCGTCAGTGCACGGCCGACCGTGCTTGCCCCACCAACGCCTGCGCCGCCCGGGCCTGCTGCCCCGGTATCCGCCCCGCCCCCGGCCCGGCTGGCGATGAACCACCCGGCCGAGGCGGTGAAGCCGCCCTCATCCATCGACGAGTCGCCAGCCAGCACGTTGTCCTGGAACGACCTCCCGCGCTTGAAGCAGGAGTTCGACTCGAGCGGAGGCGCGTTCAAAGGCGCCGCCGATCCGGTGTTCTCGGCCGAAGGGGTTTTCCTCGGGTTCACCACCGCCGATGCCGCGGAGCAGGGCAAAACCGGCCTGTGGATGGCGATCGTCGACTCCGCCCCAGCCACCGAACCGAACGCTTTTTGCCTATTCACAAGCTACCGCAGCGACCTGGCGCAACTCAAGAAGGGCCAGCCGGTCCGCATCTCCGGCAAGGTCGTCGTGCCGATGGAGGGCAGCGTCGCGCTCGAACGCAACTGCTCGGTCACCCCGGGATAGCTCGCCTAAACCTGATCGTAGTCGACCGTGATCCGGGCCGTCTTCGGCACGGCCTGGCATGTCAGGACGAAGCCGGCCTGCGTCTCCCATGGCTCCAGCGAGTAGTTGGCCAGCATGTCGGCCGTACCCTCCGTCACCCGGGCGCGGCAAGTGCTGCACATGCCGCCCCGGCAGGCGAACGGAAGATCAACCCCGGCGCGTAAGGCGGCGTCGAGCACGGTTTCACCCGGTCGCACTCCCACCTCGCGTCGGTTGCCGTCCACGATCAACGTCGCAACGTGCTCCGGAGCCACGAGGGGGGCAGCCACCAGGCGCGGCCGGGGTTCGCCGCCCAATGCCGACACGAAGCGCTCTACGTGGATGTTCGCAACATCCAGCTTACGCAAGGTCGCCGCGATTTCCTCGGACATCGCGGCCGGGCCGCAGACGAAGGCGTGGTCGATCGACGCTGCCGGGACCACGTGGCGCAGCAGCGCACGCACCTTCGCCGCGTCCAGGCGGCCGTCGAGCATGGGCAAGTCCTGCTGTTCCCGGGAGAGCACGTGCAGGACCGACAAGCGTCCGAGGTGACGGTCCTTCAGCTCTGCGAGCGCCTCGCGGAACAGCATGCCGGACGTGCTGCGGCTGCCGTAGAACAGGAAGAACCGGCTGCGTGTCTCCCGCGACAGGATGCCGCGCACGATCGACAGGATCGGCGTGATCCCGGACCCGGCGGCGAAGCCCGCGAACACGCGCGCCCGGCTTGGGTCGGCCGCAACGCCGAAGCGTCCCCCCGGCGTCATCACGTCCAGCCAATCGCCCGCCGCCAACGCCCCGTTCGCCCAGGCAGAGAATGCCCCACCCTCGACCCGCTTGACCGCGATGCGCAGTTCGCCGTCGTCCGGCCCGGCGCAGATCGAGTACGACCGGCGCACTTCCTCCCCGTCGAGCACCGTCCGCAGCGTCAGGTACTGCCCGGCCTCGAAACGGTAGTCGGCGGCCAACTCACCGGGCACGTCGAACGCGACCGACACCGCGTCGGGCGTCTCGCGCCGCAAATCGGCGACGCGCAGCCGGTGGAAGGCGGGCTTCAGTGACACTTGAAGTAGTCGAACGGCTCCCGGCAAGCCTGGCACTGCCACAGCGCCTTGCAGGAGGTCGAGCCGAACTCCGCCAGCGCCCGCGTGTCGCTGGCGCCGCAGCGCGGGCAGGCCACCACGTCTACGCCGAACAGCGCGCGCCGGCCCCCGCCGGGGGCCGGGGGCGCGACGCCGTAGTCCAGCAGCTTGCGGCGTCCGTCCTCGGTCAGCCAGTCCGTCGTCCAGGCGGGGCTCAGCACCGTGCGGACCCGCCCGCCCGCGATGCCGGCGCGCCGCAGAGCGAGGTCGATCTCGACGGCGATCATGTCCATCGCCGGGCAGCCGGAGTAGGTGGGCGTGATCACGACCTCGACGGCATCGCCCTCGACCGTCACGTCGCGCAGCACGCCGAGGTCGGCGATGGTCAGCACCGGGATTTCCGGGTCCACCACGGCGGACGCGGCCGCGAGCGCGCGCTCGCGAAGGCTCACCACGACGCGCCGGGATAGGTGCGCGGCAGGTGCTGCATCTGCGCCAGCATCGGCCCGAGGTGCTCGGTGTGGCGCCCTGTCCGGCCGCCGTGGTGCATGAACGCGCCCGTTGGCGACGACAACGTCGCCCGGGCCAGCACGGACCGCACGGTTGCGGTCCAGGGGCCGTGCAGCGCCGCGGGGTCGGCGGCGACACCGGATTCGACCAGGGCCGCCTCGCCGTCGCCCGCGAACATCTCGCCGGTGTAGGGCCACAGCGCGTCCACCGCGTCCTGCGCCCGGCGGTGGCTTTCGGCCGTGCCGTCGCCCAGGCGCACGACCCACTCAGCGGAGTGGCGCAGGTGGTAGGCGCTTTCCTTCTCCGATTTGGCGGCGATGGCGACGAGCGCCGGGTCGGTGGAGGCCATCATCGAGCGCCAGTACAGGTCGGCGAAGGCGGAGTAGAGGAACTGCCGCGCCATGGTCGCCGCGAAATCGCCGTTCGGCTGCTCGGCTAGCAGCAGGTTGCGGTACTGCCCGGTGTCGCGCAAGTAGGCGTAGCCGTCCTCGGTGTTGCCAGCCGCCTCGGCGTCGGCGGCCGCGGCGTACAACGAGCGCGCCTGGCCGATCAGGTCCAGCCCGATATTGGCCAGCGCCATGTCCTGCTCCAGGGTCGGCGCGTGGCCGCACCATTCGGACAGGCGATGTCCCAGCACCAGCGCGTCGTCGGCCCGGCGCAGCAGATACAGCACCAGTGGCGTCTCGCGCACGGCGATGGAGGTCGTGGCCACGTCACATATGCCCGATCTCGTCCGGCACCTCGTAGAAGGTCGGATGGCGGTAGATCTTGCTCTCGGCGGGTTCGAACAGCATCGCCTTGTCCGCCGGGTCGGAGGCGGTGATGGCGGCGGAGGGCACGACCCAGACCGACAAGCCCTCGCCGCGCCTGGTGTACACGTCGCGCGCCGCCTGCAGCGCCATGGTCGCATCGGCGGCGTGGAGGGAGCCGACGTGCTTGTGCGCCAGCCCGTTGCGGCTGCGGATGAACACTTCCCACAATTCCGTGTCGGGGGTCATGCCGCCTTCGCCCGCTTGGCCGCGAACGCCGCCGCGGCCTCCCGCACCCAGGCGCCTTCGGCGTGGGCCTTGTTCCGGGCGGCGAGGCGGTCGCGGTTGCACGCTCCGTTGCCGGCCAGCACCTGGCGGAATTCCTCCCAGTCGATCTCGCCGTACGCCCAGTGCCCGGTGGCCTCGTCGAAGCGCAGCGCCGGGTCGGGCGGCGCCAGGCCGAGGTGGTGGGCTTGCGGCACCGTGGCGTCCACGAACTTCTGCCGCAGCTCGTCGTTGCTGAACCGCTTGATCTTCCAGCGCGTGGACTGGTCGGAGTGCTGGCTCTCGCCGTCGGGCGGGCCGAACATCATCAGGCACGGCCACCACCAGCGGTTCAGCGCGTCCTGCGCCATCGCCCGCTGCTCCGCCGTGCCGCGGCTGAGCGTCAGCATGATCTCGAATCCTTGGCGCTGGTGGAAGCTTTCTTCCTTGCAGACGCGGATCATGGCGCGGGCGTAGGGGCCGTACGAGCAGCGGCAGAGCGGGATCTGGTTCATGATCGCCGCGCCGTCGACCAGCCAGCCGATCGCGCCGATGTCGGCCCAGGTCAGCGCCGGGTAGTTGAAGATGGACGAGTACTTCGCCCGGCCTTCCAGCAGCGCATCGACCAACGCCTCCCGCGAGGTGCCGAGCGTTTCAGCGGCGGCGTAAAGATAGAGGCCGTGGCCGCACTCGTCCTGCACCTTGGCCAGCAGTGCCGCCTTGCGGCGCAGGCTGGGCGCGCGGGTCAGCCAGGCGCCTTCGGGCAGTTGGCCGACGATCTCGGAATGGGCGTGCTGGCTGATCTGGCGGGTAAGGGTGCGGCGGTAGGCGTCCGGCATCCAGTCGTTCGCCTCGATCTTGTCGTCGGCGTCGATGCGGGCCTGGAAGCGGGCGAGCTGGCCGGCGTCGCCGAACGGGGCGGCTTCGGCGTCGTTGAGTGCCTGCGTGTACATCGCGGTGCTCCCTGGTGCTTGGGACCAGAATATGTGACTGAATACTGAACGTCAATTAAGAATGGTAATATATCGGCCGCTTTCACCGGTCTCGCGATTCTCCGTCACCCTGGCCCTTTCCCGCCGGTGGGCGGAGTGAAGCGTTGCCAAAGGTTGGCGCGGGGCGAAGGGAGCGACCCGGTCTCGGTGCGGGCGTGGGTGTCGAGCCAGGCTTCGGAGGCGGGTAGCAGCATCGGATACAGCGTCGCGCAAACGCGGCGGGCGGCATCGCCGGGCCAATCCGGCGGCAGGATCGCGGCCGGCAGCAGCGGGTCCTGCAGCACGATGCGGCGGTACTCGTGCACCAGCAGGATGCGGGCGGCGAGGGCCTCCAAGGGGTCGAACCCGGACCAGCCCGCCATCGGCTGGAACACCTCGGTGAACTCGGCGTAGGCCGCGGCCACCCGGTCCAGCGGCCAGGTCTGCGCGGTGAGACGCTGGACTGCGTCGTCGGCGGCGGTTGCGTACAGCACGATCGACCCGGCGACCGGCGGCTGCAGCGCCGGGTCGGCGGTGACGAACAGGCCCGGCGCCGCCACCCCGTACCCGGCGGCGAGAAAGGCCGTCCGGTGGTCCGCGTCCGCCAGCACCAGGCGGAACCGGCCGTCCCACCCCGGCGCCGGCGCGCCGTAGATGCGGGCGGTGGCGCGGGCGAAACCGGCGTGCGAAGCGTCCAGGCGGTAGAAGCTGTTGCGGCCGATCCGCGTCCGCGCCAGCCAGCCATCGGCCGTCAGCCGCGACATCGCCGTGCGGACTGCCCCGCCGCCGATGCCGAGCGCCTCGAACAGCGCCAGCAGCGTGCCCAGCCACACCGAGCCCCCGCGTGGCACGATCGCGTCGCCGAACACCGTCACGACGATCGACCAGGTGCGCGACGGCTCGCGCCGGAGGTGTTGCAGAACTGCAACGAGCGGGGATGGCGGCATCGTGAGCAGTCCTACAGGCAGCCCTGCGAAAGGGAAGCCTTCTCTCCGGGCGCTGCATGGCATAACTGTGCGCCCCTTTCGAAAGCGACCCGTCCTGATGCCCACGGCATTCTCGTCTTACGACCTCGGAATTGTGTTCGAACCGCGCGCGCTGACCCGTGGCCGCAGCCTGATCCTGATCGGCGCGGTCGACGTGCAGCAGGACGGCGACAGCCTCCGCGGCGTGGTGGAGGATTTGAAGAAGCGCTACATCGCCCGCGTGACGCCCCGCGCGGACGGGGAGCGCGTGGGCTTCGACACCCAGTGCACCTGCCACAAGCCCGGCTGCCCGCACCGCGCCGCCACCGCCCTGGCCGCGCTGGAGCGCTTCCCCGCCCTCCGCCGGCCGGAGCCGAAGGGCCTGTTCGACGCGATGCCCCCCTCGACCACCGACGAGGCGCGCCGGGCGGTGTTCGAGCTGTCGCCCGGCCTGCCGCCGCACGCCTGCTTCGTCGCGACGGCGCTGGCGGGCGAGCGCACGGGACGCCTGACGCCCACCACGCCGCGCGCGCTGACGGCCGACCCGGCGTGCCCCGAGGACGTGAGCGCCCTCGCGGCCCTGCTCGGCGCCGGCGACGCGCGGCGCACGGCGGTGCCGTCCGCTCAGGTTGCGAAACTGATGGCCTTGCTGGGCAAGTCCGGCCGGGGCCGCTGGCATGCCAACGGGCGCAAGCTGGTCCCGGGGGTGGAGCGCATCTTCGAGGCCGACATGCCGCCGAAGTTGCCGCCGAAATCCGCGGTGATTCTGGGCGACGCCGGGCCGTGGTACGTCGATGCGGCGAGCGGCGCCGTCGGGCGGGTGCGCCTGCGCCGCCGGGCCGCCGCCACGCCCACCAAGCCCCGCCGCGCCCCCGCCGTCGCCGCCGCGCCCACCGAGCGCGTCATCGAGGAGCGTCCGCCGTCGCCGCTGATGCGCCTGGCCCGGCGGCCCTGCCCGGACGAGAACGGCCGCCCGGCGCTGACCGACACGCTGGCGCTGGCGTTCAGCTACGGCGGCGTGGTCGTCGAGCCGGACGACGCCCGCCAGTTCATCCGCATCGAGACCGCGGCGGGGCCGACTTTCCTGCGCCGCGACCCCGACACCGAGGCCGCCGCGTTCGAGACGCTGCGGCAGGACGGGTTCGTGCAGATGCGCGTGCCGGCCGCCGGGTCGGCGAAGGGCACCCGGGTGTTGGCCTTCCACGGGCGGGAGGCGCCGGAGAGCTGGCAGCGTTTCATGGCCGAGCGCATGCCCGCGCTTGAGCTGCAGGGCTGGACCAGCCGGGTCGAGACCGGCTTCGGCCCGCGCATGGCGAGCGTGGGCAGCCTGTTCGACATGCAGGTGCAGGACGCGGAGGCCGGCGCATTCTCGCTGGAATTCGGCATCGAGATCGACGGCGTCCGCCGCCCGCTGCTGCCCATCCTCAGCCGGCTGCTCGACGCCGGCGGCTACGAGGCCGCGACGATCGTGGGCGACGAGCTGGTGACCAGCCTGGACGACGGACGGGTGGTCAAGTTGCCGGCCGAGCGGATGCGCCGGCTGCTG
>JAABUJ010003566.1_pt1 | contig 17342 bp, 15 predicted proteins | sample 5559131 | NCBI WGS metagenome assembly JAABUJ01 (sample SAMN10711875, study PRJNA513366) | rock metagenome | isolation source: Antarctica rocks | place: Antarctica: Victoria Land, Mt New Zealand nord | collected 2016-01-07 | reverse complement strand
CACCCAGCGGCGGCCGGCGAACAGCCAAGGACCGACCAGGCAGCCGGCGTAGAAGTGGTCCCGCTCGTACCAGCGGTTGTAGGCGATCTCGTGGCCCGGGTGGGGGTCCACCAGCGTGAAGAGCATGCTCCCGAGCCGCACCGACCCAGCGGGTGAACCGTCCACGGTCCAGCAACCTAGCGATATCTGACGGTGCGTCAGGTCCCAAGTACGATCGCCGCCATGTCGGAGTTCCCCAAGATCATCTCTGTCGACGACCACGTCATCGAGCCGGCCGGCGTCTGGATGGACCGCCTGCCGTCGAAGTACCGCGACGTCGGTCCCCGCATCGTGCGGGCACCGGTCAAGGAGATCACCTTCGTCGGTGGCAAGTTCACCCCGGTCATGGGGGAGAAGGGCGACGACGGACCGGTGGCGGACTGGTGGCTCTACGAGGACCTGCTCCGCCCGCTGGTCCGGGTCGACTCGGCGGTGGGAATCGACCGCGACGACATCGACATGAGCGGCGTCACCTACGAGCAGATGCGCCCCGGCTCCTACTCGGTCCCCGAGCGGCTCGAGGACATGGACACCAACTGGACCGAAGCGCAGATGTGCTTCCCGACCTTTCCCCGGTTCTGTGGCCAGACCTTCACCGAGGCCAAGGACCGCGACCTCGCCCTGCTGTGCGTGCAGGCCTACAACGACTGGATGGTCGACGAGTGGTGCGCCGCTTCCGGCGGCCGGCTCATCCCCCTGATCATCGTGCCCCTGTGGGACGCCGACCTGGCCGGCACCGAGGTCCGCCGCAACGCCGCCAAGGGTGTGCACGCCACCTGTTTCAGCGAGATCCCGCCCTACCTCGGTCTGCCGTCGATCCACACCGACTACTGGGACCCGTTCCTAAGAGCGTGCGAGGAGACCCAGACCACAATCAACATGCACATCGGGTCGAGCTCCAAGATGCCCTCCACGTCCAAGGACGCTCCCGCGGCAGTGGGCTCCACGGTCACCTTCGCCAACGCCTGCTTCAGCCTGGTCGACTGGCTCATGTCCGGCGTCTTCACCCGGTTCCCCCAACTGGAGATCGCTTACAGCGAGGGCCAGATCGGCTGGATCCCCTACGTGCTCGAACGGGCCGACGTCGTCTGGGAGGAGAACCGGGGGTGGGGCGGCATCGCCGACAAGGTGCTCGAACCGCCCAGCGAGCTGTTCCGCCGCCACGTCTACGGCTGCTTCTTCAACGACGCCCACGGCCTCAAGTCGCTCGAGTCGATCGGCGTCGACCGCGTCACCTACGAGAGCGACTACCCCCACTCCGATTCGACCTGGCCTCACACCCGCCAGATCGCCGAGGAGCAGATGAAGGAGCTGGACGAAGACGTCGTCCGCAAGCTCGTTCGCGGCAACGCCATCAACATGCTCAAGCTCGATCTGGCGCCGTAGTTCTCTGATGGTTGACGGGGCGGCTAGCGCCGGCCCCGGCTACCGCGGTCGAAGAGCTGCAGCAGCAACAGCAGGACGCAGGCACCGACAAAGGCGACGGCGATCGAGCCGAGGCCGAAGTGGGTGAAGCGGTCCTTGTCCTCGGTGGCGACGTTGAACAGCCAGCCGCCGATCAGTGCGCCGATCACGCCGACCACGATGGTGCCCAGGCAACCTCGTTTTCTGGACCCGGTGGCCACCCGGGCAAGACCGCCGGCGATGAAACCGACCGCCAGCCAAGACAGGATGCCCATTCAGCGGTTGACCTGACCGGGTGCGAACCCGGACCGGTGTGCTGGGTCGCCGAAACGCTGCCCGTCGGACCGGCTCACCCCCAGCAGGGCGAAGCCCACTCCCAAACCCCACCCGAGGATCGGCCAGATCGGCCAGAAGTAGCCCCCGCCCGTTGCCGCCCACACCAGCACCAGGAACGTGTTGACCAGGACGTACGGGAGCAGGATCGCCAAGCGGACCTGGCGCTTGCGGTCGGCGCGCTCCTCGGCCGACGGGGGCGCCACCATGATGGGCAGGTCGGCCAGCAAGTGCCGCAACTCGCCACCGGTGCTGGCGCCCAATGACCGGCTGGTGCGCTCGCCGAACTCGTCCATGGTGAGGCGGCCTTCGGCGCAGTTCAGCCGTAGCTGCTCGATCACCGCCTGGCGTTCGGCGTCCGAAGCACGCTGGTAGTTGTCACTCTTGACCGGGTGGGGCATCCGGCGCTCGGGCCCGTAATGGCGTTGCGGTTGCAGCGACATGGCCAAAGTCTACGGCCGCCCCTGGCCGCTGCGCCCCGCGGATAGAAGCTCGCGCCGATGAAAACGGTTTGATGGAACCGTCTCAACACCTGCACGATCCTTCTGGGCGTTTGCCCTTACCCGCGCCACCAAGCCGAGCACTAACAGCGAACCCAGGAATCCTGATGTCCACATCACCAGCCATTCAAGCTCAGGGCCTGGTCAAGCGTTATGGCGCCACCACTGCGCTGGGCGGGGTCGATGTCTCGGTACCAAGCGGGACCGTGACCGCCGCCCTCGGGCCCAACGGCGCCGGCAAGACCACCGCAGTCCGCATCCTGACCACCCTGACCCAGGCCACCGAAGGTACGGCCGTGGTCGCCGGCTTCGATGTGGCACGTGACCCCACCGAGGTCCGCCGCCGCATCGGTCTGGCCGCCCAGGACGCCACCGTCGACCCCCTGCTCACCGGTCACGAGAACCTGGTGATGAACGGCGAGCTGCACCAGCTCTCCCGCAAAGAAGCCAGGGCTCGAGCCACCGAGTTGCTGGACCAGTTCGACCTCGCCGACGACGGCGGACGGGTCACCTCCGGCTACTCGGGAGGCATGCGCCGCCGCCTCGACCTCGCCGCCACGCTGGTGGGCCGCCCGGTGGTGCTCTTCCTCGACGAACCCACCACCGGCCTCGACCCACGGGCCCGCAACGAGCTGTGGGGTGTGCTCGAGACCCTGGTCGACGACGGCACCACCATTCTGCTCACCACCCAGTACCTGGACGAGGCCGACCGGTTGGCCGACGACATCCTGGTCATCGACCACGGCCAGGTCATCGCCCGGGGCGACGCCCGCAGCCTCAAGCGCCAGGTGGGCGGCGACAACGTCGGTGTGACCCTGATCGACGGGTCCCGGATCGACGAGGTGGCCGCCATCCTCACCCGCGTCACCGGTTCGGCGGCGGTGGTCGACCGGCCGGAGCGAACGGCTACCGCCGCCACCGCCAAGGGCGTCGCCGGCCTGGCGGAGGTGGCCAACGCCCTGGCCGATGCCGGCGTCCAGGTCGAGGACCTCAGCTTGCGCCAGCCCACCCTCGACGAGGTCTTCTTGACCCTCACCGGTGTGCCCATCGAGGACGGCGAACCGGCCGGACCGGCCCACGACGGCCAAGCACCAGTGCACCCCCCCGGCGCTGGTGGCCAGGCGACCGGCGCCAAACAGGAGGTTCGCACATGACCGCCCCTTCGATCGCCGCCGATGGCCGCCGCGGTCCGGTGGCCGTGGAGCCGGGGACGCTGCACGCCCATCGGGGCCTGCTGCACGACGTGTGGGTGATCGCCCGCCGCGGCCTGGTCCACATGCGCCGCCAACCTGAGCAGCTGACCGACGCCACCATCCAGCCGATCATGTTCGTGGTGATGTTCGCTTACGTGTTCGGCGGCGCCATCAACGTGCCGGGCGGGGGCCACGCCTCACCGCAGCGCTACCGGGAGTTCCTGATGGGCGGGATCATGGCCCAGACGTTGGTCTTCACCGCCTTTGGTGTGGCCCTCAGCATCGCCAACGACCGCAAGAACCAGGCCGTCGACCGCTTCCGCTCGCTTCCCATCGCCCGCGGTGCGGTGCTCGGTGGCCACGCCGTCGCCAACGTGATCAAGGCGCTGCTGCCGATCACCATCATGTCGATCACCGGGTACATCGTGGGCTGGCGCATCCGCGGCAACGTGCCCGAGACCGTCGGCGCCTACGCCCTGATGATCGCCTTCGCCTTCGCCATGATCTGGATCGGGGTGCTGGTCGGCAGCGTGGTCTCCACCCCCGAAGCGGTCAACGGCATCGCCTTTGCCGCCCTATTCCCGATCACCTTTGTGGCCAGCACCTTTGTGCCCCTGTCGTCCATGCCCGAACCACTGCGCACGTTCGCGGCGTGGAACCCGGTGACCACCCTCTCCGACGCGCTGCGAAAATTGTTCGGCAACCCCAACACGCCGGTCCATGCCGGTGATCCTTGGTCGTTGGCCCACCCGGTGGCGTACACGTCGATCTGGCTGCTGGCCATCGTGGCCATCTGCGCGCCGGTGGCTGTCCGCGCTTACCAGCGTTCCGTCGAGGACTGAACTGGGTCGATGTCGCTGGCAGTCCGCTGCCTAGCCGGCGACGTCAGCTTCAATCGGTCGATTCGGCCGGGAGCGAGGCGGCCAACTCCGAGAACTGGGCAAGTGCGGCTCCGAGCTCCTTAACTATCTCGGCGGCGAGCACGCCTGGTGCTGGGAGGGTGCTGGCGTCGTCGAGGGTCTCGTCTCGCAGCCAGATGATGTCGAGGTTGGCCTTGTCCCCGGCGACGAGGTCGTCGTAGGCGAACCGCCGGAACCGTTCGGACTCGATGCGCTTCGACCGGTCGTTCGGGCAGTAGGCCTCGACGAACTCGGAGAGATCCGCGGCCCGCAGCGGGTTCGCCTTGAGCGTGAAGTGCTTGTTGGTCCGCAGGTCGTAGACCCAGGTTTCCCGCGTCCACGGGTCGGCGGCGGCAGGCTTTCGGTCGAAGAACACCACGTTGGCCTTGACGCCCTGGGCGTAGAAGATGCCGGTCGGCAGGCGGAGGATCGTGTGCAGGTCGCAGTCGGCCAGCAGGCGGCGGCGGATGGTTTCGCCCGCACCGGCCTCGAACAGCACGTTGTCCGGGAGCACCACCGCCGCCCGACCGCCGATCTTGAGCATCCCTTTGATGTGCTGCAGGAAGTTCAGCTGCTTGTTCGAGGTGGACGCCCAGAAGTCGTCGCGCACCACGACGAGGTCCTCGCGCTCGACTTCGCCCACCTCGTTCACCATGGTCATCGACGACTTCCGCCCGAACGGCGGGTTGGCGGCGATCACGTCGACCCGCACGCCAGGATCGCCACGCAGCGCATCGGCCACGGTGACGCGGCTCTCACCGTTGGGGGTGCCGATGCCGTGCAAGAGGAGGTTCATGGCGCACAGGCGGGCAGTGCCATCGACGATCTCCCAGCCCTGAACGGCCTCGTCGCGCAAGAACCGCTTGTCGTCGGCGTCCATCTCGGCGATGTGGTGATCGACGATCCACTCGTGGGCGGCCAGCAGGAAGCCGCCGGTTCCACAGGCCGGGTCGGCGATCGTCTCGCCCGGACAGGGCTGCAGGCAGGCGATCATCGCCCGAGTGAGGGCTCGGGGGGTGAAGTACTGCCCGGCACCGGACTTGGTGTCTTCGGCTCCCTTCTGCAGCAGGCCCTCGTAGGCGTCCCCCTTGACGTCGGCGTCGACAGACGTCCACGTCTCCTCGTTGATCAGGTTCACCACCAGGCGGCGGAGCTTGGCGGGGTCCTGGATGCGGTTCTGGGCCTTGCGAAAGATCGTGCCGAGCGTGCCGGACTGACGCCCGAGCGACTCCAGCAGGTGCCGATAGTGGACCTCCAGGTCGTCGCCATCGCGGTCGAGCAGCGACTGCCAGTCGAGTCCCAAGGGGACGACCTCGCCGAGCCCGGTCTTCAAGCGTTCGTCGGCCATCTTCAAGAAGAGCAGGTAGGTGAGCTGCTCGACGTACTCGATGGTCGACACCCCGTCGTCGCGCAGCACGTTGCAGAAGTTCCACAACTTCTGCACCAACTGGTTGGAGTTCGTGGCGGACATCACGCCGCTCCTTCGAGGACGAACCGGGCTCGCTCGACCCGCAGCATGTGGAACGGCGTGCACCACCGGACCCCGTTTGCCGCGGCCGCGTTCGGAATCTTGATCCGCTTGCGGCCATCACTGATCCGCTCGTGGGTGACGACCGTGTGGTCGCCGGCACGAGCCTGCGCCACCAGGAAGGAATCAGCGGCGTCGGCGAACTCGGCCTTGGCCGCGGGGTCGTAATCGGCGGAGTCGTTGGCCCATCGGTTGACCGCCGCGACGGCTCGGACATCATCGGGGGTGAGACCGGGGAAGAAGGTTCGGCGAGCGCGGGCCCAAGCGCTGAGGTCGTCATCACGCTCGATCAACTCGTCGTAGACCCGCTCGACGCTGCGCACCGATCCGGCTGCGTTGGCGTCGTCGAGCCAGTCCCAGAACGCAGGGCAGAACTCGAAGCCGTAATGGTTGTTCTTGGCCGAGATGAACACGTTGGCATCGAGCACGTACGCCATCACTGGACCCCGAGACGGTCAGCGAGACGGTCGAACGTGGATGCCCTCTTGAGACCGAGCAGCCGGAACGCCTCCGTGTAGGACGTCTGCCCTTCCAGCGCGCTGGCCACCAGAGCACGAGAGAAGCGCTTGCCGATCTGGATCGGCTTGGTGTTGTAGAAGTCCCCGCCGCTGCCCCGCTCGGCGACGATCGTGGCGACTCGGGCCCGTTCCTGGTCGAGCTCGTGGAGGTACTGATCCCACGTCAGCTCACCCAGCTCGCGGATCCGCCCGAGGATGACCTGCGTGCTCACCCGGAAGTGCTCGGCCAGTGGCTGGAGCTGGCTATGGACGTCAGCGGACCGCTCGTGCAGGGCTCGGAACTCCTCCATCGGGACGAGCAGCTCGGCGGCGACCTGGTTGCACCACCGCTCGACGGCATTGCTGTGAATGGAGGTGGGCTCGACATCGGACAAGGCGGACTCGCCGAGCCACAGGTGGGCGAGTTCATGGGCCAGCGTGAACACCTGGGCGGCCTTGCTGTCAGCACCGTTGACGAACACGAGGGCGGCGTAGGCGTCTGCCAGGGCGAAACCCCGGAACTCATCGGGGTCGAGTTTGCGGTGGGTGTCGGAGCCGACGATGCCGCTGATCATCACCAGCACCCCGGCCGCCTCGGCGTTCTCTCGCAATCGGGTCAGCGCGTCGTCCCAGGTCCGACACCGGTCACGAACCCCTGCGTTCCAGGCCAACACCTGCCGCATGGCCGTCGCCGTCGGCTCGGGGGCCGTATCGGTCGTGACGGTGCCGACGAAGGCGAGCGGACCTTCACCGTTCAGCAGCTGGTGATCCCGGTACCACTCCTGGCGCCCCTGGCAGGCGTAGACGATGTCGAGGAGGTCGGCCGACACCACGTCGCCGGCACCGACCGGCCGGTCACCGACCGTGCGGAAGTCCGGGATGGGCACCGGCTCGACCGGCGGCTCGTCGAGGAACAGGAACCCGACCGGCGTGTGCGTCTTGTGAGCAAATTCCTCCAGCTGCTTCAGGGTTGGCACAGCGGCGCCCGCCCGCCATGCCTCGAAGCCAGGGAACCGTTGGCCCCAGTCGGCCTCAGCGATGCCCGAGCGCGCTCTCGCCCACTCCAGCAGGCTTGGCCGAACCTCGACCCGGACGCTCACGGCCGAACACCTCCTCGGGCACCTGTCGGAACGGGACTGCTCGACGGTACCGGGGGGGTGTGACGGTCGATCACGCCGTTGACCTCGCCCGGCGCTTCTTCGGCGTCGGCGTCGGCGACGCGGCCCGCTCGGCCCGGATTTGCTCCAGCAGGACCGACGCCGGCTCGTCGGTCGGATCTTGCGGCACGAGCCGCCCCTCGAACGCCACCTTGAGCACGGACCGCCGCAGCGCCGCCGACACCTCCAGGCCGCCGTCGATCGAGCGCTCGCAGGCGTCGATGATCGACATCTGACGCTCGACCTCGGCGACGATCCGGGCCTGCTCCGCAGAGGGAGGGATTGGCACGTTCAGCGGCGCAACGTCCGTGTGATTGATCTGAGGAACATTCGACCCGTCTGCGATTGTTCGCAGGTCGAGCTGCAAGACCCATGCCCAGAGCCATCTGCCCAGTCCAGGCTTCGGAACTAGCCCCATCGTGTTGAGATCGAATCCAGCTTCACGGCCCAGGATGCACTTGCGATTCGTGGCGATAGCGCCGCCTCGCTTCGGGAAGAGGATCGTTCCGGAGGGATAAAGCTTCACGCCTAGGCTGCTGGCCTCCTCGCACCGAATCCACGTCCTGGAGTCGACGACGGAGACGGCTGAAGCCGGCAGGTCGCCTACCTTGAGGAACGGCACGTCACCGCCGCCCTGCAGGGACTCAGCGAGACCCTTCGGGGTGTTGCCGCTCACTACGGCTGCCAGATCCCCAAGCCGAGCGTTCGCCCAGCCAGCCAAGTCGGGCCCTCTTGCTTCGCTCGACTCAACCGGTTCGACGCCGAGGTCGGTGAGGAGTTTGGTGGCGGGATTGTCGGTGGAGTCCTGGGGGACGAGGCGGCCGGTGACGGCTGCGGAGAGGATGGCGGCCCGCATGCGCTTGAGGAGCTGGCGGACGTTGCGGAGCCCGGCCTCGCCGGCGTCGAGCTTCGAGAAGGCTTCCTCGATCGCGGCGACGATCCGGCCCTGCTCAGCCAGGGGCGGCAGAGGGAGCGGCAGATCGCCAACGGTTGCGGACGAGAGGTGCTTCACGGTGATCGCGGATGTAGCCCTGTTGACAGCGTCGAGATACGGCTGGAGTGCGTGGAAGAGGAACCGTTCGTTGTACGAAGCCGACGTCCGAACCACTCGACACACTCGCTGGTTGAGCGCTGCTGGCGGCCCTTCCCAGCGTGCTACCCGGAAATCACCGTCCATCCCGATGACGATGTCGCCACGGTTGACGATGTAGGCCGCGTCCACTTCACCGTCGATGTGGGTCTCGGGGGAGTTCGCTCCGACATCTCGTATGCGCAGCAGGGGAAAACCCTTGCCCTTCGAGAACGATTCGGACTTGAAGGCGAAGCCATTCTGAACAAGAGCCACCTCCTTCAGACGGACCCGCTCCCACGATTCGTGCACGCCCAGAACGCCGGAGGAGTCGGCTTCGACGAGCTCATCTGGTGACACCCGAAGGGTCATGCCACCAGTTCCTGGGTGAGCTCGTCGAGCAGGGGGGCGAGGCGGCCGGCGAAGGCGGTGTTGGCGCGGCCATAGCCGCCGTGGCCGACGAAGGGTTCGAGCTCGAAGTCGTCGGGGGCGATCGCCAGCGAGGTGGCGAGGTGGTCCTTGATACGCGTCAGCCATGCGATCTGCTCGTCGCTGAAGGTGGAGCACTGCCAGAGAAGTCCGGCCTCGGCTCATATCGACAAGCCGGTCAAGACATCCGTGTAGCCCGTATGTTGTGGGCATGGCGGGGCCAGGAGGGGTCGAGGGAGCATGACGAGCGCCAGCTACCTCACGGCCGAGGCGCGGGCTCGGGTCGAGATCGATCGTCAGCTCGTGGCCTGCGGGTGGCTCGTGCAGGATCGTGCCGAGATGAACCTGCACGCCGGTCACGGGGTGGCAGTGCGGGAGTTCTTCATGGCCCCGGGCCACGGCCGCGCTGACTATCTGCTGTTCGTCGACGCCAAGGCGGTCGGCGCGGTGGAGGCGAAGCCGTCGGGGACGCCGCTGGCCGGGGTGGAGTCGCAGACGGCCAAGTACGCGGCCGGGCTCCCGACCGAGCTGACCGCCCCTGCGTCGCCGCTGCCGTTCCTGTACGAGTCGACCGGCGACGAGACCATGTTCACCGATGGGTTCGACCCCGAACCCCGCTCCCGGCCGGTGGTGACGTTCCATCGACCGGAGACCCTCGCCCGGTGGCTGCGCCACTGGATAGACGACGCGAACGGAGGTTCCCTCCGGGCGCGGCTCGAACGGCTCGGTCCGGTCGAGCCGGAAGGGCTGCGACGGATCCAGGTCGAGGCCATCAATCGCGTCGAAGGGTCGATGGTGCACAACCATCCCCGGGCGTTGGCGCAAATGGCGACGGGTTCGGGCAAGACGTTCATGGCCGCCAACCTGGCCTACCGGCTGGTGCAGACGGCCGGGGCGGAGCGGGTGCTGTTCCTGGTCGACCGGGCCAACCTCGGCCGCCAGACGTTGCGGGAGTTCCAGCAGTTCGCCACGCCCGACGACGGCCGCAAGTTCACCGACCTGTACAACGTCCAGTGGCTGACCTCGAACCGCATCGACCCCGCCGCTCGGGTCGTGATCACGACCGTGCAGCGCCTCTTCTCGATGCTGCGGGGTGAGGAGGAGCTCGCCGAGGACGTGGACGAGAAGTCCGGCGCCGAGGTCGAGCCGGAGCGACCGGTCGAGGTCACCTACAACCCGAAGATCCCGATCGAGACGTTCGACGTGGTCATCGTCGACGAGTGCCACCGGTCGATCTACGGGGTCTGGCGCCAGGTCATCGAGTACTTCGATGCCTTCCTCCTCGGGCTCACCGCCACTCCCGCCAAGCAGACCTTCGGGTTCTTCAACCAGAACTTGGTCGTCGAGTACGGCCACGCGCAGGCGGTCGCCGACGGCGTGAACGTCGACTTCGACGTGTACCGGATCCGCACCAAGATCAGTGAGCAGGGCGCCACCGTCGAAGCAGGGCTGGTCACCAAGTTCCGCGAGCGCGAGACCCGCAGGGTCCGGCTGGAGAAGCTCGACGAGGACGTCGTCTACGACGCGCGCCGACTCGACCGTGACGTGGTGGCCGTCGACCAGATCCGCACGGTGATCCGCACGTTTCGGTACAACCTGTTCAAGCCCCTCGGTGAGGGCGGGATCTTCCCGGGGCGCACCGAGGTACCCAAGACCCTGATCTTCGCCAAGGACGACAGCCACGCCGACGACATCGTGCGGGTCTGCCGGGAGGAGTTCGGACGGGGCAACGACTTCGCCGTGAAGATCACCTACCGGACCACCGGCACCAAGCCCGAGGACCTGCTCAACCTGTTCCGCAACAGCTTCAACCCCCGCATCGTCGTCACCGTCGACATGATCGCCACCGGCACCGACGTGCGCCCGCTGGAGTGCGTGGTGTTCATGCGCCAGGTCCGGTCGCGGAACTTCTTCGAGCAGATGAAGGGGCGCGGGGTGCGGGTCATCGACCCCAACGATCTTCAGGCGGTCTCCGCCGACGCCACCGCCAAGACCCACTTCGTGATCGTCGACGCCGTCGGTGTCACCGAAGCCGAGTTCAACGACACCAACCCCCTCGACCGCCGCAAGTCCGAGTCGCTCAAGAAGCTGCTCGACCAGGTCGCCGCCGGTGTCCGCGACCCCGACGTCGTCTCTTCGATCGCCGGACGTCTGGCCCGCCTGGACCGGGTCATCACCGCCGAGGACCGTCAGGAGCTCGCCGACGTCGCCGACGGCACCGACCTGTCGGTCGTCGTGCGAATGCTCACCGAAGCCGTCGACATCGACCAGGCGTGGGAGACGGCCGCCGCTGGTGGCGCTGACCCAACCGACGACCATGTCCACGAGGCTCGAACCGAGCTGATCGAGACCGCGTGCCGGGTGCTGGCCGAACGCCCGGCCCTGCGCACCAAGCTCCTCGATGTGCGTCGCAGCTACACCCAGGTGCTCGACGAGACGTCCAAGGACGAGGTGCTCGACGCCGGCTTCTCCCGCGACGCCACCGAACGGGCCCGGACCACGATCGAGTCGTGGCAGGCGTTCGTCACCGAGCACCGCGGCGACATCGACGCCCTCCAGATCCTCTACTCCCGCCCGTACGGCAAGCGCCTCACGCTGAAAGCGATCAAGGAGCTCGCTACCGCCATCGGCCGGCCGCCGTACCGCTGGACACCCGAGCGGTTGTGGGCGGCGTACGAAGCGCTCGAAGCGTCGCAGGTCCGCGGTTCGGCCGGCACCCAGTTCACCAACCTGATCTCCCTCGTCCGCAAGGCCCTCGAACCCAACGGTGACCTCGTCGCCTACCCGCTCACCGTTGATGAGCGCTTCCAGAACTGGCTCGTCCAGCAAGACCAGGCCGGCACAGCTGCGCCAGTTAGCGGCTTGGGACTGCTCGCGGCCATGCCACGGCAAGTTCGCCGGCACCGCGGCATGAGAGGCCGGGAGAGGGCCCGGCTTCTGCCTAACTAGAACGGGTTACAGTTTCGGGCCATGACCGACCGGGCCGCCGACGACTTCCGCCTGCTCATCGGCGGCCAGTGGGTGGAGCCCGGCGACGGCACCTACGACATCATCAACCCGGCCACCGAGCAGGTCGTCGCCGCCGCCCCCAACGCCTCCGTGGCCGACGCCGAGGCTGCCTGCGCCGCCGCCGCCGACGCCTTTCCCGCCTGGTCGCGCACCACCCCGCAGGAGCGGTCCGAACTGCTGGCGCGGGTGGCCGACATCTTGGACAAGAAGCGCGAGGAGCTCATTCCCCTGGTCCAGGCCGAGACCGGAGCCACCCTGCGGGTCACCAAGCAGCTCCAGGTCCCGCAAGCTGCCGTCCGGTTCCGCCGCTACGCCCAGATCGAACCAGACGAGATCCCGCTGTCGCCCTCGGTGATGGCCGCCACCCCACTGGCGCCCGGCGGCATCATCGGCGCCGTCCAGCGACGTGCCCCTGTCGGCGTGGTGTCTTGCATCGCCTCGTACAACTTTCCGCTCACCAACATGGCCGGCAAGGTGGCGCCGGCCCTGGCCATGGGCAACACCGTGGTGATCAAGCCGGCCTGGCAGGACCCGCTCGGCGTCATCCGCATGTGCGAGGCGTTCGAGGAGGCCGGCTTCCCGCGCGGCGTGGTCAACCTGGTCAACAGCAACCAGATCCCGCCGTCGGAGGCGGTCGTCTCCTCCGACCACGTCGACATGGTGAGCTTCACCGGCTCCACCGCCGTCGGCACCCGCATCGCCGAGGTCGCCGGATCGGGTATGAAGCGCACGCTGCTGGAACTAGGCGGGAAGGGCGCCGCCATCGTGTTCGACGACGCCGACCTCAAAGCGGCGGTGGCCGGCATCGCCAGCGTGTGGGGCTTCCACTCCGGCCAGATCTGCACGAGCCCCACCCGGGTCATCGCCCAGCGCGGCATCCACGACCAGCTGATCGAGTCGCTGGGCCAGGCGGCCGGTTTCCTCAAGGTCGGCGACCCGTTGGAGCCCGACACGGTCGTCGGCCCGGTCATCACCGACGCCCACCGCCAACGGGTCGAGGGCTACGTGAGCGGCGCCATCGATCAGGGGGCCGAAGCGGTGGCCGGCGGTCGGCGGCCCGAGGTGCCCACCGGTTTCTATGTCGCCCCCACCTTGCTGGCCGGCTGCACGCCGGACATGACCGCCGTACGGGAGGAGATCTTCGGACCCGTCGTGGCGGTGGTGCCCTTCGATGATGAAGCGGAGGGGATCGCGTTGGCCAACGACAGCCAGTACGGCCTCAACAGTTACGTGTACTCCGGCGATTCCGGCCGGGCGATGGGTGTGGCCCGCCTACTCCGCACCGGATCGGTGGCCATCAACACCGTCCAGCAGCACCAGGATGCGGCCTTTGGCGGGTTCAAGAAGAGCGGCGTCGGCCGCGACCGCGGCTCCTGGGGCCTGCACGCCTACAGCGAGCTCCAGTCCATCACCTGGCAGGGTTAAGGAGGTCCAATGCGAGCGATCGTCTGGGACGGCCAGATCAACGTGGTTGATGACGTAATCGTGCGGGACCCGAAACCGGACCAGGTGAAGGTGCGGATCCACGCCGCCGGGTTGTGCCACAGCGACGTCAGCGTGATCGACGGCACCATCCCGTTCCCGCCGCCGGTGGTGCTCGGACACGAGGGCGCCGGCGTGGTCGAAGAGGTCGGCAGCGCCGTCGCCAAGATCAAGCCCGGAGACCACGTGGTGTTGACCACCGTGGCCAACTGCGGCCTGTGCGACGCCTGCGGTCGCGGCAGGCCGACGCATTGCCGGGAGACGTTCGGCAAGCTACGGGCTCCGTTCACGTGGAAGGGCGAGCGGGCCTTTCAGTTCGCCAACGCCGGCGTCTTCGCCGAGCACACCGTCGTGGACCAGACCCAGGCCATCGTGATCGACGCCGACGTGCCGCTGGCGTCGGCCAGCCTCATCGGCTGCGGCGTGCTCACCGGGGTAGGCGCGGTGTTCAACCGGGCCAAGCCGCAGCACGGCCGGTCGGCCATGGTCATCGGCATGGGCGGGATCGGTCTCAACGTCATCCAAGGTCTGGCCCTCAGCGACGCGCTGCCGATCATTGCCGTCGACACCAACCCGGCCAAAGAGGCGGCCGCCCGCCAGTTCGGCGCCACCCACTTCATCGCCGCCAGAGCCGACGTCGACACCGTCGCCGCCGTCAAGGAGATCTGCCCCAACGGCGTGGACTTCGCCTTTGAGTGCGTCGGCCATCCCGCCCTCATCCGCCAGTCGATCGACACGCTCGATTGGGGCGGCACCTGCGTGATGCTCGGTGTGCCAAAGCTCGGCACAGAGGCCAGCTATGTGGTCAACGACCTCTACAACGACAAGACGATCATGGGTTGCCGCTACGGCAGTGCCCGCCCAGCCCACGACATCCCCCTGTTCGTCGACCTGTACAAGGCCGGCCGGTTGAAGCTGGACGAGCTGGTCAGCCAGACCTACGCCTTGGCCGACGTCGAGCAGGCGCTCACCGACATGCACGACGGGAAGCTCAACCGCGGCGTCCTCAACCTCATCTGAACGCCCAAGTTGGTGTAGCGCGGGCTGCTGTATGCTGCGCTGTATGTCAGCAACCCGGACGCAGGTGTACCTCACCGACCTCCAGCGTCGGCAGATAGACGCCATCGTCGAACACGATGGGGTGACCATGGCCGTCGTCATCCGCACGGCCCTCGATGGGTACCTGGAGGCTCACCCGGCGGATGCGGAACCGGCGTTGGCGTCGACCTTCGGCGCGCTCCCTGGCATCGAAGCCCCCGATCGGGATGAATGGGACCGTGGCTGACCTCCTGGTCGACAGCGACATCTTCATCGACCATCTCCGGGGAGCCGCCAAGCTCGAAGCCGGCCGCCATCGCCTGCACTACTCGGTCATCACCCGAGCCGAGCTGTTCGCCGCCACCTCCGCCACCGGTGTGGTGTCGGAGCTGCTCGGCCCCCTTCGCGAGCTCCCCGTCGATCGAGCCGTCGCCGAGCGGGCCGGCCGCGTACGCCGCGAGCACGGCGTCCGGTTGCCGGACGCACTCATCGCCGCCACGGCCCTCGAAGGCGGTATGGCCCTGTTCACCCGCAACGGCAAGGACTTCTCCGCCATCCGGGGTCTCAGGTTGCGCAAACTCTGACCCTCACGCCTCCAAGGCCGTCGCCTCGGTTCGACCTAAGCTGACGGCCCGTCAGAAACGGGTGACAAGGGGATAGCACGTGCTCGAAGGCCGCAACTTCTGGGAGCTGATCGAAGCGCGGGCGGCGGCCACCCCGGACCTGGAGATGACCGTCGACACCACCGGCCGTTCGGTCACCTTTGGCCAGTACCGCGACGGGGTCGAGCGGGCCGCCGCCGGCCTGGCTGCCGACCAGGCCATCGCCGCGGGCGACACGGTGTCGTGGGCGTTGCCCACCTGGCACGAATCGCTGGTGCTGATCGGGGCGTTGGCGCGGCTCGGGGCGGTGCAGAACCCGATCATCCCCATCTACCGCGACCGCGAGTTCGGCTTCGTCACGCGCCAGACCGGGGCCAAGCTGCTCATCGTCCCCGGCACCTTCCGTGGGTTCGACTTCACCGAGATGGGAGACCGGTTGGTCGCCGCCAACGATGGCTTGTCGGTGATCGAGTGCAGCCCCACCCTCCCCGCCGGGGACCCCTCGTCGCTGCCGGCCCCGCCGCCCCCGCCCGCCACCAGGAATGACGAGCCGGTGAGCATCGTCCTCTACACCTCGGGCACCACCGCCGATCCCAAGGGCGCCCAGCACACCGACGGCGACATCATCGCCACCGCCCGCGGCATGTGCGACTGCCTGCGGTGCCGCCAGGGCGACCGCAACCTCATGGCGTTCCCGGTCACCCACGTGGCGGGGTTCATCTGGCTGGCGTCCAGCCTCATGTACGGCCTGGTGAACGTCATCACCGAAGCCTTCGACCCCACCGAGACGCCAAAGCTGGCGAGCCGCCAACGGGTCACCATGGCCGGCTCGGCCACCTACTTCCACCTCGCTTACCTCAACGCTCAGCGGGCCAACGGCTCCGAGCCGCTCTTTCCCCACCTTCGCAACTGCCCGGGCGGTGGCGCGCCGAAGCCGCCGCAGCTCCACCACGACGTCAAGGCGGAACTGGGCGGTACCGGGATCATCTCCGGCTGGGGGCTCACCGAGGCGCCCATCCTGACCATGGCCTGCGACCGCGATCCCGACGACAAGCTGGCCGAGACCGAGGGGCGGGCCATGCCCGGTGTTCAGCTCCGGGCCGTTGCCCTCGACGGTCGCGTCTGCGGGCCCAACGAGGAGGGCGAGCTGCGGGCCAAGGCCCCCCAGATGATGGCCGGCTATCGAGACCCGGCGCTGGACAAGGACGGCTTCGACGACGACGGCTGGTTCCGGACCGGCGATCTCGGCACCATCGACGAGCAGGGCTACATCCGCATCACCGGTCGGCTCAAGGACATCATCATCCGCCACGGCGAGAACATCTCGGCCAAGGAGGTCGAGGACCTGCTCTACACCCATCCCAAGGTCGCCGACGTGGCCGTCATCGGGCTCCCCAACGCCAAGACCGGTGAGCGGGCCTGCGCCGTGGTCTCCACCCGCGACGGCCAGGAACCGCTGGGGTTCGACGAGATGCAGGCGTTCCTCATGGCCGAGGGCCTGCGCACCCAGGCCATCCCCGAACAGCTCGAAGTGATCGAGGCCGTCCCTCGCAACGCTCAGGGCAAGATCCCCAAGCACGAGCTGCGGGCCGCCTTCGGAGGAGTGAGGTGAGCGCTACTTCGCCCAACATCCTGTTCGTGCTGTCGGACCAGGAGCGGCAGCGGGACTGGCTGCCCGAAGGCGTCGAGCTGCCGAACCGGCAGCGCCTGATCGACCAGGGCATGGAGTTCACCAACTACTTCACCCACAGCTCACCGTGCTCGCCCAGCCGGGCGTCGATCGTGACCGGGCAGTACGTGCCCCAGCACGGCGTCAACGAGAACGTCATCTTCGACTACCACCAGCCGCTCGACCCGGCCATCCCCACCTACGGCTCGGCGCTGCGCCAGCAGGGCTACTACTCCGCCTACGTCGGCAAGTGGCATCTGGGCTACGGCCCGCACCCCGACCTCGACGCCCACGGCTTCTCGGACTGGTCGGGCAACGACCTGCACTTCATGGGGTGGGCGGGCACCGGCGCCGAGTTCGACCCGATCATCGCCCAGCAGGCCGCCGGGTGGCTGGCCGAGAACGCCGAGCGTCGCGAGCCGTGGTGCCTAACCGTCGGTCTGGTCAACCCTCATGACGTGATGTGGTTCCCCATCGACCAGGCCGACTGGCAG
>JAABUJ010003563.1_pt1 | contig 17363 bp, 11 predicted proteins | sample 5559131 | NCBI WGS metagenome assembly JAABUJ01 (sample SAMN10711875, study PRJNA513366) | rock metagenome | isolation source: Antarctica rocks | place: Antarctica: Victoria Land, Mt New Zealand nord | collected 2016-01-07 | reverse complement strand
GATCGCGCTGGGGGGATCTTTCTACGGCGGCCGCACGTATCAAAACAATATCGACCAGAGCCTGTTCACCGCCTACTCGCCCCCGACGCCACAAACGGGCGCCGCGGCCGGCGGAGGTGGGGCCGCTGGCACGAGCTTCGGCGGTGGCGGGGCCGGCGCTGGTGGTGGTTTTAGCGCAGGCGGCGGCGCCGGCGCTAGTGGAGGGTCAGCGAACGCCCAGGTGCGGGCGGCGCTCTCGGTTGGCGCGCCGCCGGCGCCGCCGACACCCGCCCCCAACTCGGGAGCGGTCGTGACCGGCCAGGGCGCGGCGGTCGGGCAGGCGGCAGCTACGACCGGACAAGGGGCGTCCGCGACCGGCGCGAGCAGCAGGCCGCGCGGCATCACGGGACAACTCGTGTCCGCCACGGGGGGGACGCTCACGCTGCAGTCATTCCAGGGTCAACAAGCGGTGGCGACGACGGCGCGAACCGGCTACTACCGCGTCGAGGCCGCGACAATGGCGGCGCTGGTGGCGGGGCAGGCGGTGGCCGTGGCCGTCATTAGCGGCACGACACAGGCGCGCAGCGTCACGGTCATCCCGACCGGCGGCCCGTTCATCAGCGTCCGCGCCTTCGGTGGCGGCGGCTCTGGTGGCGCGGGCGGCGCCAGTGGGTCGGGTGGTGGCTTCGGCTCGGGGGGTAGCGCGGGCGGCGGCTTCGGTTCGGCCGGCGGCAGCGGCGGCTCCGGCAGCGGCTCCGGCGGGGGTGGCGGCTTCGGTTCGGCCGGTGGCAGCGGCTCCGGTAACGCGGGCGGGTCCGGCGCCAGTGGGTCGGGCGGGAGCGGTGGGTATAGTGGCGCGGGTGGCGCGGGCGGCTACGGCGCGCGGGCGGGCCGGGCGGCGGTCACGGGCACGATCACCGCGGCGAGCGCCGGCTCCCTGACTATTAAGATGGCGCAGGGGACGGCGCGGACGATCGCGCTCTCCTCATCGACCCTGATCTACCAGGCGACAAAGGCGACGGCGGCGCAGCTCACAACCGGGACCTATGTGTCCGTCCTGCCCGGCGCCGCTAACGGTCAGACGGTCGCCGTCGACGTGGCGCAGGCGAGCGGTTCCAGCGCCATCGCCACGTTCGTCCAGTAGCACGAGATAGCACGAGAGGACTCATGAAAGGGTATTGTATGTCACGCATAACTGACAGGGAACGACACCGCCTCGGCGGCGCGCTGTTCGCCGCGGCGCTCCCGCTCGCCATCGCCGCGCTGGGGGCGGGGGCCGTTGTCCCGCGCGCGGGGGCCGCGGAGGCAGCGACGCTCGACCCGTTGCCTGCCGTGGCCAGGGCGCTGACCGACGTGGGGAGCTACCAGGTCACGGTCACCTCCTCATTTGGTGGCGCGCGGCCGTTCGGGACGCGGCCACGGCCCCGTGGTACGCCCACGCCGGGCCGTGGGCGTGGGACAGGGCGCGGCGGCTTCTTCGGACGTGGGGCGCCGAACCGCACGATCATTGCCGTGCGCAAGGGCGGCACGTTCGAGGACTACGTTGTCTACAAGGGAAGGGACGCGTCGGGGAAGGCGATCACCACGGACGTCATCGTCTACGGCGCGAAGACGTGTACGCGGACCGGCGGGGCCAGGTCCTACGCGTGCCAGACCACGTCGAACGGGTACAGCATCGACCCCACCGCGGCGTTCGCGGCCGGGGCCGGGTCCACGACCTTCACCGGAGCGGCCTCCAAGACGGTGGGCGGGCAGACCTGCGCCGGCTACGCCTATACGAACAGGTCGCAGGCCGCGACGGCGACGGGCGTCGTCTACATCAGCGGCACGACGCACCTGCCCTGCGAGCAGGACGCGACCGTGACGCGCAAGGCGCCCACGGGGACGGGGACGGGGACGGGGTCGGGGTCGTTCACGCAGAAGACGACGACGGTGTGGAGCCGCTTCAACGACAAGCGCCTGACGGTCCCCGCCGTCCCTTCGGCGTAAGCTCATAGGCCCTATGGCAAGAGAATACGCGTGATCGTGAGCGGCGCCGCCGGCATCCCGCGCGGACAGTGGGCGCGCGCGACGCGACGGGTTTGTGACACGACGATACCATGGGTGGGTCTCCCCTCCCCCGTCGCCGCGATCATGCTGCTGGGTGGGGCGCTACGCCTCTACCGCGTCGACGCGCTCAGCCTGTGGGTCGACGAGGGCCTGACGGTCCTGTTCGCCCGCCTGCCCTGGCCGACCCTCCTGGGCTTCGGGCCGGTCTACAGCCTGCACCCGCCTCTCTACTTCGCCCTGGTCAAGCTGCTGTCCCTCGTCTGCCCCGAACTCATGGCCGGCCGCCTCCTCAGCGTGGCGGCCGCCACCCTCACGCTCCCCGTTCTCTACCTACTCGGCGCGCGCCTCGCCGGGCCGCGCGCTGGGACCCTCGCCGCCCTTGTCCTCGCGCTCTCGCCCCTGCACATCTGGTACGCGCGGGAGGCGCGGCCGTACGCCCTCGTCGCGCTCTTGATCGCGCTCTGCTACTTGGCGCTCGTCGCCGTGCTTCAGGGCGGCCACCGTCTCTGGTTCGCCGTCTACACCGGCGCGGCCGTAGCCGCCCTGTACACCGAAGACAGCGCCGTTTTCGCCCTCGCGCCGCAGACCCTCATTCTCTTGTACGCTGTCGCACGCCAGTGGCCGCGCGCGCGTCTCCTGGCGCTCGCCTTTGTGGCCGCCGCGTGCAGCTTCATCCCCTGGTTGCCGCACCTCTTCGCCGTCGTGGGGACGACGGGCGTGACGGATCAGTTTGCCCTGAGCCCAGGGCGCGTCGCCGCCGTGCTACTCTCGGTAATCGGTCTGTCCGCCGACCAAACGGTCTTCCAGGGCGGGTGGCTCCCGCCCTGGGTCCAGTGGCCCGCGCTGCGCATACTCCTGGGCGCCCTTGTCGCCGTGACCGCCGTCCTGGGCGCGATCGCCCTGGCGCGGCGACCGTTGGCGCTGCTCGTCGCGCTGGCCTTGGGATCTGGCACGCTCATCGCGGCTCTGGTGGTCAGCCTCGTCGATCCCAGCCTGGCCGAGCGCACGGTGCTCTCCGCGACGCTGGGCTGGGCGCTGCTCGCCGGCGCTGCCCCACTAGCGTGGACAACCGGCGTCGGATTGATCGACGCCCGTAACGTCGCATGCGCGCTCGTCCTCGCGCTGTCGATGATGACGCAGGGCGCGGTCGACGCTGACGCCTATAAGCAGGAGTGGCGGGATCTGGCAACGGCGACGGCGGCGGCCGGTCGTCTTGGGTGGCCCGTCGTCACCTATCCCACGGTCGCCGGTGTGCTCCTTGATCTCTATCAGCCGAGCCTAGCGGGGCATGGCCAGGTTGCCCTCGACGACAAGGATGATGTCGCCGCCATCGCCACGAGCGCCGCCACCCGTGACGGCGCGGTCTGGGTGTCGTACATCGCGGGCGCCGGGACCGCGAACCTCGACCAGGCGCTAGCGGCGCGGGGCTACGTGCGCCTCATACACGAGTACTATCCCTACCCGCTCTACCTCGACCTGTACGTGTCGCGACGGGCGTCTCTCGGTCGAGTTCTCCCGCTCGATAGAGGCGTCGCCGGAGACGGTCAGGGCCCTGGGACATCCGGTTGGGTGTTGCCCTTCCAGGGCTCCAGCCTCACACCCGGCGGTCGATCCGGTCAAATTCTACATCTTGGCTCTGAACAAGGGGTGGAAGGGGCCGCGCGGCTGGATGTCCCGGCCGCGCCTGCTCACCTATACACGCTTGACATGCATGGCCGATCAGACGCCGGACCAGGGGCTGGGCGCGTGTTCCTCGAGTGCCTGGCGGCGGACGCCTCTTTCCTGGCTGTGGCGCCCGACGCCGGCGGCGCCGTCGCTGCAGGTGACGGTCACTGGCACCCCCTCACCATCGGTATCTTCTGCCCCGCCGCGACGCGGACGGTGCGCATCGACGTACGCCACGACGGACCGGGCACAACCGCTTTTCAGGTCGTGAGCGTGCGAGACAGGGGCCCGCTGCCTTGACCCGCGGCGTCGCGACAGGCACGAACTCCTGATAGTTAAGACGCAGCAAGCGGGAGCGTGATGGTGAAGAGGGCGCCGCGTTCGGGCGCGTTGGCGGCCGTGATGCGGCCCCCGTGCGCCTCGGCGATCCAGCGTCCGATGGACAGACCCAACCCGCTCCCCGCGCTGCCGCGCGCTTTGTCGGCGCGGTAGAAACGCTCGAACAGGTGCGGGAGGTCCTCCGGGGCCAGCCCTGGCCCGCTATCTTGCACCCGTAGCCGGACCTGCCCGCCCTGCCGCGTCACGCTCACCGTGATCGCTCCATTATCGGGCGTGTACTTGAGCGCGTTGTCGAGCAGGATCAGCAGCGCCTGGCGGAGTCGGACCGCGTCGCCGACGACCGGCGTGACGCCCGCCGCCTCGACCGCCAGACGTACGCCACGTTCCTCGACCAGCACGCTCACGCCCGCGACCGTCTCGGCGACGAGGCGAGATAGGTCCACGGGCATGCGCGCCAGGTCCACGACGCCACTATCGGCGCGCGCCAGCGTGGAGAGGTCCTCGACCAGGCGCGTGAGGTGCGCGTTCTGCGCCAGCGTCTGCTCCAGGCTGGCCTCCTGATCGGGGCCAATGCCCGCCGCGAGACCGAGTTCGCTGGCGCCGCGTATGATAGCGAGCGGCGTGCGCAACTCGTGCGCGGCATCGGCCACGAAGTCCCGTTGACGCCGCAGCGCTGCCCGGATGGGCTGTAGAGCGCGTCCCGCCAGCACCACGCTGATGACGGCGGAGGCGATTAGGCCGGCCCCGCTCACCGCGAGGAGGATGATCAGGAGGGTGCGCAGGCTGTCCAGGTACTGCTGCTCCGAGATTCGCGCCTGCGCCACCCCCATCACGATGGAGCCGTCACGGTTTCGCACCGGTCCGCGCACGGTGTAGATCAGGTACGGGCCGTCCGCGTTCACCTGCTGTGTAGAGTAGGGCGATGCCAGATGTCCGGCGAGGGCGGCGTGCGCCGCCGCGGGATCAGCCAGCGTCGCTGTGATGGGCGGATCGTTGAAAATCTTCTGCAGATGGTTATCGACGACGGTCGTGAAGACTCCGTCGCCGAAGCCTTGTTGCCCCAAGTGGCCGGGCGAACCCGATGGAGGTTGCGAACCGTTGGCATGATCGGAGTCTCCGTCGAGGCTACTAGCACGCCTCAGTCCCGGCCCCGACGGCCCCGGTCCCGCCGGCGCCGCCGCGAGGGCGGCGGTCGCGTGCCCCGCGACGGCCGTTTTCAGGGAGTCCAGCAACACGTTCTGCGTCGTGATGTAGATGCTCAGGCCGAGCACGAGTAGGAGGGCGCAGAGCAGGCCGACCGTCAGGGCGGCCAGCCGCCACCCCACTCGGCGCAGCGGCGCGTCGTCGGGGTCACCGGTCGTGGCGCGCCGCACGGCCCTCGCGCGAGTCCACCAACGGATTCCTCGGCGTGGAGATGTTGTCATCATGGAGCCTTGATCTTGTAGCCGACGCCACGGACGGTGTGGATCAGCGGCGTGTCGTAGCCTTCGTCCACGACCTTGCGCAGACGGCGCACCGTGGCGTCGACCACGTTGGCGAAGGAGTCGAAGCCGTAGTCCCACACCCGCTCCAGGATCAACGTGCGGCTCATGACCTGGCCGGGGTGGCACATCAGGTACTCCAGCAGCGCGAACTCTTTGGGCGAGAGCTCGAGCGACCGACCCGCGCGCGTGGCCTCGTGCGCGCGCAAGTCCAGCACGAGGTCGCCGACCACCAGCCGCTCGCTCTCCGGGGCCGCGCCCGCGCCGTTACCCGCGCGGCGAGTGATGGCGCGCAGGCGGGCCAGCAACTCCTCGAAGGCGAAGGGCTTGGGTAGGTAGTCATCGGCGCCGGCGTCGAAGCCTTTCAGGCGGTCGTGCAGGGCGTCGCGGGCGGTGAGCATCAGGATGGGCACGCGGTTGGTGTCAGCGCGCAAGCGGCGCGCGATGTCCAGGCCGCCCAGACCGGGCAGCATGAGGTCGAGGATGAGGGCGTCGTAGACGCCGCTCTCGGCGCGCTCCAACCCCTCCGCGCCGTCGTGCGCCACGTCCACGACGTGGCGTTCCTGCGCCAGTCCACGGCGCACCAAATCGGCCAGCGACCGATCATCCTCCACGACCAACAGATGCATCGCCCCTCCCGTCCCAAGACCATGGCGCCCGTTCGGTCTGCCGCCATGGCGCACGCCACCTCTACTCATACTAATCGTAGCACGCATTCATGATGATGATGGCGCCCCCACGTCCCCCGACTGAGCGTGCGCATCGATCCAGCGCGGAGATTACCGTGTTAGCGTGACCGCGGCGCTTCCGACAATCGCGCCCTGAGCATGAACGGTGATTGTGTAGGTAGTCGCGACTCGCATGGCGGCGCCTGTTTCAGCGAAGAGCGATGGCAAGGTTGCGAGAGGGGTGTTTACGGCTTGATTGGCTCTACGTATCACCGTTCGGATAGCCGTGCCGCTTGCCGTCGCACCGCTGTTCGCGTTTTGTACCGTTACGGTCACCTGGGTCTTACGTGTGGCCGCCGACGACGGACCGCTCAACATCACGCTGGACGTCGCGAACTGGCGCGGCGTCAATGTCGATGCTGGATGTGTACAGTCTCCGTTGGAGCACACGCGCACGGCCCATCCTGTCCCCGACCCTGCGGTCGCGGCGGACACGAGATTCTGGCCGCCGGTCGCTCCGACTACACCGACCGCCATGATTGCCAGCAGGGCCACGGCCGCGAGGCGCCGCTGCCAGGACAGCCGCCTCTTCAGCCGGCGCAACCCCGTCGTCCCCGTGGGCGTTAGCTCGTCGACGGCGCTAGTACTATCTTCAAACGCGCTCACTCCTCGATTGTCCATTGCGTTATCCTCCTCATGTCTCTATCCATGCGCCACGTCGTCCGTTCGCCGCCGGGTGCATGCCGCCAACCTTGATACAAGCCGCGCCGCGTTTGCTGCTCGGCACTATTTCATCGTAAGGCGCCTCCATGACAGGGCTGTGACACTAAGATGACAGTTTCATGACACGACGCGACTACGCCTCGCCTGTGACGAGTGCGCGCCTGTGACGATAAGGCGGATGCGCGATGCGATGTACACTATGGTCAGATAGGAGGGTTGATCATGGTGCGCGTCTTTTCTCGTTTCATCCTCGCGCTGGCGCTCGCCGCGCTGGCCTGTTCATCCACACAAAACGCGCATGCGTCGGCCGCGCCGGCCACGGGTACGCTACAAATCGTGGCCACGGTCGGCGGGTAGCCCGACGATATCACGACGGACGCACAGGGCCGCCTGGTGTGGGGGGACCTTGCCCGCGGGACAGTGGACCGGCTCGACGGCGGCCGCGTTACGACGCTCGCAGCCGGTCTCGCTCTCCCCGAGGGCATCGTCGTCCTGCCGACGGGGGCAATCGTCGTCGCCGAACAGGGCCGCGACCGTATCGTGCGCATCAACCGGAATGGGACGCGCACGGTGCTGGACACGCTGCGGCCGGTACCTGGGCAGGAGGGTGTCGACGGCATCGGCCGCGACCCGCGCAGCGGCGAGTTGCTGATCCCCGACGCGCCGCGCGGCACGGTCCTGGGCATTAGCGTCGATGGACGCCACGCCCGCGTGATCGCGCGAGGACTGGGCCGCCCGGTCGCCGCCGCGCTCGACGCGCACGGCGATATCCTCGTTCCCGACGAGCATCTGGGGACTCTCGTGGTTATCTCCCCCCAGGGGACGATCCGTGATGAAGGCGCGCTCTCCACGCCCGACGATGTCGCCGTCGCCGCGACGGGCCGCGTGTGGATCACCACGCTCGGCGATGGTGGACTCTGGACGATCGACCCCGGCGCGACGGCGCCGTATCGCGTGCTCGCTGGATTGTCCAACCCGCAAGGACTCACCCTCGACCGCTGCGGTGATCCCGTCGTCGTCGACCAGAATAGCGCCCGCATCGTGCGCTGGCTGCTCACCCCAACGGCGGCGCGCTGCCCCTTCTAACCGAAAACCCTTTATCTTTCATCGATCAGCCGCGCCAGATCTTGCTCGCTCAACGCGCCAAACATGACCAGCTTGGCGATGGGCATGTCGGCTATGAACGACTCCGTCATATTAGCGCTCTCGACCGCCTCGGTAGGCGGCTCGGCCGTGGTCCCCTCGGTGGGCGACTCGCCCGCGGCTCCAAAGAACTGCCGCTGTATGGCCGCGATCACTAGCTGCAAGCGGGCGCGGGCGGCCGGTTGGGCCAGCCAGTCCCGCAGCGGGCTCAGGCGGTCCAGCCGCTCCGGCGCGGCGTGGGTCGCCTCTAGCGTCACGCTCTCCCGCAGGCGGATGTCGCGCGACGACGCGCCGGCGAGGAGGTCGAAGGCGCCGCCCGCGCTCGTCCACGCCCCCACGCGTGGGTCGTAGACGGCAAAGTCGCGTTGGCCCAACCGGAAGTTGACCGTCGTTTCCTCGCCTGGTTCGAGCGCCACCTTCGTGAACGCCTTGAGTTCCTTGTCGGGACGCGGTAGCGTTGGCCGCTGTTCACGCACATAGAGTTGTACCACCTCTCGCCCATCGCGCGCCCCCGTGTTCCGCACCTTGAGCGACACCGTGACGTCCCCAACGCCCGCGCCAGCCAGCGTGTCCACTGCTAGATCGCTATAGGCGAACGAGGTGTACGACAGGCCATGGCCGAAGGGGAAGATCGGGTCGATGCGCCGCGCATCGTACCAGCGGTACCCTGTGTAGATGCCCTCGGTGAAGGAAACGCGGCCGGTCCCGTCGTCGGGGAAGCTCAGGTAGGCGGGCGTATCCTCGAGCCGGGCGGGGAAAGTCTCCGCCAGCTTCCCGGACGGGTTGACGCGCCCCAGCAAGACATCGGCGATCGCTCCGCCGCCTGCCTGTCCGCCCAGCCAGCCCTCGACGATGGCGGGAATGCGCTCGGCCCACGGCAGGGAAACCGCGTTGCCGTTAAGCAACACCACGATCGTGCGCGGCTGCGCCTCCCGCACCGCCTCCACGAGCGCGTTGTGCCCCGGCGGCAGATCGATGTGTGTGCGGTCGGCCCCCTCCTCTTCGTACGAGCCGGGCAATCCGACGACCACGACGGCTACCATGGCCTGTCGGGCTGCCGCCTGAGCTTCACCCAACAGCGCCGCGTCGGTCGCGTCATCCGCTCCCAGCTTGTATCCAGGCGTATACGTGACTTTACCTGAGGCCCCGATCAAGCGGCCCAGTTCGCCGTAGATGGTCTCCACCGGCCGCGCCGGTACGACCTGCGAGCTACCGGAGCCCTGGTAGCGGGGCTCCGTGGCGAAGGCGCCGATCAGCGCCACCTCCGCCAGCGTGTCGCCTTCCAATGGCAATAGCGCGCCCTCGTTCTTGAGCAAGACAACACTCTCGCCCGCCGCGCGTCGCGCGAGGCGATGATGGGCGTCCAGGTCGGCCGAGGTATCCGGCCTCCGCGCGGCGTCCGCCTTGAGGATGAACGCGAGTAGAGGGCGCACGACCGCGTCGAGACGGTCCTCGGCCAGCCGGCCTTCTTGCACCGCCGCGACAATGGCGGGCGCCGTCGGCGCCGCGGGCATCTGGAGGTGCAGGCCCGCCGCGATCCCCGCCGCGCGGTCGTTGACGGCGAACCAATCCGATACGACGATGCCGCGGTAGCCCCACTCTTTCTCGACGATGTCGCGCAGCAGGCGCGTGTTCTCGGCGCAATAGGTTCCGTTGAGCCGATTGTAGGCCGCCATGAGCGTCCACGGGTCAGCTTTGGCGATGGCGATCTCGAATGGCCGCAGGTAGAGTTCGCGCAAAGCGCGCTCGTCCACTACCGAGTCGGTGATCATGCGGTCCGTCTCGCTCTCGTTGGCCACAAGATGCTTGAGCGAGGCGCCCACGCCGCGCTCCTGCAAGCCGGTGATGAAGGCCGCGGCCAGCTCGCCGGAGAGGACGGGGTCCTCGGAGAAATACTCGAAGTTGCGCCCGCATAGAGGAGAGCGTTTGAGGTTGACGCCGGGTCCCAGGAGTACCTGCACCCCTTCCGCCTGCGCCTCGGTCGCGATCGCTCCCGCGACCGCGCGCGCCAGGTCGACGTCCCACGAGGCGCCCAGGGCCGATTCGGTGGGGAAGCAGGTCGCCGGGACGCTGGTTCCCAGGCCAACCTCCATCGCGCCGCGCGCCTTACGCAGGCCGGTTGGGCCGTCGGACAGCCACACCGAGGGGATGCCAAGCCGCTCGATCGGCTCCGTCGTCCAGACATCACGCCCGACCGTGAGCGCCGCCTTCTCCACGAGCGTCATCTGGCCGAGTAACGCCTCGACATGCGCGTCGGCGCGCGCGTCCACACGGGGCGGCGCCGCGCGATTCTCAACCGTATCCGTCATCGTCTCTACTCCTCCATCTGGCTAGCCAGGACATACGCTGCTACACGAATCTTAACCTATTATTACTGGGAGCCTCTTCCCAAAAATCTTGGGTCGGGCGACAGGATTACTTCGGCGGTCGTCCATACCGCTGGCAAGAATCGGATGGCTATCATGTCGACGAGGCCGAGATGATACCCTCCTGTGCGAGCAACGCCAGGAGGGCGGCGGCCGCCCCTTGCTCGGCGTCCTTCTTCGTGGCTCCGGTCACGGGGGGAGAGGAGAGCGCGACGCCATCGGCGATCAGCGTGGCGACCGCCCGAAATGCCGGCCGGTGTGGCTCGCCCTGTTGCGTCGCCGCGTAGCGCGGGAGCGGCCAGCGTAGCGCCTGCGCGATCTCCGAGAGTTGGCTTTTCGCATTGATCGCGTTGACCATGCCGGGCGGCGTGCCCTCGCATGGGCGCGTGGCGTCGCATGTGGCCTCCGTCGCCTCCAGTGTCTCTGTCGCGATCGCCGGCGTCTCTGCCGCGATCGCCAACTCGTACCCCGTCTCCTCCATGAAGCGCATGGTTGCCGCCCTGAGGTCGTCGTCCGGCGCCTGTCCCGCGACGGCGATCTCCACGAGGCCCTGATCCAGCCGGAGGCTGGCCGCCCCGCGGGGCGTGACGCCTTCTGGTAGGCAGCGTCTGGCCGCGTCCTGCACCGCCTCCTGGTCCGGCGTGGGGCGGATCTCGATGCGCCAGCCCGCGTCATGCGCGAGGTCCGCCAGCGCCGCGCCGTAGATCCGCGCGGCCACGCGTGGGAAGGCGAAGCGAACCTCGGCGCGCCCTTCGAGGGGATAGACGCTGAACTTGGTGAACGGCGTCAGCGGCGCCTCGCCCACGAGCGCCTCGACGCTCGCTCGCACCTCATCGGGCGCGAGTTGTCCGGCCGCGATGAGGCGATAGGCGTCGGGGCGATCGACTCCCGCGATGAACGCGGGGTCGGAGCGCACGATCTCCCGCACCAGGGCGAGCCGCGCGGGGCGGACCACCCCGTCCAGGCGTCCCGCCAACTCAAAGGCCGTCCAGCGTCGTCGCGGTGGCCCGCTTCGCATCACGGCGACGATGCGTTCGGCCGTGATTGGAGCGGCCGGAGCGCCCACCGCCGTGCGCGCGCGCCGTCCCGGCACCGAGATGGTCTCGCCGTTCTGGGGCAGCGCGCACGTCTGGCCCGCGGCGACCAGCTTCTCCAGCAGGGCCGATCGCGCGCCCGCGTCGCCGTGCACGAGCGCGACGAGACGCGGGCGCACCGCGGCCGCGAGGCCGGCAAGCTCGTCGCCGTCGGCGTGCGCGGACAGGTTATACCGGTCGACCGCGCACCGTACCTCCACCGCCTGGCCCCCGAGCGTCAGCGTACGCGGGGCGGCGGGATCGGCCGCGGCCAGGGCGAGCAGCGCCGCGCCAGCCGACTCCTCGTCCTGGTACCCCGTGATGAGGATGGCATGGCGCGCGTCGGCCGCCAGTCGCCGGGCATAGAAGACGCTCGGACCGCCCGTCAGCATGCCCGAACTGGTGACGATCACGCTCGGCTCGTCCGTGAGGATCGTTTCACGCTGGGCGGGCGACTCGACCGCGCGGACCCCCTTCTCGGGGGCGATGAACGGGTTGCCCTGGCGCTCGATGAGCTTGCGCAGCGCGGAGGGGGCTGCGGTTGGGTGCGTCTGGTAGACGCCGCAGACCGTACGCACGAGGCCATCGACCCAGACGGGGGCGGTCAGCGTCCCCTCACGCCGCGCCTGCGCCAGGATCAGCAAAACCTCCTGGGCGCGGCCGAGCGCGAAGGCCGGGATGAGACAGTGGCCGCCGCGCGCGATCACCGCGCGCACCTGGGTGATCAGGCGCTCCTCCTCGGCGGCGCGCACGCTGTGCAGCCGGTTCCCGTAGGTGCTTTCCAGGATCAGGGCGTCGACCTGGCGGCGGGGCGGGGCGGCGGGCGCGACCGTGCGTTGGGGGGCCAGCGAGACGTCACCGCTCACGAGGAGCGTTCCGTCCGGCGTGTCGAGCAGGACCATGGCGGCGCCCAGGACGTGGCCAGCCGGGAAGAAGGTGACCTGCCAGGGGGTGTTAGGGGCATCGTCGCGGAAGAGGGGATAGGGGTCGTGGAAGCCAAGGGGGTGGAGGCGCTCCAGCAGGGCCGACACCGCGTCGGCGCTGTAGGGCGGTAATACGCCGTCATCGCGCCATCGTCCTTCGGCGATACGCACCGCGTCGGCGAGCATGACCCGCATCAGGTCCGCCGTGGCTGGGGTCGCGAAGACGGGCGCGGCTGGGAAGGCCCCGACGGCGAGCGGGAGGGCGCCGATATGGTCGGCGTGGGCGTGGGTGACGATCACCGCGTCGATGCCGCCGTCGTCCTGCAATCGCGCGAGGTCGGGGAGGGTGTCCGCGCCGGACCGTCCGGGGCGGATGCCGGCGTCGACGAGGATACGCCGGCCAGCGGCCTCGACGATGAGGAGGCTGGCGCCGACCTCCGAGGCTCCGCCGACGCATTGGACGCGAAAACCCGGACGACGGCGTGCGGCGACAGCGGGCGTGGACAAACAGGTCGGCGGCATGACCGTAGCGCCTGTTTCAGCCACATCCCGCCGTTGCCGCCCCTCGACGCCTACAGTCCCCATGCCGGTCGTTTCGCCCATGCCGTGTCATCCTCCTATCGCCGGCCTCTACGCCGGCCGTCTCTCGTCGTCGCTCTTTACACTATACGATGTGGGCGACGTTGCGTAGGGGCGTATGGTTATACAGCCCTGTCCGATTAAAATATGGCGCGCGGATCGGGGTGTAGGGGCGTATCGCTATACGCCCGCCGGTTATGGGTCGGGCGGCCTGGCGTTCGTTGGCGTGCGCCGTCCCGTGGACATCACCGCAGGCGTGTAGGGGCGTATCGCCATACGCCCCTACGCCTGCGGTGAGGCTGGGCACTTTTAATCAGACAGGGCTGCATTGCATGCGCCCAACGGTCGCCTTCGCCCTGTTCGGGGGACGACGCGGGCCACACGGGTGACGTGTGTGCGACCACTCGCGGGCGCATGCAATGCGCCCCTACGCCCTCGATCCGTGCGCCATATTTTGATCGGACAGGACTGTATAACCATCGGGGGCTGATACACTGAGGGCGCATGACCTCTCCCGCCACCCCCGCGCCGCGCCTGGCCGCCTTGCGGCATCGCGATTTCCGCTTGCTGTGGGGCGGCGGCCTGGTCTCCGAGATCGGCTCACAGATGCAGATCGTGGCCATCAATTGGCAGGTCTACCAACTCCTGCGCGGGGACGCCTACACGCTTGTCCTCGGCGCCTGGCGCCTGCACCTGGGGGCCGGGGCGCTTGGGCTAGGGCTGCTCGGCCTCGCGCGCGTGGTCCCCATCCTGCTGCTATCTCTGCTCGGCGGTCTGGTCGCCGATACACTTGACCGGCGCACGCTGATCATCGGCGCACAGATCGGCGCCGCCGCCGTCTCCGCTCTCCTCGCGGCGCTTACGCTGACGGGGCGCGTCACGCTCGCCGCCCTCTACTTGCTTACGGCGCTGGACGTCGCGGTCTCCGCCTTTGATGAGCCCGCGCAGCAGGCGCTTGTGCCGCACCTCGTGCCCCGCGCGCACCTAACCAACGCGGTCAGCCTGTTCACATTGGTCTGGCAGATCGGGACGGTCGTCGGGCCCGGCCTGGCCGGACTCGTCATCGCACGGGCCAGCGTCGGCGTGGTCTACGCCATCAACGCGGCCTCATTCGTAGCCGTCGTCCTGGCGGTCTGGGCGCTGCGCTACCGGGGACGCGGCGGCGTCGCGGCGACGGGCGTGAGCGTCGCGGCGTTGCGCGAAGGGCTGCGCTTCACCCGCCGCACACGCCTGGTCTGGAGCACGATGCTGCTCGACTTCTATGCGACGTTCTTTTCCTCCGCGCGCACCATGCTGCCCATCGTGGCCGACCGGCTCCTGCACGCGGGGGCGCCGGGCTACGGGCTGCTGGCGACGGCGCAGCCGCTCGGGGCCGTCCTCGCGGGAGTCGCGCTGGCCCTGCGGCGGGACATTCGGCGGCAAGGCGTGGCGCTGCTGGTCGGCGTCGCGGTCTACGGCGTGGCGACAGCGTTGTTCGGCGTGTCGACCATCTTCGCCGTGTCCTACGCGCTCTTCGCCCTGACAGGAGCGGGCGACACGGTGTCGACGGTGATCCGCGCGACGCTGCGCCAGACCCTGACGCCTGACCACCTGCGTGGGCGCATCGCGAGCGTCCACATGATGTTGGCGATGGGCGGGCCGCAGCTTGGAGAACTGGAGGCGGGGTTGGTCGCGGCGCTGTGGAGTGCGCCGGTCGCCATCGTCACCGGCGGAGTCGCCACCGTGCTGCTCACGGCGTGGGTGGCGTGGCGGCAGCCGGGGTTGCGCCGGTACCGAGGCGACGCGCGGGTGGATAGACCCATGTCGTGAGCGGGGTTCGAAACTGTCAGCGCCGGCGTGCGGCGACGAACCATTCGTAGCAGAGCGCGAGTAGTGCCAGCGCGGCGGCCAGCGGCGCCCACTCCACTGGGACCCGCGCCTGTTTGGCCGGCGCGGGCGGCGGGCTGCTTCCACCGCCCGTCGCGGCTGGCGCGTTCGACGTCTGGGGGAGCGGGAAGAGGTTAACGGCGAAGAGGCCGCGCTGTACGCCGCTGGGCACGGTTTGCTCCACACTGTAGAGGCCCGGCGCGCTCGTGTCGGTGAAGAGCGCCGCCGCGCCTGTCGTGTCCGTCGCGGCGGCCGCGCTAGTGGCGGATGCGCCGGCCGATGGCAACGTGCTGACGGAGGTCTTGGCGCCGGTCGGATCGGTTACGGTCGTGTTGGTCGCGCACGCCGGCGTGGGCAGCGCGACGGGGTCGCCGGGCCGGTAGACGCCGTTCGCTGCAGTGGTGGAAGGCGCCAGCCAGTCGAGCAGGTTCTGCATGGCGATGGGGAAGCCGACCGAGCCGCCCCAGGTGCTGTCGGAAGGCTCGAACCCCAGCACGGCCTCGCGCCGCGCCCCGTTCTGTCCCGCCACCAGTACTGGCAGCCCGTTAGTGCGCAGCACGGCGTAGCCCCATGGCGGCGTTACCAGCGGCCTGACGCTGCCGACGGCGACGCCGTTGAGCGCGACGTCTTGCAGCAGCCGGTAGGGGTCATCGCCGGCCTGTAGGCCGGTAGCCGCCGTCGCGCTGCCCACAGTGAGACCGAGCGATGTCCCCACGGGGATAGCGGTGGTGTTCGTCGCCGGCGTCGTGGCCGTGGCGGGTGTGGTAGGCGGATACACGGCGAAGATCGGTACGGAGGCGGGCGGGAGCGTCGCGGGCAGCGTCTGCTCGAAGATCGCGGCGTCAACGCAGCGCGCCCGCGCCGGAGTGTAGGCGTCGGGTGTGATTTCGTCCACATGGACGCCGGGCAGGATGCCAAACGCGCCCGACAGGTAGATGTCGCCCGGCGTGACCAGCAGCACGCGGCGCGACGGCGCGACGGGAACGGCCGCCCAGGCCACGTCGTCGGCCGCCAGGTCGTCCCCGCTGGCGAGGCGCGCGCGCACCGCCGTCGTATTGGAGGGCAGGAGCGCGCGCGTGATGACGGTCGATCCGCCGGGCGCGAGCGTGAGCGGGCGCAGGTCGACCTGCCGCCAGGCGGGGTTCACCCCGCTGCCGGTCGTAGCGTCGAGGCGCAAGTCGAGCGTCGTCGTGCGCGCGCCATAGTTGGCGACGCGCGTGAGCACACTGATCGTGCCGTCCGCCGCCCGCGCGGCGGCGAGGGCCGCCACGCCGAGATCGCGCAAGGGTCCGCCGACGGATTGGACGGTCGTCACGCCGCGCAGCGCGTCGGGGACTGCGACGGCCGGGTCGCCGGCCGCCATGTAGACGAAGACGCTGCTATGGCTGGTACGCGCCAGCGCCGAGGCCACGCCGAGGGCGGCCGCGGGGTCGGGCGTCTCATAGGTGGAGGCGGCGCCGTCGAGCGCGGCGTGGAGCGCCGCGTGGTCGGCGCTCTGCGCGATCAGCACGCGCGGACGGCGCGCCATCAGCACGATGCTCATCACACGGTCCGGCCCCAGCCCGTCGATGAGCGCGCCCACGCGCCGTTTAGCCTCAGCGAAGCGATTGGGCGCGACATCGGTCGCGCGCGTCAAGTACGAGGCGTCGAGCACGGCCACGACATCGCCTTCTGCGGTCGCCGCGCGTAGTGTGTAGGGGCGCGCCAGCGCCAGCACCAGCGCGGCGAGGGCCAGCAACTGCAACAAGAACAACAGGTTGCGGCGCAGGCGGTGCCACGGCGCGTTGGCCTGCGCGTCATCGAGGACCTGCTCCCACAGGAAGGTGCTCGGTACCGGGCGCGGCGGCCGGCGCATCTTGAGGATGTACATGGCCACGATGGGGATGGCCAGCAGGCCCAGGCCCAGCGCGGCCGGCGCCAGCAAGTTCATGAGAGCACCCCTTCGCGGCGCAGCAGGCGCAGCACGACATCCTCCAGGCTCGTGTCGCTGGAGACCTGCAGGTAGGCGATGCCGTTGCGTCCGCAGAACTCAGCGATCTCGGCTGTGTACGCCGCGAGGCGCGCGCGGTAGCGTTTAATCGTGGCGGCGTTGACGGTGACCTCGCGCCGCTCACCCGTTTCACCGTCGATCAAGGTGAAGTCGCCGCGCAGTGACGGTTCCAACTCCTCGGGGGCGAGCACCTGCACCAGGGTCAACTCCTGGCGCAACCCGCGCAGGGCGCGCAGCCCTGCCTTCCAATCTGAGGAGGTCAGGAGGTCAGAGATGACGATGGAAATGCCGGGGCCGCGCGTGTGCGGCGCGTAGCCCTGCAAGGCGCGGCCGAGGTCGGTGACGCCCTCCAGCGGTTGGTTTTGCAAGAAAGACCACACGCGGCCGGCGGAGGCGCGGCCGGCGACGGGCGGCAGGTAGTTGTCGAAGCGCGCGCGGCAGGCGCCGACGGCCACGCGGTCGTAGCCGGTCAGCGCGATGTAGGCCAGCGCGGTGGCGAGGCGGCGCGCGAAGTCGCCC
>JAABUJ010003561.1_pt1 | contig 17372 bp, 16 predicted proteins | sample 5559131 | NCBI WGS metagenome assembly JAABUJ01 (sample SAMN10711875, study PRJNA513366) | rock metagenome | isolation source: Antarctica rocks | place: Antarctica: Victoria Land, Mt New Zealand nord | collected 2016-01-07 | reverse complement strand
CCTCGGGTGGTGGCGGTGGCATCGTGGTGCCGGTGGGTTCCGCGGGCGCCTATCAGGGTGGATCGAGCGTGAACAGCAACCCGTTCTTCCCCGGCAACCTCCCTGTTGGCCCTCAGGGGTCGGCACCGTGCCCGGCAGCCGGGCCGGCGGTGTGCAGCGTGCCGCAACCGCCTGCGGCTGTGCCGGTCGCCGCGCCCGGGGCGCCTGCTGCTCCGGCGGCCCCGCCGCCGCCGACGTCAGCCCAACTCGCGCTGGCTGCGTGGGGGCAGCTGGTGATGCCGTCGCCGGTGCCGTCGAGGTACCCGTCCGGGACGTTGAAGACGGACGGTCACCCGTACACGATCGTCAACGCCAACACCTGGTTCTGGACTGACCCGGCGACGTGGCAGCCGGTCAGCAAGACGGTGACCGCTGGGGCGGTGTGGGGGAAGGCGACCGCGACGCCGGTGAGCTTGAGCTTCACCCCGGGTGACGGGTCTAGTCCGGTGAGTTGCAACGGGCCAGGTTCGGAGTGGAAGGCCAACGACCAGACCTGGCTGGCGCCGGTCAACCCGGATGGCTGCTCGTACCGGTACCTGAACTCGAGCCTCGGGGTGGGCGGTGACGACCAGGTGACGGCGACGTACTCGATCACCTGGAACGTCACTTGGTCCGGCTCGGACGGCACCGGTGGTGCGTTCAACAACATGCAGACCCAGACCGACTCGCGGTTCGCGGTGGCCGAGGTCCAGACCGTCGTCGTGAACTAACAGACCTTTGTGCTGAGCCCGCGGGTGGGTCCGACCGGTTCCCTCCTGGTCGGGGGCCACTCGTGCGTCTCGGGGCGTCACCTGCGGGTGAGTGGCTGCCCTTTGTGACAGCGGCGTGCACCTCCGAGACGGTCGACGGGCGAGCGGTGGTGAACTCGCGTGCGAGGGCGGTCTGCGGGGGGTCTCTTCACTCCTCAACGCCCTGCACGCATCGCAGCACTCATCCTGGGCAGCCGCGTGAGGGGGGGTAACGCGGGCACCTCCTGGAGGCCCGGCCAACAGCGGAGGCCGGCGTGGAGCCGCGTGAGGGGGGTAACGCAGCGCGTTCCCACGTCCTGTACGCAGGGGAACGCAGCACGGCGATGTCCTGTATTCGGGGTAACGCCAGGATCAACCGGCTTGTGACCGAATTGTGACCTGGGCCGAGGTCGGGGCTTTGACCTGCACGTTCCTGTCGTCGGAGCCGGTGTTACCCCCTGCGCCGACTCGGCTAGGCCGCGTTACCCCCCGTGTGAGGGAACGCATCCATCTACACGGCTTGTGAACCGTCCCCTCGTCAGCTCGACGACGGAGGGGACACAGGTCATGTCGCTGCAGGAGTTCTTCGGACGGTGTGAGGAGCAGGCCCGCACCATCGACGCCTCAGGCGCTTGGTCTCGGTGGACGGCCGCGCAGCCGGCTCTGGCACAGATGGGCTCGGCGGTCGACCTCTGCGATGTGGTCATGGATCGGGCCGAGCCGGCCCAGGCGAACGACTTGCTGCTGGCGCTGGTGCGGGCCGGGTCGGTCGACGGGGGAGTGGACCAGAGCGCAGCCACGTTCGTGGCCTCGCTGCTGGTTCCCGGGGGCGATCGGATCATCCGCAGCCTCAGCTCGTTGGGCCCCGACATCGACGCCATCGTCGCTGGGCAGCTGTGGCTGCAGGTCCGCGCCTACCCGTGGCGCTGCCGGCCGCGGGCCGTCGCGAAGAACACGCTGATGGAGACCCGGCGCGCGGTGCTGGCCGACTATGGCGCGACGACCGCCCGGCGGGCAGCGCTGGTCCCGCTGGCCCCACCCGAGCTGGCCGAGGCGGTGGACCGCCACGGCACCGTCGTGACCGACCAGCTGGTCGCCGACCTGGCGCTGCTGGAGCTGCTGGCCTGGGCCCGGGCCCGGGGAGTCCTCGAGCGGGGTAACGCGGCGCTGCTGTGGGAGCTGGTGATGGCGGCCTGCGATGAGGAGACGGCCACGGTGCCGTCAAGCCTGGCGCGGGGGGTTGGTTCCAAACAGTCCGTGCGGGTCGCCGCCACCCGGGGGGTGAGCGCCCGCACCGTGCGCCGGCAACGGGACCACGCCGTGGCGCAGCTGCGGCTGGCCCGGGCCGACTTTGAAATTGGTGACGGTTTCGGTGTCCACCCGGAGGGGGTCCCGGTGCTTACCGGGATAGGACGACCCACTCTCCCGGAAGGCCGGAACAGATGACCCAACACCCGCAGCCCCTCGGCCCTGTCACGCTCAAGCAGGCCGCAGCCCTGGTGAAGGAGGCATCCGGCGCCGACACCGCGGCCATCGCGGACCTGGAGTCGATCGTGGCGAACCTGCGCCGCGCCCAGGCAGCACGAACGGAGCTGGTGGCACGGGTGCCCACCGAGATGCTCCGCCAGGTCCTGCTGGCCCGCTCGAGCGAGCAGCAGTGAACACCCTGACGTCTCCCGCGACGGGTGCGGCCGAGGCCGCCCCGGTGACCGTCGAGGAGCTGCAGCTCGCCTGGCAGGCGGTTAGGGCCGGCGCGTTCCGCCCCCAGCCGCAGCAGGGCGTCACCGACGACTGGCCGGGCGACGGCGGCGCTGCCGGCTTAGTCGGTGAGCCGCTCGTCATGGTCGCCGGCGCGCACGGCTGGTCCGGCACGTCGACGACCGCCCTACTGATCGCCGACGCCGCCGCCCGTCGTGGCGTGCCCGTACGGCTCGTCGACTCGGCCCCGCCGGACCGTTCCGGGTTCGCGGCCGCCGCGGCCACCGAGCACGGGTTGGACCAGACGAGACAGTGGCGCCAGGGCAGCCGTGGGCCGGTCAGCGTGCAACGGCTGGCCCATGGGGTCAACCGGCCCGGCGCAGTTCCGGCGCCGCTGGATGCCCGGGACGGGACGGTGACCGTCGTTGACAGCGGCTGGCCGGTCACCGACTTCCTCCAGCACCTAGAGAGAGGCCACTGGCTGGGCGCCCTGATCCGGTCCGCGCCGCTGGTGCTGACCGCTCGAGCCACCATCCCCGGCCTGCGGCACGTCGAGGCCACCGTTGCGGCCCTGAGCGCGGTACGTGATCCGGGCGCCCGGGTCGTGCTGGCCCTGCTCGGCCCGCGCACCCTGCCACGCCTGCTGAGGGGCTCCGCTGGGGCCGCCGGCGCCGTTCAGGCCGCGCACCGCGACGAGGTGCTCGTCACCGTCCCAGACCGGCCCGCGATGGCCCGAGCGGGGCTGACCCCGGCGCCGCTCCCGCGGCAGCTGCACTCGGCCGCGGACCAACTCCTGGCCCTGACCACCGACCTCGTCCAGCCGCGGCAGCCGCGGCCGGACCAGCGCCCCCGAAAGCACCGCATCAGTCGGCTCAACACCCACCGGAAGGACGACCAGCGATGAGCAGAACGACAGCAGCGATCACCCAGGGGGTTCAGGCCCTGGCCGCGGTCTGCCCGGCGGCGCCGCCGGGGATGCAGACCTACCAGGACCAGGTCATCGGCTGGATCAAGTGGGGCGTGATCGCGTTGATCATCGCCACCGCGCTGGTCTCGATCGGGGCGATCGGGGTCGGCAAGATCTTCGCGATGCCGCACGCCTCCTCGCGCGGCGCCATCGGTGTGGCGGTCTCGATCATCATGGCGATCCTGTTCGTGACCATCACCGCGGTCATCAACGGCGTCGTCGGCAGCGGCTGCTGAGATGCTGACCCGTCGACGGGCGCGCCTCGACGAAGGGGCCGCACCGGAGTGGTCCCGGCAGAAGCTGCTGGCTGCGCTGTCCCTGCTCGCGGTGCTGGCGGTCGGGTTCCTGGCCGGCGCCGGCCTGTGGGTGTGGTTCCTGCTGCACCCGCACCCGACGGCCGTTCCGGCCGCGGGCGGTGCACCCGGCCGGGCAGCCACGGTCACTGCCGGCACCGACTTGGGCTCCGCGGGTGAGGCGGCGGCGGTGCAGGCGCGCCGGGACGCGGCCGCGGCAGCGCCGATGCCGGCCGCGGACCCGGCAGCCGCGCAGCCGGCGGTGTTGTCGGTCCGGGACCCCGACTCGATCGACCTGCCCGCCTCGACCGGGCCCGGGCCGATAGGCATCGCCAGCGGGTTCCCGCAGACCCCGCAGGGGGCGCTGGCGCAGCTAATCGCCATTGACACCGACGTGCTCAATACGGCCACCTTGGATCATGCCCGGGAGGTGATCGGCGGGTGGGCGGCGCCGGGCGGGCCGAGCGGGCAGTCCTGGTCCGCGGTCAAGGCGCTGGCCAGCTTCCACTCCGCCGCCGGCCTGTCCGGCGGCGCCAGCCCGGGCTTGTCGATGCGGGCCACCCCGATGATGGGGCTGGTTAAGGCCGCCGACGGGCCGGACTGGGCGGTGGTCTGTGTCGACTTCGAGGTTGACGCCACGCTGGCTAGGACGGCCCGGATCGCGGCCGCGGACTGCCAGCGGATGGCCTGGGACGGCGACCGGTGGCTGGTCGGGCCGGGCGCCGAGCCGGCGCCGGCGCCGTCGATCTGGCCGGGCACCGCCGCGGCGATCGACGCCGGCTACCGGAACTTGCGCCGTGGCTAGCGTCGTGGCGGCGGCTGCCCCCCTGGTGGTGCCGGCGTTCGGCTGGGATGACGTGAACCCGTTGAAACTCCTGGGCAACGCCGCCGCGGTCGCGGTCACCGAGGGGTGGCAGGCCTTCATGACCGGGTTGTGGGGTGGCGGGCTGTGGCTGACTGGGTTCGTCTTCAAGATCGTCGATGCGTTCACCTCCCCGGACCTGTCCGAGGGCGGGGTGATGCGGGACATCTTCCCGCTCACCTTCGGCGTCGGCGCGGCCCTGGCGTTGGTGCTGGGGTTCGTGCAGGTCGGGGTCGCCGCCTGGCGGCGGGACGGCAAGGGCCTGGCCCGGCTGATGGTCGGGCTCGGCCAGTTCATGCTCGCCTGGGGTGGCATGCTCGGGGTCGGCGCCGGCCTGACGGTCGGGACGGCGGGGTTGACCCAGGGGATGCTGCAGGTGGCGCTCGGGTCACCGTCGTTCGGGTCCGCGAACCTGCTCAAACCGTGGGATCCGCGGCTGGCCGTCGACGCGGCCACCGCGACGGTGCTCGGGGTGCTGGGCATCTTTCTGATCTTCTCCGCGATCGGCTACCTGATGGTGATGCTGGTCCGGTCGGGCGCGCTGATGGTCATCCAGGCCACCTCCCCGATCTCCGCGGCCGGCCTGCTCAGCGAGGGCACCAGGTCCTGGTTTTGGAAGTCGCTGCGCTGGTTTCTCGCCGCGTTGATGATCGGCCCGCTGGCTGCCCTCGTCCTCGGCATCGGCAAGAAGCTCACCGACGGGGTGCTGTCCGGTGCTGGGGAGTCCACGCAGGCCGCGGTCGGCACCGCCGTGGTCGGCACGGTGCTGGTGCTGCTCAGTGCGTTCTGTCCGCTGATCCTGTTCCGGCTGCTGGCGTTCGTCGACCCGGGCACCTCCAGCGGTGCCTCGTTCCGGGCTTCCCTGGACGCCGCCGGCGGCCTCGCCGGTCTGCTCAGCGGCCAAGGCCAGCAGTCCGACAGTGGTAGCGGCGCGGCGACCGCCCAAGCCAGCGACGGCAGCTCGCAAGGCGAGGCCGACGCCGGTACCGCCACCCAGGGCCGGCTCGCCACCGCGATGACCGGGCTGGGCGGTGGGGCCGGCGCCGGTTCTGCGCTAGGTCCCGAGGCAGGCCTGCTCAAGGCTGCCGGGAATGGCCTCTCCTCGTTGGGGCAGGGCGCCGCCACGTACGGCGCGGACATCCTCGGCGCTGCCGGGGTGGGTCATCAGCAGCCCTACTTCGGGTCGACACCTAACGACAGCAACAAGAGCTCGAACGGTCCGAAGCCCCAGCAGCCGCAGAGCGGCCAGAACGGGCAGCCGAACGGTCAAGACGGCCAGGACAGCGGCGGAGGCCCAGACGGCACCGGCGCGGATGCGCCCGGACGGTCAGCCGACCCGGGGCCGGCGAGGCCGCAGATCCCGCCGGTCACCTCACCGCCCACCCCGACCGGCTCGGGTGCCGGCGGGAAAGGCGGCAAGCCCGGCGGAGGCCCAGGCGGCCCCGCCGGCGGGGCCGGGGCCGGTGACGCCGGCGGAGCAGCGGGCGGCGTGGAGGGCGCCGCTGCGGTCGCCGCCCTCTAAGAGCCGCAGCCGCACACCAGAGCACACCGACGAGAGAGGCGGCACATCATGACTGTGAGCGAGTACGGCGACTACACCCGGGACCGGGTCGGCTGGTTCTTCGGAATGACCGGCCCGCAGCTGGCGGTGGTCACCATCAGCGGCCTGCCGCTGTTGTTGGCGGTGGGGGTGCAGGCGTGGCTGCTGGCGTTGGCGTGCGCCGGCGGGTGGGCGGTCGTGTTGGCGCTGGTGCTGCTGCCGGTCCGGGGCCGGTCGGCGACCCAGTGGTTCGGCGGTCTGCTGGCGCACACGGCCGGCCGGGTGTTGGGCTGGTCGACGTTCCGGGGCCGTGCGTCGGTCGGGGAGCCGGTGGACCCCGACGATGCGGACCTGCCGGGGATCCTGTCCGGGATCCAGGTGCATGACGGGCCGCCGCGGGGGGCCCGGCTGACCCGCGTGGCGGTGATCCAGGACCACGCCGCCCAAACCTGGGCTGCGACCGCGAGGGTGGTCCATCCGGGGATCGGCACCGCCGAGGCGCGGGCCCGGGACCGGATGGGCGACGGCCTGAGCCAGCTGCTGGAGGTGCTGGCCCGTACCGAGCTGGCCCGGATGCTGGTGGTCCAGGTGCGCACCGTCCCCGACGACGGCGCGGAGCGGGCCCAGTGGGTCGCCGCGAACCGGCGTGCCGACGGGGCGGCGTTGTCCCGGCGGGTCAACGACGACCTGGCCGTGAGCCTGACCGCGGCGTCGGTGCGCACCGAGGCGTTCGTGACCGTGGTGGTCGCCGAGGCGGTGCTGGCCAAGCCGGCCCGCCAGTCCGGCGGCGGCCTGGAAGGCCGGGCCCGGGTGTTGTACGGGCTGCTGGCGGAGGTGGAGGCGCACCTGCTCGGCGCGACCGGCTGCGAGAGCGTGGACTGGCTGGACTCCGACGGCCTCGCCGCGGCCGTCCGGACCGGGTTCGCCCCAGGGGACCGGGCCGGACTGGTGCAGGCCACCGCAGACGCGGGCACCCACCCCGGCGCCAACGCGGCGGTGCCGTGGGCGGTCGCCGGTCCCGCTGGTGCCGCTACCCCGATCCGCTGGTACGAGCACGACGCGTGGCGGTCCGTCAGCGCCACCGTGCTGTTGCCGGACCGGGGCGCGATCCTCGGCGCGCTAGCGCCGGTGCTGGTCCCCGGCAGCCCCGGGGAGCGACGCTGCTACACGGTGTTCTTCCCGCTGGTCTCCGGCCGCAAAGCCGCCCGGTCCAGCGCCAGCGCCGAGATCTCCGCCGCCACCGGCGGCGCGCTGCGCCGCCGGCTCGGACAGCAGACCCGGGCCCGGCAACGCCGCAACGAACAGCAGACCCAGGCCGTGGACAGCAAGCTGTCCCGGGGCCGTTCCCTGGTCCGGCCGGCAGCGGTCGCGTCGGTGACGGTGCCCGCCTGGTGGGCCGTCGATGAGTACGGGCGGCAGCTGGAGTCCTCGATCCGCAACGCCGGGTTCACCCCACAACGGCTCGACTTGGCCGCCGCATCCGGGTTCATCGCCTCCGCCATCCCGCTCGGCGTCGGCCTGAAGATGTCCCGGAGCTCCCGATGAGTCCGATGACCCGGCGTACCCCCGGCGGGCGGGACGTGGGGCAGCTGCTCGCTGACTTCGGGCACACCCTGCCGCAGCGGGAACCGGCGGTGCCTGACCCAGTGGAGGCGCGGCTGTTCCCGCGGCTACGGTCCCCGCGTGGCCCCCGGGTGCGGGGCGCCGGCTGGAGCCTGGGGTATGCGCCGTTGTCGCAGTGGCGGATGACCAGTGACCAGGCGCCGGTGTTCTGGCCGTTCATCGCCGCCCCGGTGCTGCCGCCGACCGGCGCCCAGATGGGCATCGACGAGTGGTCCGGCGGCTCCTTCTTCGCCGACCCCAACGGGTGGGTCCTCGATGACGAGATCCCGGTCACCAACCCGAACGTGTTCGTGATGGGCAAACCCGGGACCGGGAAGTCCTCGTGCGTCAAACAGTTCATCATCCGGATGCTCGAGTTCGGCTACCGGGCGTTGATCCTCGGCGACTCCAAGGACGAGTACGAGGCCCTGTGCGCAGCGTTCGGGGTGACGCCGTTCGCGATCGGCCCCGGCCAGGGCGCCCGGGTCAACCCGCTGGACATCGGCCCGCTCGGGCACGGCTGGAACCGACTGGCCGCCGAGGAAGCGAACCGCCGCTCGGCGATCATCTTCTCCCGCTGGCTGGTGCTGATCCGCGGGCTGGTCGGCTCCCAGCACATCGGCGAGCACCGGGTGCCGTTCTCCCCTAGCGACGAGCGGGTGGTGGACACGGTGCTGCGGCAACTGACCGGGTTCGGCAGCGGCAACTCCACCCTGGCGCCGGTGACCGTCCCGCAGCTGTGGCACGGCATCGACGAGCCCACCGACGCCCTGGTCGCCGCCTGCCGGTACGCGGGCCGGCAGGACTTCCTGGACGGCACCCGGCTGCTGCGGGACGCCCTGTCCCAAATGGTCACCGGCCACCTGGCCGGGATGTTCGACGACTACACCAACATCGACATCGACTGGACCGCACCGATCCAGTCGCTGTCCCTGGCCCGGCTCCGGCCGCTGGGCGACGACGCGGTCGGGGTCGCGTTGACCTGCCTCGGCGCCTGGGGCCGTGGGCAGCGGGAGATCGTCTCTCCCGGGGACCGGCGGATCGTGGTCCGGGACGAGATGTGGAAGCAGATGCGGCTCGGCCCGGAAGCGGTCAAGTCCCTCGACTCGGACCTGCGCCTGTCCCGGGCCGACGGAGACGTCCAGATCGCGGTCGCGCACAAACCGTCCGACACTCGCGCGGTCGGCGCGCAAGGCTCCGAGGCCGACCGGATCGCCCGAGACCTGCTGCACCTGGCCGACACCAAGATCCTGCTCGGGCAAGACCAGTCCGTCGCCGACGAGCTCGGCGACCTGCTCGGGCTGTCCCCGATGACCCAGGACCTGGTCACCGGCTGGGCGATGGCCGGCAAAGGCCGGGCCCTGTGGTTGGTCGGAGACCGGAAATACAAAGTCCAGACGGTGCAGCATCCCCTGGAGAAAGTGCTGACCTACACCAACGACGCGGCCGCCGGGAACACCCAGAACGGGGTTTAGCCGATGGACTCCTCCTCGACCCGGACCGTGGCGGCCGTCGTGGTGGCACTGGTCTTGTTGCCGTTCGCGTTGCTTCTCGCCGTCCCCGCCATCGCCGCCGGCAGCTCTCCCGCAACTAACAGCATCTGCGGGCCCGGCGGGACCGGGCAGTCGGTCGCCGACGTGGCCCTGGACGCCGAGCAACTGGCCAACGCCGCCACCATCGTCACCGTCACCCAGGGCCGGCGCCTGCCCCCGTACGCGGCGACCGTCGCGTTGGCCACCGCCTACCAGGAGTCCAAGCTGTACAACATCACCCAGGCCGTCGACCATGACAGCCTCGGGCTGTTCCAGCAGCGGGCCATCTACTACACCGCCGCGGTGGCCGCTGACCCGGTCAAAGCCACCAACGCCTTCCTCGACCGGCTCGTCACCCAACCGAACTGGCAGACCCGCCCGTTGACGGACGTCGCCGCCGACATCCAACAACTCTTGGCCGCCTACCGCGGCCTGTACACCCAGTGGCAGCCGCTGGCCGCGCAGCTGACCACCCAACTGTGGACCGGCAGCGGCAACCCCGCCGATACCGGTTCGGCCGCCGGCACGACCACCACCGGCACGACCACCGCTGCGGCGCCGTGCGCGGGCAGCGTCGGCACCAACCCGGGCGCCACCCCCACCCCCGGACCGAACGGGCTGACGTTGAACGGCAGCCCCGCCGGGAACGCCGCCGCCACCTATTCGATGGCCCAGCTCGGCAAGCCGTACGTGTGGGGCGCGCAAGGACCGGACGCCTTCGACTGCTCCGGCCTGACCATGGCCGCCTGGGCCAGCGCCGGCGTCACCATCCCCCGCGTCACCTACACCCAAGCCACCACCGGGACCCCGGTCTCCATCCAGGACGCCCGCACCGGCGACCTGGTCCTGATCCCCGGTTCCGACGGCACTCCCACTAACCCTGGACACATCGGCATGGTCGCCGGCGTCGACAAGGCCGGCAAGGCGTGGCTCGTCGAAGCCGCCCGCACCGGCATCCCCATCCGGCTGACCCCGATGGCCGGCTGGGAAGGCCAGATCGTCACCATCCGCCGCATCGGATAGGTAACCGAGGCCGGCCGAGACGAGCCCCGCCAGTCGCTGCCCGACCAGCTGGTGGCCTCAGACGGTGGGTGCGGCCGAGGCAAAACGAGGCACGACTCAAATGCGCTCAGGCAAGCTGCGTGGCAGAACTTCCAGCCTCAGCGCTCTGCTCTTCGCTTCGGCCATTCAGCCGCGCCCACCTCCCTCGAAGGCTACCGGCCCGCGAGCGGCTGAAGCGGCGCCGGATACCCACTCCGCCCAACCTGGACACCTGTAGGCGGCGAAGGGAAGACGGGCAGACGTAGGGATGGCCTGGTCTGACCCCCGTTTCGACGACACGCCGACGGTTGTGGGATTGCCGACAAACTGTCAGAAGAAAGTTGCGGTGAGTATGTCCACCCGGAGGGGGGTTTGGTGCTTACCGGGGTATGAGCCCTGACAGCATCGCCCGCCGCCGCCCAGACCCGTTGCCGTGGAGCTGGGAAGTCCCGGCCGGTGCGGCCCTGGCCTGGTTATCCCTCTTCGCGGCCGCGCTGCTGGCCACCCAGGGGGCCGTTGGGTTCCTGACGGGGCATGGGTGGCTGTGGCCGACGTCGCCGCGGCTGATCCCGGCGCTGGGCGGTCTGCTGACCGGTCAGGTCGGGGTCGGCGTCGACGCGCCCGCCGGGCTTCCATCGGCGGCGCTGGTGTACGCGCTGGCGGTGGTCTTCGAGCTGGCGCTGCTGGCCGTGAGTGTCTGGGCGGCGGTCCGGTTCTGGTCGACGGTGGGACCGGGACGCCGGTACGGGATGGCCACCCGCGCCGAGGCGGAGACGATCCTCGGGGTGGGTCGGCTGCGCCGGGTCTGCAAGTTGATCCGCCCCGATCTGTACGGCCGCCCCGGGCGACGGCCGTCCCTAGTCCGGGTGCGGCGGTTGCGGCTGGCTGGGCAGCAAGTGTCGAAGGGTCCGGCTGCAGGGCTGCGGCATACCACGGTCGGGGCCGGTGACGCCGCGGGTCCGGGGAAGGGCCGCGTGCGGTTCGCCCCGGCGAGCGTGGGGTGGCGCCTGGGGGTCGGGAAGGTGCCGCGCACCGCCGGCTTGTGGGTGCCGTTCGACCGGACCACGGGCGTGTACGGGCCGCAGGGCTCCGGCAAGACGCTGGACTTGTTGACCCCGGCCCTGCTGGACGCGCCAGGGGCGGCGTTGGTGACGTTGACGAAAGTCGAGGACCTGCTGCTGACCATCGACCACCGTTCCACGGCCGGCCGGCCGGTGGCGGTGCTGGACCCGTTCGGGCTGGCCCCCGGGGTGCCGGAGCTGGTGTGGGATCCGGTCGCTGGGTGCGTGGACTCGATGGTCGCCGAACGGCGGGCCAAGGCGTTCACCGCCGGCACCGTCAAGGGCGCCGTCGCCCACGGCAGCGGCGACAGCGCGGCCCGGTTCTACGCCGCGGAGGGCGCGAAGGTGTTGCAGGCGTACTTCCACGCGGCCGCGTTGACCGGCCGGTCGATCGAGGACGTCCTGGAGTGGGTGGCTAACCCGCGGGCGGCGGCTACTCCGGAGGAGATCCTGCGCAGCCACCCGAACGCGGCCCCGTTCTGGCATGGGCTGCTGCACGGGGCGTTGCACGGGGACGACCGGACCGCCGGGAACACCAGTACCACGGTGCAGCAGGCGATGGCGTTGTTCTTCCAACAGTCGCTGCGGGCCCGGTGTACTCCGGGCCCGGGCCGGCCGGCGACCGACTTGACCGACCTGATCGCCCGCGGCGGCACGGTCTTTCTGCTGGGCCGGGACGACCCGTACGCGTCGGCGTCGCCGTTGATGACGGCGATCGCCGAGCACGTCCTGGACACCGCTCTGGCGTTGGTGACCGCTTCCCCGTTCGGGCGGCTGTGCCCGTCGTTCCTGGCCTGCCTGGACGAGCTGCCGTCGACGGCGCCGTTGCCGACGTTGCGGACCCGGATGGCCAACGAACGAGCCCTCGGGCTGTCGTTCATTTACGCCGCGCAGACGTGGCGGCAGCTGGTCATCTGTTACGGCGAGGACGAGGCCCGGGCCTTGTTCGGGTTGACCAACGTCATCGCCGTGTTCGGCGGCGGCAAGGACGGCATTTTCAACCGGGAGCTGTCCGAGCTGCTCGGCACCTCCCGGGTCTCCCGGACCACGTACAGCCGGGGCCGCGGCAGCGCCGGCACCTCCTACTCGGGCGTGGACGAGCCGATCCTGCGGCCGGAGGAGATCCGGTTGCTGCCGGATCGGCATGCCTTGGTGATCGCCGAGAACGCGAGATCGTTGATCGCCAAACTGACCCGCTGCGTCGACGGGAAGACCGGCCGGGCACTGTTGGTCGCGCAGGCCGCCGCCGCCGGGCGGGTCGCCGCAGCCCGCGGCCGGCAGACCCCGATGTTCGCCCGGACCACCGCCGCCGTGCAGACCGCGCACCAGCTGGACCTCAGCCCCGTCGTCGTAGCAGCGTCCGAAGAGGCCGGCGTCAGCGGGGACGACGGCGTCAGCGGTGGCAGCCTCGACGTTGGCGTCAACCGGCTGGCTGACCGGTCATGGTGACCCGACCGTTCCCGGAGCCGGGCCGGCTCGTGGTGGCGGCCTACCGGGAGCTGGACATCGCGCAGGCCGGCACCACGCAGGAGCGCGCCGTGCTGGGCCGGGTCGAGGCCCTCGGGCGGCCGTGGGACCCGCCGTCGTGTGCGCCGGCGGTGCGCAAGCAGGTGTGGGCGTGGCTGGATGAAGTCGCGGGCTGGGTCAACCACGAACACGGCTGGGGTGTCGACCGGCTCATCCCGCCGTGCTGGCCGGCGCACCCGCACATCGATCACGAGCTCGCCGTCCTGGCGGACCAGCGCCGGACCGCCGAGTTAGCGCTGACCAGCGAGCTGCTCGAGGAGTGGCACCGCTACAGCCTGCCGATGTTCCTGGACCGCCTGGTGGGGCGGCTGGGGAACCGGTGCCTGACCAAACACGACGAGTGGCCGGCGGCAGCCCGTCACCGCGCCTACCTCAGCGAGGCCAGCCAGCAGCAGCGGGCCGGGTGGTTCGCCGACGACCTGGCCACCACCGGTGCGACGACTGCACATACGGACAGCGACTTCGGTCCGTTCGCGGTGGTCAACCGGGACACCGGTGAGCTCTTAGACCCACACCGGCCCAACGGCGGCCGCTGACACAACTGACTTGGAACGGAGGAGTGCATGAGTACCGCCCCAGAACACCGGTCCCCGCGCGGCACCCGCAGCCGCGCTGCTCGACCCCACGTCGATGAGGACACCCGCCAGGAACGGCTGGAACAGTTCCACACCACCCTCAGCGACCAGGTCTTGACCTTGACCAGCTCGACCGCGTGGACTAACTGGCTACGCACCGCAGCGCGGTTTCATCACTACTCACTGAACAACACCCTGGCAATCTGGGCCCAACGCCCGGACGCCACCCACGTCGCCGGCTACCGGACCTGGCAGTCGCTGGGCCGTCAGGTCCGCAAAGGGGAGCAGGGCATCCAGATCCTCGCCCCGGTCACCCGCCGGGTCGACCAGCAGGACACCGACGCCAGCACCCCAGCCGGCACCGGGTCCCGCCGTCCATCGAAGCCGGCAGAGGGTCCGGGCCCGCCGGGGGAGGGCTCGGCGCCACGGCAGGTCGTCGGGGTGCGGATCACGCACGTCTTCGACTATGTCCAAACCGAGGGCCGGCCGCTGGCGGACTTCGAGGTCATCCGGCCCACCCTGCTGACCGGGCAGGCGCCCGACCGGCTCTGGGACGGGCTGGCCCTGCAAGTGGCCGAGGCCGGCTACCAGCTCGCCGACGAGGCCCTGTCCAACGGCGCCAACGGACGCACCAACTTCACCGACCGGACGGTGCTGCTCCGCCCCGAGCTGGACCCCGCACAACGAGTGAAGACCCTTGCTCACGAGTTGGGTCACGTCGAGCTCCACGAACCGCAGGACGTCATTGCCGCTGCCTCGACCCTCGCCTGCCGGGGCCGGCAGGAGGTCGAAGCCGAGTCGGTCGCCTTCCTCGTCGCCTCCGCACACGGCATGGACACCGCCTCATACAGCTTCCCGTACGTCGCCGGCTGGGCTCAGCAGGACGGCAACAGCGTCGAGGCGACACTGCGCGAGACCGCCGGCCGGGCCCTGACCACCGCGCACCGAATCCTCGACCGGCTCGACCGGGACAACCCGGCAGCGCTGCCCATCACCGAAGACACGGCCCCGGCGATCACGCCGGCACGCCTGGACGGGGCGGCGCACCAGCGACGCGCCGCGCCGTTACCGGGCCGGACACCCGACGTAGGGATGCGCCGGTGAGCGGCCGCAGCCGACCGGTCCTGGCGCCACGACCCGCGGTGGCGGCGTCGGCTGACGGACTATGAGCGCAACCGCTACCAGCAGCAACGTGCCGGCACCTGGGCACCGTTCACCTCCACCGGGCCAGTACGCGAGCACCTGCAACACCTCTTCGCCTGCGGGATGACCCAACGGGAGATCTCTCGGGTCGCCGGGGTCAGCGTGACGGCGATGTACCGGGCGGTTAAGGCGTCACGGATGAGCACCGCAGCAGCACAGGCTCTGCTCGCGGTGCAGCCCACCCAGGACCGCCACGCCGAGATGGCCCGCCACGCGCTGCGGGCCCTGGTCGCCGACGGATGGACACTGCAGCAGCTCGCCGACGCCACCGGGCTGAGTGTCCGCACCATCGGGCGCACCGTCAACGACCGCAGCACACCCCTGCCGGCAACAGCTGCGGCCATCAGCGACGTGCACCAGCACCTGTCCCTCGAGGACCCCGGAGACAGCGTCGCCGCCACGCACTCGCGTCTGCGGGCCGCCCGGGTCGGCTGGGAACCGAACACCCCCCGCCCCGAACTCGACGAGATCGACAGCGTCGCCGTCGACCGAGTCCTCCACGGCGGCGTCGTCCCGCTGTGCTCAGCCGAGCAGCAGGCCGCGTTGCAGCGGCTGGCCGGCAAACACCCAGACCACGAGATCGGCCGCCGGCTCGGGGTCAGCAGCCGCACCGTGCTGCGGCACCGCGCTAGCCAGGGCCTGCGTGCTTACGGCTCAAGCTCGCCGGGCGGACACGCCGAGCAGGTAGCTCCATAGAGCCACGCCCTGGTGCATATTAGTCCTAGTATTAAAGACGCCCGGCCAGAGGAAGGGTTCCACGATGTCGCGTTCCCACCCCGCACAACGGATCGTGGAAGACGCGGATGCGGTGGCCCGCCAGCTGCTCAGACTCGGCTGGGTGGTGCGATCCCAGCACTCGACCGCTGACGACCAGGCGCCCCTGCTGCTGGTCTCCCGGACTGCCTTCGACGCGACCGCAGCGACCGTGCATGTGCTGCCGCATCACCACCTCGAGTTCGAGGCGCACACCGGCGTGACCGTCGACGTCGACGATCTCGAGGATCTGCACCACCACCTCAACGACTTGGAGCGCCAGCAGAAGGAAGCCTCGTGATGGGCGTCTTCGTCGACGACATGCTGCGCCACGCCGCCGTCCGCAACGGGCCTCGCATCGTGCGCGGCCGCTGGTCCCATCTGATGGCCGACACCAGCGACGAGCTACGCGAGTTCGCCAGCCGGCTCCGGCTGAACCCGGCGTGGATCCAGGAACCGGCCACCGTCCTCGAGCACTACGACATCACGGCCGCGGTCCGCGAACACGCCCTGCGGCTGGGCGCGGTCCGGATCGCCTATGGGGAAGGCGGATATCTGACCTTGTGCAGACGGGCCGGCATCCCCTTCGACGTCGACCTGCTACGCCGGGATCGCCAGCGCTTCCAAGCTCAGCTGACGGACGCCATCCGGACCGGAAGCTCACCAGCGCAGACGGGGGCGGCCCGGTTCCGGTAGCCCGTGACCCGTGCCCTCTCTGGGCGTACCGAGACAAACCATCACCGGCAGTGCCAAGCGGGTGGCCAGCTGGCGGCGGCGTGGATCAGTGCGACCGTGGTCGACCTGGCAGTATCGGGCGGCAGGGGACTTAGTCCTAGCACTCATCGACCGATCGGAACGGGCAGCGGTGAAACAGGAGCCCGCACGGCGGGGACGGCCGGCGAAGAATCCGGTGACTCGGCGTCAGCCGACGGGTCGGCGTAGTTATGCGGGTCGTGCCTCGATGTATTACTTCGCGTCCGAGGAGGAGAAGCAGCGGGCGGTGAACGCGTACCGGGTGCGTGGCGGCGCTTCGGGGTATGAGTCGATGTCGGATCTGGTGGCTGACCTGGTGATGGCGTGGGTGGCGGAGCAGGAGTCCGAGGCGAACGGCGGGCAACCGTTCCTGGTCGAGCGGCGGCGCCGGGGCGGCTCGTCATAGGGAGCGGCTAAGACGCGGCAAAGAAATACCGGCAGGGTGCTCGGTCCTTGGTGCCGGTTAGCGCCGTGGTCCGTTGTCGGGAGACTGGGTGGGGGCTGGCGGGTGCCGCAGCGCGCGGGATCGGCTGGAGGGCTTCGTTGTGGATGGTGGCCGAGGTGAGCTCGCCGGCATCGGCTCGTCGGGAAGGTCGACGAGCGCGGTGAGCCGGTAGCGCAGGTCGGTGGCGGGCCGTTCGTGGGATAGCGGTGCCTGCGCGGCGATGGCGGGCAGCAGGGTCTGGACGTCGTGGCCGGCCCGGTGGGTGCGGTCGATGCGGTTGGCCAGGGCGCCCCAGTCGTCGGCGGCGATCAGCGCGGGGTGGACCTGGCGAGCCAGCGGCGCCCACCGTTGAGCGGGTGTCTGGGTCGCGTGGGCGGTAATCCGCTCTCGGGTCTCGGCGCCCGCATGGCCGAGCCGGGCGCTGGCGGTGTGGCGGCCGCGGTCCCAGGCGGTGATCTGGGGCAGGAGTTGGGTGAGGGCGACGTCGGTGGGGGCGTGCAGCCGGCGGGCGATGTCGCTGGTCCGGTCGGTCCAGTGCTGCGCGTGGCCGGCGGCGACGATGCTCAGGGCTTCGTGCAGCGCCGGGGCGGGGGGCAGGTGGGCGAGGCGTTCGTCGATGAGGGTGTTGGCCAGCGGGCGGGCGTGGTGCAGCCGCTGCCGGAGGGCGTCGGGCCCGGCTGCCCGGAGCAGGTCGGCGGGGTCCTGACCGGGGGGGAGGGTGGCGTGTCGGGGGTCGCCGCCGCGGGCGGTGAG
>JAABUJ010003559.1_pt1 | contig 17378 bp, 17 predicted proteins | sample 5559131 | NCBI WGS metagenome assembly JAABUJ01 (sample SAMN10711875, study PRJNA513366) | rock metagenome | isolation source: Antarctica rocks | place: Antarctica: Victoria Land, Mt New Zealand nord | collected 2016-01-07 | reverse complement strand
CCGTCTCACTGCGTTCTGGAATGCCGAACCTCAAGCCGGCAGACCCAGCGGCTGTGGGAATGTCCCATAAGGAAAACGGTCAATCCATCATGTCTACAAGCTCAACTTGAACCCCTCTCCAAAACCCTTCCTTGAGAATTGTCGGACTCGTTCCAGCCATTTGAGGATCAAATAATCTTGTGAAGGTCCGTCAAGATGTACAACATCACCGAGAAAGAAACCCAGCCAAACACCTACGTCCACATCAATGGCACCCTTGAAGAGATCCTCGACCGTTACTGCGTCTCCGAGCTCTGCAAAGGCTGGCCCGTCTACCGCGACGCCTCGGAATGGAGCAACTATCGCAACATCTTCGCTGAGAAGGGCGCCTTCATCTTCACCAGTACGTCTTCGACCTTTCCCTTCCCTTCTCTTCAACCCACCTCCCCTCACCCCTACTCCTCCAAAAGCCACCACTAACCCACGTTTTCCCAGCCTGGTCCGGCGGTCTCTCCATCGACGACTTTATCGAAGTCTCCAAGCGCGGACGCGCCGCCGGCGACTTCATCATGCACCGCGAGAACGGTACGCTCGTCGACCTCAACCCGTCCACGTCGCGCGCCGTCGGCAAGATGAAAGCCACCATCACACAGCGCTTCATTACGGACGCCCTCACCTACGACGTGGAATGCGACTGCCGCTTCATATTCTTCTGCACCAAATCCCCTAGCGACCCCACCTCCACCTCCGACATCTCCTCTAGTCGGGAATGGAAGACGCAATACGTAAAGCTTTTCTACGAAAAGGACAAAGTCGTCAGCGTGGATGGCGGGCGGACGGCGCCGACGTTTACGGCCGAGGAGCTGGGGCGGTATCCTGAGGGGTATCGGTATCTGGGGGCGGCGCAGGCGCGGCTGGGGCATAAGATCTTGGAGGGGCTGCCGACGATGGATAACCAGGCTTTCTATGATATGTATAAGGCGATTGATGGGTGGTTGCAGGGGAAGAACGTGGATAAGCTGTTGCAGGTGCCGCAGGACTATCAGCCGAAGTTTTGATGCTGTGCGAGGTTCTATGAATAACGGTTGATGAGGGATTGATTTTCACAATATCTGTGTTTGGATGGAGGTACCGGGGACATAGCTTTATATGGGGTTCTAAGCTAGTCGATGTCCCCATCCTCTCCATCCTCTGGCTTGATTCTGAATCCTCTCAAGTATTCATAGTCCTCTCGACATAGGTCGACCGCGCTCCGGATTTCCGAAGCTGCCTCGCTGCCATATCTTTCCGTCCACTCCTGATCCTCTTCTGCTCTTGTCTTCGCGTCCCTACCCGTCGCTTGTCGATCTGCTGTCCTTGATCTTAGACCTGTGCTGTTGAGCGCATCCTCGTGGTAGCCTGCGTATTTCTTGAATAGGGATTCCGCATGCACGTGATCCTCTGGTGTGGACCATGAGAGCATGGAAGAGGAATAAGGGAAGTTGAGACGTGCGCAGACAGAACGTAATATAAACTCCGGATGGGCGAGAAGATCGTCTGCGTCGATGAGGATGGGCAGAGCATCTTGGACGCCATGCGAGGATCTTATGCTGGTCGCAGAAATGGCAGGACGCAAGGCCGGAGGGGAGAGGTAATCGAAGAGGAGACGAGTCTCACGGTAGCCGAGCTCTGTTGGATCCAATGTATGTTCTCCCGTCTTCTCACTCAACGGTGGAATGAAACAACGGTAGAGAGAAGGCATCGAGGCGGACGGCCGGCGGATAAGAAAGATGAATTGGAAGGTATTGAGGAGGGATGTGGGAAGAAGAGTTGGATTTGGAGGGTCGCGGGGGTTGGAGAGGTGCTGGAGTGATGGGGCAGTGGCATTGGGAGAATGTGAAGGTGGGATAATATGATACGACATATCTTTGAGGAATACACGCTTGCTTGGCTCCTGATAGTAGTTTCTCGCTGTGAGCAGTGACGAAAGGAACCAAAGAATAGCTTGCCCTACCTTGATGGCATCGAGGATTGTCTGTAGTACATAATCGTAGGTGTAGTGCGCTCTGCCTGTTTTGTCGATCTGATCGGCAGGCCATCGCAGCCAGGCTGGTGAGATTCTCTCTGGACCGAAGTAAAATGCATCCCCGAATGGTTCATGAAAGCACGTGACCAGATTTCGGCGGGTCATGAAAATCTGCGTATATGTCTCTTGAATCAGTCTCGATGGCAGGAATATGAGGTGCGTGTAAACTTGGCAAACGACGTACCCGTTCAAAAGCCGTCGAACAAGACCTTGTATGGGTAGCAACAAAGATGGGCTTCTGTGCCATTGCTTGACGAGGGTCTTGTTCAATCTTCCCAAGAAACCTGTCTCAATTATCATGCATGCCAAGCACGAGTCGTAGCGAACTGCCACCACACGTAGGCCAAGATGGAAAGCCAACGAGCGGACAAAGCGAAATGAGACCGATCAGTACTGTGCTCGTCAGTAGCTGTGCTGTGCCAAAGCCTTTGGCTACATGTACTCGTAAGATTGATAGACCGTCATTCTATCTTAAGGTATTGTTGGCCCGAGCTTTTTCTTCTCCATACCTACAAGCTGAGGGCTGAGCTCGATTTACGAGTCCAACTCTCGCTTACAGGTCGCTTCAAGCAATTCTTCACCCCAGGTGTCTCGACCAGCCTCAGATGTACCTTCGGTATTTCAATGTCCGCTTCTTTGCCGACGCCTAGTTCGCTCCTTCGCCTCAGAGTGAAGAGGACGGCGCAGACATAAATAGGAAGGTGGTGTGGGTTGCAAGGCTCGATGACGTTGTTTTATCCTTCCGTGCCTCTCTGCAAACACGGCTCTGACACACTTCTTCAAGATCGAATCTTAATCTTTTCAGCTCTGCAGGCAGTGGAGCCTCGGAATCTGCAGAGTGCTCGCTAGCTTTGTTTCGTTACTCCCTCTTTTTTGGAATTGGTCTATCGCATTCAGTGCGATTATATAGCTGGAAAAGCTCATCCCTTCCTTTTGCGGGCGTCAAGTCTTTCGATTGCTATCATATTGACGTATGCTGTTGATATCATGCCTGACTGCGATGCTGTGGATCCTGAAGCCTCTTGACCGCGTTGCTGCAAGTCAACGAAGCATTTTCTCTAACACGCTGTGCCTCTTCTTTGGCCATGGGAACCTTTCGGCCGACGTGCTCGGTAACCTGGCATGTCCTGCAGCAAGTGATCGTCCCCAGGTGTGAGGCACACTTTGCTCGAGCTTCGCCTTCTAAGCTTACGGCGCAGCATTGTCCAGCTGAAGCCAGCCCCAGATGGAGGTATCGATGATATAAGTCCAGTATGACTGGTATTCCCCTTCCTGAGGGCTCCTTTGGGAGTGACTACATTTCGTTCGGACGGCGATGGAGACGATCCATGGTCTCAATATCAACGGGCCTGCCATCATAGGGACTGGCGTGGCGTTTACAATTCTTGCGGTCCTCGCTGTTGGTCTGCGATTTACCTCGAAGCGCATTACCGGTGTAAAATATGGGATGGATGACTGGCTGCTCCTGGCTTCACTGGTTTTATACTTCGTCGCAGAGGTCTTAGTCATAAGATGTGAGTGCTTTAGAGGTTGTATCAACTCTGCAATGATATACGAACTGATCTTCTGCGTCCAGCCGACATCATTGGCCGCAAAGCCGTATCGCCAGACGACCAACGATACAAGGTCTACCTTCAGGTTCGAGGACACCCTTCTCCTCCGTCGAAAAGACGCATCAGCTAATCAAGCTACAGTATGTCTACATCTACAGCGTTTTCTACTTTCCTGTGATCGCCCTGGCCCTAGCCTCCGTTCTCTTCCTCTACCGCCACATCTTCTACCCCTCCCATATCCGCTACACCTCCCTCGTCCTCGCCGCCGTCTGCTTCGCCTGGTGCACGGCCGCCCTAGTCATCGAGATCGGCTTCCCGGGCCACACAATCGCCTACTTCTTCCCCGGCGCCTCCACGACCACCTTCAACGTCACCTACCTCACCTTCTGGCTCGCCATGGGCATAATCGAAACCCTCCTCGAAATCATCATCCTACTGCTCCCCCTCCGCGAAATCGCCCGCCTGCAGCTCTCCCGGCGCAAGAAGTACCTCCTTTCCATCATCTTCAGCCTCGGCGGCTTCGTCGTCATCACGGCCATCATCCGCCTGTCCATCCTCTACCGCCCCACCAAGCCCGACCTCGACCTCACCAAAGGCGACATCTGGTTCAACGTCCATCTCGGCACCGGCATCATTTCCGCCTGCCTGCCCACCTTCCGCCCGCTCATCTCTCGCAGCTCGAGCTTCCTGCAGAGCTTCAGTTCGCGGAAGGGCTCCTACACGACTGATCAGAGTGAGAGCGCGCTGGACAATATGAAGAGTAGGTTGCGGGAGGCCAACGAGCATGGGAAGAGCGAGACTGAGGGAATTGTCATGCAGCCGAAGAAAGACAATCTCCAAGGCAGTTACGCGGATGCGAGGTGGAGCGAGGGGAGTAACTCGCCGAGTGGCGCATGGCAGGAAGACGGGGCGGTGACGGCGGGGGAGGCGATTGCGGTGAGGAGGACGGTCGAGGTTGTGTAGGGATGTTGGCGCATCCACTACTTGCTTCCTTTTCTAAACACCTCTCAATCCGAAGTTCCTACTTTGACAGCTCTCGCTCGATCAATAGAAACCAAGTTGCAACTCGCACAGCGCCCTGATAGTACACCGCACCTTTACAAAAGCAGGCTTCAACAAGCCATCATCATTATCATCGACGCTACCAGCGACATGATCCCATCAACAGCGCACCTCTCTCGGTAAGTCGCACATCCGCAAAGACGGCCACGGTGGGAAGCAAGCAAAGTTGCGCGGTTCGGTCCGGATATCGTATATCTGAATCCAATCAAACAAAATTGATTCTCGAAACCCTCTCTCTCATTTGTAACCAAAGCATGGACAAAGAACGAGCGAGAGATATACACATCGTTGTGCTTCCCTCTCAAACATCCATTTGAGTCCGGCAGTATTAAATCTCTCGAGTCTGTTCGTCAACAGCAGAACGCTTTGCCCCCTACCTTATGTCATGGCTCGCACGGTATGGAGTTGAAAGCCCGCTCCCACGTCTTATGAGACAAGTCCTCCAGAAGAGTCCAGAGTCAAACTGGCTACGGTTTTGAGCGGTGATGGCCCTAGTAGATAGTCAGCAACCCATGTGCGACTGGCAGTTTCTCGAGCAGGCTTTATTTATGTATACTCTGAGCGACTTGTAAATGCTTTGCTTTCCTTGTTGCATGCATCCATGATCCAGATCGAATGGCAAATCCTATGTACAAAATCCCCTAGCCAGCCAAACGGCCTGATCAAGTCCACTCTTTTATTCAACTTTGCGACCAGGGAATTCCAATCCCAGGGTCGTATTTCGAAGCCTTTTCTTTCATCGAGTCCAGCTCTCTTCTTCCCCAACCGCCCAAGCTCCTGTGAGATCCCTCAAGCCAGTAAGGGAGGTAAAGCATATCACCACCCAAACCCCGCCTCGATGAAATCCACGTTTCCATCCGTTTGTCTCCTCCTCACCGCCCCCCTAACATCATCCCCCAACCCGCCTGGTCCACACACCATCACGCCCATCGCACCCACCGCCTGCTCTGCCTCTTGCCCAACCACGGTCTCGATATTCGGGCGCCCGGGGAACATACGCACGGTCTCGCTCGGGGATTTGATTTCCTTGGTGCTGCGCGGGCGCGTGATGAATAGGGAGATGCGCAGGATGTCGCGGCGGCGGTCCATGCCGAGGATGCTGGTCATATGTGGGCGGATCCATTCGAGGTGTTCGGGGGATTGGATGACCCAGATGAGGGAGAGGCGACGGCAGGCGACTGTTCCGTTGGCGAAACCGTCGATGAGGTGGGGAATGAAAGGCAGAATGTGCGTGATGCCGACGCCGCCGGCGATTAGGAGGACAGTGCCGTAGGATGAGAGAGACTGCGTTGAAGTGTAGGGGCCCTCGACGAGGGCCTTGAGGGGGACTGTGGCGGATGGAGACTGGAGGGCTTTGTCGTGTAGCTTAGAGGTAAAGCCATCCCGCGAGCGGACGATAAGAGAAACGGTGGTAGTGATTGGAGCGAAGGGGGATGGAGGAAGGCCTTTCTCGGAGTCGTCGGAGGCGGTGGATGAGGAATCGCACCAGGCGACGGAAAAGGGATGAGATGTCCAAAGGCCGAGCGTGGGGATAGTGAGGTAGACGTGTTGGCCGGGCCGGAAGCGGAAGGGCCGCGCAAGCTGAAGGGTCACGCGAGTAGCAGAGCCAGGCAGAGCCTCGAGCGTGGCCTTTGTATTGCCCTGACCTAAATTGCGGTATACAAGAGTGGCGAGACGGACAAAGCGCTCCGAGGCCCAGGCGATGAGCACATAATCTAGGTAACGTCGCGAGGGAAGACCGTCTAGATGGATCCAAGTGCCGATGAGAGCAGCGATAACGAGCGCTATGTGAAGATGTAGAAACACTTCGTAGCAGGCGGATCGTAAAGGTTTACAGGCTTGTAGGACGATGACTACCAAGGCAATGGTGCCCTAATGTTGTGAGCAAAGCAATAGATGAATTTGATTGAGTTTACTTACAACAAGACCGGTGTAGAGCATCTTGCTTTCGGAGATAGATTTACCATAGTTAGACCAGCCACCTGGTCTATGTAAGCTGCTGCAACATCCAGGCCGAGCAATGACTGACCTTTTTTGACCATCATGATAGTGAATGCCAGAGTATGAGCTACGGTCTCTGCTACCACAATCCTCCCAAACCAGCGATGGACGAGATTGAAGTTGTCGAAAGAGACGTTGAGGAGAGCGATCAGGGGATTGTTGCGACCTGCCATGATCACTAAAGGTATCATGTTGACGACGGCAAGAGTGCCGGTACGGTTCCGAAGATGGTTCAAGAGAGCTGTTTGGTTTCCGTGCGTTTCCATATTATAAACACAGAAAATAATGTTCATCACAATGACCCCAGTCAGGAAAAGGCTCTGAGACCGGGTCGGTAGGATGCCAAAGCTGAGAGAAGAGATACGCAGGTCGCGATTATGACGTTTCCGAAGAAGCGGTGCGTAGATGAGGTGCTGCTTGAATTTGCCATAGGCGTGGTTTGGCTCTCTGAAATATCGTTGAGTATCATTGTTAAGACATGTTAACGTACGAACATATTGTACGAAGTAGATGACCACGCGGTAAACGCCCAAAGCGAACACGATGCCTGCCAGGAGGATAAGAAGGTAGTGAGCGAACAGGGCGTTGTCTAAAGCAGCGGCTGCGAGTTGCGCTGGAGTCTGCCCATGCCCTTGGGCGGCAGCCATGGTAGCCAAAGAGAACAGCGTCAGGCCCCAGGTGCTGAGTGGCGACATCACGAAGGTGATTGTGTAGAATACTGAGAGAACCTCCAAACCTTTTTCCCCTGGGGCCGATGTCTCGTTTCAAGTAAGGTATCCAAAGGCTGGTGAAGTCGGTTGAATACGTAAAGTCGTTGTGCTAGCGCTCTGCTGGCCAGCAATGGGTTCAACAATGAGTACAGATAATACAGAGAATCTTAAATAGCCTCCTTCCTCCAATATCTGAGATTGGAAACAACAGTTGCTGTGGTAATGGATCGAGTCTTCCGGGGCGAACCTAAGCCATAACGTTCGGATTACGACGGACGGGGTTTTCAAACAAAGAGTCTTTGTCACCGAAGACTAAAGAGCCTTGACGAAAGGCCCAAGCGAGGCGTTGGGCTAAGCTTGATCAGTCGACGAACGGGCTGAAGATGTCTTGTATGTTGCAGGGTAACGCTGTTGTAGGCTGTGAACTGTGGGGTGAAATGAGTGAAAGCTGTGGTCAACACAGCGAGCAGAATCGATGGATTTGGAAGTGCGAGACAAAGAGCGTCGAGCCAGAGTGGCTAGAGAAGGTGTGTTGAAAGCAAGTCGCAAGTTGTGAAGGCGGGAGGACGTTGGACAGGGCGGAAGAAAAGAGAGAAGATGGACAGGATGGAAGCCCTTGGGCGTGAAGCATTCAAGGAGATTGCCCCTGGTGATCTACGTACTTGCCTATTCTGGCTGGCTTGGCGCTCAGTGGAAACACGCCCGAGAAACGAGAATGCTTGTTTCGGCGCTTGCTCTTCTCATTGGCCCATGGAAGCTTACCCAATACCCGCAAATGCTGTTCCTGACTGCTACTTATCCTAGTAGAGTACTTGTAGGCGGATACGATTCATGGACAGTGTATCTCTAGATTAAGTAGAAGTACGGAGCATGAATTACATCCAGAAGTCCACTCTCACCAAGGTCAGAAATAACAACAGATTGCGGACTTCACAAGGTCTTCATGGTGCATAGTTTGGCAGCATGTTGGTGCTGAAGCTCAGGTGAAGGTAAACGAATGGTACAAGCAGTGATTCAGTGACTCTCTCTAACTGCAGTTGCCGTCGCTGACTCCGTTCCGGCCCTGCCGCTGAAGTTTGCATGATGCTTCACAAATCTTGACTATTCCACCAACGCCTGTATGTCTCCATTTTCAGCGGGACCATATCAAGAGATCTTTTGCCCCCTCAAAATCACACTCGTTCCAACATCAAGCAACGCTTAATTCGTCTTCGCTCTCCTCTACCTGATGTACAGGCCGAACAAGATCGTTCGTGGCATGGCTAGTCACACGTGAAAGCTGTCCAGTCGTCCTCGCTCTCTTCCCTTGCAGACGTCCACCAGACTGCTTGAGTAGTCGATTGGCCCTGGTAGAGTCGGTCGATCCAGGCTCGAGCGGTAAGTCCGCGGTGTGCTGAGAAGACTTCGATGAAGAAGGTCGTGGAGAGGCAGAAAGTTCGTCTGCCTCGGCACTGTACAGATCTTCAATGTCACTGCTCCCGCGGTTCCTATGGGACACTGGATCCTCCGGGCTCTCGTCCTCAATGCTCCGATCACCAACAAGGGCGGTTGTCTCGGCTCTACGACTCTCTTGTGATGCTCGTGACTGTTCCTGGCTTCCCCTCTTTCTCTTTTTTAGACACGGCGACATATCTGGTAGGTCGAGAGGCTCCTTCCATGGCGAGGAATGGGCTGGATCACCAGTACCACTACCATAGCCATCTTCTTCTCCATCACCCGCGCCATCTTGTCTGAGGCCTTTGAGATTGCCCGCTGGAGTCTTGGCAACCCATTCACAAATCCCTTCTTCCCATCTATAACCGTCTCTTCTTGACTTGGGGTCATTCGATCGCATTTTGCGAGGGGTGCGCAAAGGCTGTCCTGGTGTACCGCCGTCCACTTTTCGTTCCAAAGCCGAGGCCCACTCCAGGTGTCTAGGCTGGCCTGTCCCTTCTGCAAATACAAAGGCTGCTGCAACGGAGATCCCATCGTAGACTTTTTGGATTGCTCTGTCGAGGCTCGATGACATAAGGTCAAGGCCTTTCAGCAACTTCTGAAGGTAATAGAAGGGATCCTGCGTGACTGCCTTCCCACAGCAACGCGCAACATTGCATATCAATGACCCAGCAGACGTAAAGAATTCAGAATGTACCGCATATTGCGCGTCAAGGCGGATGAAGTTGCCCTTGGGGAATTTCTGGAAATCTTGACCAATCTGCGCCTGTACCAAATTGAACGCCAGTATCGTCAAACCCATCTGAATCCAATCGAGTGTGGGCGTGCCCGTTCGCGTCAAATTCCGGACAGCAAATTCTTGAGCTTTTTGAGCTTCAATGCCGATATTCTGGATAACGCTCCATTGAGGTTTTTGGAGTATTTCTATCGAGCTGAGAACCGTCAACATGTTAGTAACCGTTCTGCAAGCTCTTGAACGAAGTTCAAAGGGTTCCAATTCGTCGCTCGATGCGTCTCTACCGTTGGAGCTTGAGAGCATCTCGGAGCTCGAAGATAATCGCGTAGCCTCTTCTTTACGTCTTTGCGTTGAAGGAACCTCGCCAATGCGTAATTGCTCGATCTGCTCATTTGGTCCGCCAAAGTCACCATACATCAGCGATACGATGGCCTGAAGTAAATTCGCGGCCTCCGCGGCATCAGCAGCCCCCTGAGTGATGGAAATGACAACTCCATTCCACAAGGTAACCCCATCTCGACAAGCGACCCACTCTATCGGTAGAATGCCGCTTCTAAAAAGCATCGCCAGCTGCTGATATGTGAAAGCCAGGCCATCTGAGGCAGCGGAATCATGCAGTAGAGCCATGGTATGCAGAGCTATTGAGTGTCCAAAAGCGAATATCTTGTTTTTGATGGAAGTTGGTCTGGAGAGAGGTCGCATCATGCGAATCATGCTTTTCACAATGACCTGAGCCTCATTGGTTGCGTGGCGATGTAGACAAAGAATGACCAGGCCGCGCGCAAGAGGTAAACTGATCAAGGTTTCCTCGACTGCGTCAGCTAGAAGGCGTATGCCATGCGCTCGCACAACCTCTTTGAGTGGTTTCCAACCTTCCTTGCTAGATATGTTCAGAGCTTCAAGCTCGCCAAAGACTATTGTTGCCGCATCAGATTTGTCATCTGGATCTTCTTCGGACATGCGAAGTTGTTCTTCATTGATACAATTCGTTATCTGCTTCAGACAAGTCGCGAATAACGATCTTGGGCCATTCTTGGGGGTCGGATCCAGCGAGGTCGCCCTCAATAATGAATCCAAGTGCTCGTAAACACCCTCAGCTAGCCTCCAATTGGTGGGTAACAGTTCCTTCGCGAGTTCTCGGAATTCACGTAATAGATTTCTTGTGCAAGAGCGGAAATCTCCTGGAAGTATGGCATCAGGGTCGACCTTTTCGATGATCGCATTCGCTTGAAGATTTACTACTTTTCCCTGTTGATCCAGAAGCGGTCTACTTGGTACACCTTGTCGGCTCAGAGCGAGTGCGTCTTCGCGGAGGTGCCTCTGATCAGGTTCTTGGGCCTGACCGTGTACATAAGAGGGGTGTGTAATATCACTAGAACTTTGAATATTCCTCTTAGTCGAGTATGTGCTTTTCAACCTCTTCCGCGCCCTCTCCTCTCCTAAGACATCTGACCATGGGTCGGTCTCCTCGTCAGTGGTGCTAGGCTCCGGAGCCTCTATGCTTGATACTATGCTCGTAGCTATTGACTCAAAAGGAGTCGACGAGTGTAGGAATGCAACAATGCTGCACGATTCCTCGGCGATCTCGTTCGACCGCACGCGTTTAGGTCTCTTGATTGTTCTAGCAGACGCAATCCCAGCCGAGTCCAGCTGAGATACCTTGAGTTCATTTGAGCCGATCTTCTTTAGCTTGCGCAGAGCGGCGATCTTCGAGTTCAATGGACGGATGAGTCTGTTGCATCGTGCCGTGGTCCACGGAGCTTCAGGATTCGGAACCCGTAAGGCAGGTATACACGGTGTATCTTGACATTTGGACTTGGCCTTCCAGAGCCAATCAGTATCTCCATGGGAACCAGGGAGATAGCAACTGGGGATGGTCTGATACCCAGCATGAGCGTAGAGTGCGTCCGGAGCCGTCATGCTTTCCCAAGCATAGGAGCAGCAAAAAGCATTCGCAGGACAAGCGCGATTGGAGCTATCATGTAAGGAAATGTATGCTGACCCAAAATACTGCAAGGGTGCAAAAATAGAGAGGATGAGTCTGTAAACACACGATCAACAAACAGAGAAATATGATCATCGCGGAATAGATCCGCTTATCGATAACGATCAATCCTGACAAAGTTTCTTGTCCTATTTTTACAAAGACACAAAACGCAAAATTCGAGAAAAGAAACCATAGTAATTGGAAGGGCAGACCATACATAGCCATGGCGACCACAGCAGACAAAGTATGTTCTGATTTGCACCCCAAGAGACATAGTCCCCTTTGCTGATATGCACTTCCAAGATCAAAGACATAGAGGCCGAAATGGCCAAAACACAGAAGAATAAAGCCACCTCTTATCACTTAGGTATGTGCTTGAAGAAATAAGAAAGAATGTGCTCCTAATCTACATTTTTTAGGGCAATTGAAGGCAAAGCTTGCAAAGTTAAAGCGTGAACTGCTTACCCCTCAATCAAGTGGCGGTGGTGGTGGTTGTGAGTAAGGCCAGATGCTCAAAGTAGCTAGATGTCTGACCTTTTGGAGCTGGATTTGATGTTGCGCGCACCGGTGTTGCAAGTGTAGGTTTCATAGGGTTCCCTTCAGTGGGAAAGAGCACCCTCATGAGCAAATTAACAGGCCAGCATTCAGAAGGCATGACTGACCAACTCTATATGCTCAGAATTGAGAGCTGACTGGTGCTACAGTTGCTGCTTATGAATTTACGACTCTGACTACAGTTCCTGGTCAAGTCCAATATAATGGCGCTGCAATTCAGATGCTCGACCTTCCCGGAATCATTCAGGGAGCCAAAGACGGCAAAGGCAGAGGTCGACAAGTTATCGCCGTTGCCAAAACCTGCCATCTCATATTCATCGTTCTCGATGTCAATAAGCCTCTGACGGAGAAGAGGATCATCGAGAATGAGCTTGAAGGCTTCGGTATTCGTATCAATAAAGAGCCACCAAATATCGTCTTCAAGAAAAAGGATAAAGGCGGTATCAGTATCACCAATACTGTGCCGCTGACCCATATCGACCATGATGTCAGTCATCTTAGGTGTCGGGAGGAAATGAATCGACTGGCTAACAAGATGTAGGAGATCAAAGCTGTGATGGGCGAGTATAAAATATCCTCAGCAGATATTGCCATACGTTGCGATGCAACCATCGACGACCTGATTGATGTTCTGGAGGCGAAGAGTAGGAGCTATATTCCCGTGATATATGCCCTCAACAAGATCGACTCGATATCGATCGAGGAGCTGGATTTGATCTACCGTATACCTAACGCGTGTCCTATCAGCTCTGAGCATGGATGGAATATCGATGAGCTGTTGGAGCAGATGTGGGAGAAACTTAATCTGAGAAGGATCTATACAAAGCCCAAAGGGAAATCTCCTGACTATGAGACGCCCGTTGTTCTTCGGAAGAATGCCTGTACCGTGGAAGACTTCGTAAGTCAGTCACTGGACTCCTGCGAGTAAGCTGACAAGGCGCAGTGCAATGCGATCCACAAGACGATTGTTGAGCAATTCAAGCAGGCAATTGTATATGGTCGATCGGTGAAGCATCAACCACAAAGAGTTGGGCTCACTCATGAGCTTGCAGACGAGGATATCAGTGAGGAATCCACCCAGGCGGAGAGGACACCGAGGCCTTCACTGACTGTCAGCAGTAACCATCATCAAACGATGAATTGGCACAAAGTATTCTCCACCACCAACACCAAATGTCATGTGGTATATAGGGTCTGCACATCCGGTCGAAAGGCTTCCACCACTGTTATCGATCGAAGGTCATGCGGGACATTTTGCGATGCTCCAAACTCATCCGTGCAAAACATGGAAAGTCTTGTGTCCTCGATCTTTACTGGAAATTGACAGCGGCAGACGGCACAGTAGCACAAGACTAGGTCAAACGCATTGACCTCCCTACGTGGAGTCCAAAGGGAAGATAGGTGTAATTGGTAAGAGCCTCGGGGGAGTATTAATATCCCTACAACAAGAAGATCGCTTCAATCAACGCCGATTGCAGACCAATTTAACTCTCGGCCCAGCTACGAATGCGGATAACGATGTGAGGTCCAAGATCAGCAATGCTAGCATGCTATTCGACGTTCAATGAGTCGCTCTGTTTCGGCGCTACGAGGACATCTGGCCATTCTAGAGTGTCGAAGGAGATGGCGTAGTCAAATTCTCAAAGACAATAGAGATATGACGGCAGCTCATGACGAAAAGCATGGCTTCCCAGACAATAGGGTGTGGGGATCGACCATTCTCAGCCAGCCTACTGACTCCATATCCACCGCTTGAGAGAGGTAGTATTTTGTAGGATCTGGTACACGCACAAGGCAGGTCTTTCAGCGCGAAAGGATTCCTTTCAGTCCTCCAATGGCTAGGGTACTGATCAGCACCGATCAGGTGCCGAATGGAACCAACCAGTAGGGAGCTCACAGAGGTCTTCATTGGCAGTAATTTTTCTCCCAGCTGCTCCGAGTCTGGTCTCACGGGCGATCTCGATAGATATCAATTGGCGCGAAGGCGAAAATGCGCAAAATGTGGAAATCATTAAACATGCCTGGTGCCTATCAGCGCGAGCTTGGTGTCATCCCACGCTTTTTATCACGCAAAAATACGAGGGCGATAAGTGAATTGAATACGTAGGCGAAACGAATGAAAAGGCTTCTTTTGTGCCAGAAATCCTGGTGAGCACTAACGACTAGATCGCCTCGGAAATCCTATTTGCTGCGAGGCTACCACTGCCCGCAAGTCAGGCCCAGTCGATTGCGAGCAAGATGGGCAGGGTCTGAGGGCTAGGGCATTTCACTTTCGCTTTCTTCGAAGCCAAAGCCCGTTGATCCGTAAATGACCTTTGACTTTTGACTTTACAAACTAAATCCGCTCCCGCCTGTTACCCAAGGTCTGCAGGCCGTAGCGTCCACGGGCAATGGGCATGGGTGGGAAGCGATGGAAGGTCACTAGGTCACACTCGAGCGAGCGAGCTGGCCGTCCTCGCCTTACCAATCTGCACGTAGCGATATACCCGCCAAAGATTCTACGGTACATATGGTACCTACCACCTTCTCCGCACCCAGCTCCTGCGTTGACACCTAAGGACGACCCGCAGCCCGTCTGCCATGGACCCTTTCCACACTCATTGAGCTGTGTGCGTTGCTCGGATGCCAATTGAGTGTGTTGATACATATTCTTGCTCAGCAAAGTCTGTCATCCCCCCGGCCGAGTGGGACAGGTATACCCACCATACCGCTCCCACACTATACCCTCGGCTTGCAGTACTGACCGAAGACAGACATGTCCAATGCAGATTGCCGTCCAGCACCTGTGTAACCAGGGTCCTAGGCAGGAACCAGGATCGCTACCGCGGGGAACGTCTCGGATTCCTTGGGCCACCATCGGGTGCGTGCCTGAGCAACGGTGCCTGCAATAGAAAGCGCCAACGGCCCTCCTGAGCTTTCCCACGCTCAAGTGTGCCGCCACGAACATTCTTCATCGCTATGAAATCCGAACATCATTCTGGGCTTGGGCAAGTGGGGAATCCTGGGTCGGATCGCTGGGTGGAGGTAACGGACGAGCATAATTCGCCTCTACACGAGTACAATGGCTATACTTTTGTTTCGCCCTCGTACATCCCGTTCGACTCGATACATGATCGAGCGCAAGAAACGTCATACTCGGCACCTACGACCTTGTATATACCACAATGGCCGAGTCAGTTGACGAGCCCTTCTCAGGGTCCTCCGCCCGCCCCGATGCCCGTAGCGCGCCCGATTGCGCCGGCGACCAGCATAGCTGCCGTGCAGGCTGTGACGGCTCCAACAGTCAAACCAGCACCAATACCAGCACCTCAACCGGCGCAGTCGACTGCTCGAAGGACTCTCACAGACAGTGATCGACGGAGGATGTGCGAATACCATGAAGAAAACCCAACTATAAAGCAGACCGAAATTGGAGGTATGTTGCATGCGCATTGATGCACTTCCTAATCTAGACTAACAGGTGGCTCAGCAATGTTCGGCGTGGAGCGAAGGTACTTGAATTGCATACTCTCTCGTGATCTTGATCAGTACTGAAATCATTGTAGTACCGTGTCCAAAGTTCTGCGCCAGAAAGATAAATTTCTGTCAGCAGATAATGGCGATCAGTCGCCCATGAAGCGAACAAAAGGGAAATTTCCTGATATTGAAAGAGCGCTATCGAATTGGGCAAGGAATCAATTGCGACTAGGTCTGCCACTGGACGACGACCTGATACGAGACAAAGCAACGTTCTTCGCGCACACTGTTGGCAGCTCTGAGTGTCACGCCAAAGTCAACAGTGGCGCCTGGCTAGAGAAATTCAAGCAGAGAAATTATCTGAATGGGAACGGGGCCAAGGCGCGAAAGATATCCTGTGATGCGGATGACTTTGACGCCGTCGACGGCATCCCCATCAACGAGCCGAAGTCTGGCTCCCAAACGCCCAACGGCATGTCACCCATCTCTCCTGATGCACTACATCATTCACGCTCGCCTAAGCTTGAGCATATTGAGCAACCGGACGGCTATTTAGACTTCCCTACCAGTTACCAGCATATACACTCCGAAAGCGCGACATCGCTGGCCAGCTGCTACTCTGAAACGACCGTCAGCACCTGCTTCTCTCCCAATATCCGGAGTCCAACATCACCCTTCTTCTCCCCTGACTCAAGCTGTGGGCCAAGCCCGCTGATTCCCTCTCAACACAGCCGTCTCCCACCCCTCGCCAGCGCTGCCTCCCGCCCCCGCCGACAGACCTTCCCCGCCACCGGCGCCGGGGCGTTTGTAACCGATCCCCCGGTCTCCGACCCACCTCCAATGAAATACTCGCACTCCTCAATGGCGATCCCAACCCTTGAATCTCCACTCGAAGAGATGGAAGAATCACCCTTAGGATTGGACTCCGCGGTCAATCACTCAACGCAACAATCCCACCACACCACACCCATCCTCTCGCCAAGCCCCTTGTCAATGGGTCCTCCTCCGCATCCGCCACCTAGCGGCCACTCATCTCCCAACCCCCCTTCCCAGGACGAAGCTCGCCGCGCCATGGAGACGCTCATGGCCTTCTTCGAGAACCAGCCCAACAACGCAGTGGACCCTCACGAGTACATCCTCATGGGGAAACTCATGGAGAAGCTGAAGCTCCAGGGCGGTTCCCTACCCGGCGGTATGCATTCGCTTGAGCGTGGCGACGGGACGCTGCCGATCGGTCGGAAGAGGAGCATCCACAGCCTCTGACCAAAGCTTCGAAAGCCGGAATCACATCCTAGGAGCCTTCACTGCTTCTAGGAAGCCCCCTTTTCAGCCTATACCTACCTATCGGACGGCATCCTTGCAGAGGAAATCCCACGTTCTCACGGTCCTTTCTTTCACGATTCCTATGCATACTCCATTTCCTCGGCGACTATCCTTCATCTCACTTTTCCTCACATCAACAACAGCATCAGGTAAACCGGCAGGTACGGGAATACACACGTATATACATGGGCGGCGGCGTGCATTCTAGGTCTTTTTGGTCGCATTTCTTCTTTTCTCTGGGTTTTTTCCATCATCGATCTATAAGACATACCCCAGCCCCACGGCTCTGACCCTTTTGAATTTCCAGGTGCATGATTTTTCGGGTGTTCTTTGTGGATATGTCCGGTGGAAGGGGGAGGAGGAAGAGGGCAGGTTGGCGTGGGAGGACGCAGTGTGTATTTACGAACTCAAATCCCATTCCAATGCTACGTTCAAAGGAGGTGAAAGCAGACGTGGATTCATTGACATCGTTATCCATTCTCTCTATCAGACTCTCTATTCTGAAGCTCTAGCTCCA
>JAABUJ010003558.1_pt1 | contig 17378 bp, 11 predicted proteins | sample 5559131 | NCBI WGS metagenome assembly JAABUJ01 (sample SAMN10711875, study PRJNA513366) | rock metagenome | isolation source: Antarctica rocks | place: Antarctica: Victoria Land, Mt New Zealand nord | collected 2016-01-07 | reverse complement strand
ATAGAAAATTACCAATAATAAGCAATAAAAGTGATATTCGACAAAATATTTAACTTTTGTATTTTTTTAGAGATTAATATTTTTTCTTTTAACAATAATAATATATAATTTTGATTATATTAGTTGCTAAAAATATATATATAATTAACAAGTTATTATATAATGCAACAACAAAATCTCTAAAGCTTGCAGATAGAAATAATATTAGATAAATAAATTAGAGAGTTGCTTTCGTAGTCTTGAATAACTTGTTTAACAAATTAATTTAGATTAATTTAATCTAGTCTATAGAAGCTAGATTTAATCGAAACTAGTTTTAAGACTACAATATCTTTTGCAATCTTTGTACTCTATATATTACAATGTCTTTTAATAGATTATAAGCTCGAGTTTGCGAAGACTTTTAACTTAATAATCTTTAATACTATTATTGCGACAATCTTGATTATATTCTAAAAAGAACAAAAGATATTACTATTAATAGATAGAAATCGATATATATTTTCGAGCTACGCAAGAAACTTTTGTATAGACAAATTAATTTTGTTCGATTACAAATTCTACAAAAAACAAACAATAGTAAGAAAGACTAACTTAAACGTTTAGAAAAAAGCTAGTTATTATTTGCTTAACCTAGATCCAGGTGAAAAGGTCGTCGTTTCCGACCTACTTCGACGTCGGTTTAAGCGATTTTTGCATTGAATTCCTGCTCCCACTCACGCAACTCGAGGCGACCACTAGTTCCACTGTCGTTAGATGGCGTTTCCTAGCTTTATGCCATTGTCATCTCTTTACACTTTACAAGCCATCATTCACATCTTGAGAGCGCTCCTCCATGCTAGGTGGATATCGATGGTCGACTAGGCGTTCGTGCATCAAGATGTTGAATTGCGACTTTGAAAGAATTCCTGAGTGCCTTGGGGCTGCCCTAAGACGTTTACCTAGGAGCCAATTCAAGTCCTTCATTCACGATCTCAAAACGATTAGCACTTCTTTCTCTTCTCTTCTTATTCACTCTTTTGATTATTTTTTCACGATTATTCTTTCTTTCCCTTCTCTTGGCTCACATTGTATTTATTCGTAATCTTTCTTTAATTAACTATGTTTCGTTGCAAAGTTCCACGTTAGGCCTTGCGAGCAATTTTTCTTTGTAGCTCATTTTTCGATCGCGAAAGATTATGTCTTTGTACGCGAATATTACAATTAACGATACAAAGAGGTGAACAAGAAGCGTCGATCTACGAGCCTTTACGAAAACTTCATAGAATCACACATGAATAAAATGAAAAATCTATGAAAAGAGTACGTGAAATGCTTTTTTTTTCACGCTTTATAAGTAATTATATTGATCAACGAATCTTGATAGATATTGCAAGATGATCAACATCGACTTATATTACACGCTTAAAAAGTCTCTCGCGAGAAGAATTAACAACTTTTTCATTAACTATGCAACGAGTACATCGTTCGAAAAGTCAATTTTATTATCACGTATTAACACTAGCTTAATCAAGTGTACATCAAATACAAAAGTCGACGAATTAATTCGCTAATATTGAAAAAAGTCTACGAGATATATTGTTATTAGTGCAAAAGTTCTAGATAATGCTAACGAGACTAGATTAGTTTATCGTTAGATCGTTAACAAAAGAGCATGAATTAAATGAAAGCAAGATTAACAAATCTTTGTTGAACGCTAAAGACTTCTTAAAGGTGCTACGTTGTCATTAAGTGATTACTATTAACTTCTTCTTGTACGAATGTTATCGACTATACGTTGCCACTATTCTTTTGTTAATTGCACTCATCGATTCTCGTTCTAAGACTCTATTAAACATCACGTACGACAATATCGATCTATTTGTATTGCGCGACAAGAAGATCAATAAAATCGCTCTCGCGCTTTAGCTTCGTTTAAGAAAGATCAAGTTACGACAAAAGCGAAAAAGATTGTACAAGAGAATCTACTTTCGATTACAACGAAATGCTAACTTCTATGCAAGAAGATCTATATTTTTTTTCTTGACAAAAATTCTATGTTTTGCGTTATTTCTTATATCGTGAATCTTGTTTGCAATGACAAAGTCTTTCAACTTCTCAATATTATCTTTCGAATCGTTTTGACTTTAGAAGTTCGTTCTAATTTGAACTATTAATTAATCTTGTAATGCGATAAGATATTGAACGTTTTAATCTTTTGTTTGTTAGACTCTTTAGACCAAGGAACAAGTAGAAAGACTAATGAGCTTCTTCTCTATAATCTTTATTATAAATGGGTGAAACGCTTAGAAGAAAAAATCGACTTCGTGCAAGTTCTAACTATATATTGTTTTCGACAAACGATAAACAACGTCATTAACGATAAGTCTCGTTAATTTGAATCTAAAAAGAGATTCGCTAACTACGACAAACGATTTTAATTCGAACGAAGCGATGCGCAATTTGATTTTCGATCATGTTATTTCGATAATCTTTCAACGAAATTGTTTTTTTCGCATGATTCGTTACAAGACGTAAGCGACTTATTGAGGTATCGCGTCGTAAGAGAATTTAATCGTTGCTTTTTATCGAATGAGTCGCATAATCAATTCACGTCAATCTCGCGAGTTCTCTCTTTAACAATTGTAGAATCTACGACAAAATGCAAACATTCAAGAGTTGTGTTAGCATTAACAAAATCTTTACGATCAAATTCGCGAAAAATTTAACTTCATTTATCAAGTAAAAGATTAATCAATTTACGACGAATACTAGCAAGTTAAACGAGACATTGATCGTTTGCTCAAACAAAAAAGGCGCGTACTAAAGACACAATTGCAAGTCAACTACGACGCGACAACTTTAATGCAAAACATGTTCGCGCAAATAATTGTCAACGACGTTGTTCTCTCTCTCGTTTAGTCTTCTTCGCTCTTGATCAAATATATCTTTAAAAAACGAACGCGCATCGTGCGAGTCTTTTTCGATCAATTATTGTTCGCCAAGTTCGATGAAAATCTAAATTGACAAATCTTTATCATTGACGATTTGATCTTGCTATGCATTTGCTAGAAGCGACGTTCTCGAAAATCTTGTCGAACGTAAGAGAATAATATTGCGACAAGCTCGTCGAATGACGACACGTCTAATATTGATGTTAAATCGAAATGCTTGGAATTCGACGCGCCACTTCGATGTTAATTCTTATTTCAATGTTGGCCTTTCTAATGTTTGCATTGTCTTGACGACGTTATATTGTCTTTGCGTAAATGACAATACGTCTTTAGCAATAAATATTCGTTGCAACGCCATTTCGATTGACATCATCAATTTTGATCTAGCTAGAATTGCTCATTTCCCAATGTTACTTGTGAGCAACTTGCGCTCAAAAGTCTCATGCACTTTAAAAGTCATGCAATCGAGATTTATAAAATCTACATGTTCGAGAAATGCTAGTCTTCTCGCTTGCTATTTCAATGGATTAGAAGATATGCACATTTTATCGTTCTTGTCAATCGTTCTCCTCTATTTGTGATTATGAATGTTCTTCTTATCTATCACGACTATTTAATAGACATTCTCCCAATCGATTTCCGAATCTCTTTGCCTAAGAATCTTCGCAAACGAGTCTCATTTCGCTCCAAGTCATTCTAATGCTTTCTCTATTTCTTTATCTTTAACTTCGTTTAATTCGTTGTCGTCTTTCTCTTTTGCTACTTCTCTTTTGTATCTCGTAGTATCTCTTGCATTTTCTCTTATTGCGTTCGACTTTAGATCGTTGCATATCTCACTCTTATTTCGAAGATTATTGTGAGTTATTTTCGCTAAACCTTGTGTTCGTTGTGAAGATGAGAAAGCGTTCTAAATTGCATTCTCGTTGCTCACGAGTCTCTCTAGCTTCAAATGAAGTAGCTAAGCTAGGTGCTACTTCTCACTTTTTCATAATGAATATCGAAATCGACTTTCAAATCTTGCGATTGTTTGGACGTGAAATAGGCGCCTTCGTGCAAGAGATAATTCTCGTTGGGCAAATGATTTGCTTCGTTAACTTTGCTTTGTATCAAGGCAATAAGCTTTCATCCTTCGACAAATTATATTATTCGCATTAGTCTTTAGCACTTACTAATGAGAAGTAGTAATTTGTCGAGAAGAATCGATTGAAATGCTCAAAGCATTCACTTTATTGCTTGTATGTTTTTGGCTTACGACGAAGAGATCATCTTCTATTGTAGTTTTCTTGTTGGACATCGATTGGAGTGAAAGATCGTCAAGAGCAATTAAGAGACTAGATCTATGATAATAAAGAATCGCACGATGTGCACGAACTTAGCTTGGAACCTTGAACTAGCTTGTTCGATCATAAAAGCAAAAATCGTTTAAGTCGTAAAATTGACATTCTTCGATCTTCATAAGCACTTGTAGCAGATACACTAATAAATTAGATCTCTACATTAGCTACAAATTCTTTCTTGAAACAATCTCGATCATCATTCGCTAGAACACTAAAACTCTTTGCGCTGTCGTCTTCAAAAGCGTCAAGAGGTCCTCTAGAAGCCCAAGAGCTCGTGCCCTATTGCTACGTACACTATTGATGATTGTCATGAAATTGGACTCTAGTGAAGGGTGCATTTATAGGCGTAGATAACGTCGCAATCATATGCGCGTCCTCTTCTATTGTCATCACACTCTCGCTGTCACTTGACTCTCACCTCTAGGAGTTGATGGCGCCTTTAGGTTATCGATTTTGTCTTAAGAAGTTCTTCGCATGAGTAGGATAGGGGGCCTATGTCCAATCAACTCTAATTGTAGCAAAGCAAGGTTTGTCGACTAATCCTTGCTATCCCACAAAATATCGCCTCCTTCACGCCAATTTTGACTCCTTTGGTACCTTCCCTTCTTGAGTGACTCCAAAAGCTTAGGGTGAGTTTGGGTAGAATTCGCTCAAAGACGACTTGAATCGTTCGACAAGCTTTCCATCTTGGCGTGAAAACACTAATCTAAGAAAGTTGAATGTTGGGCACGACGATTCGATCTTCATCGCCCTCCACGATGGCAAAGAAAGTATGCGTATGGAGGGAGACAAATCGATCGTCCCATTTGGAAGGAAAATACGAAAATCTTTATAAGGTGATGTCAAGAAACGAATAGGGATCGCCAAAGCTCGTGGTAACGAAGAGACAAGGTTGAATCTCTAGCACCATTACTATTTTTATGCCTTGTATGAGGGACTTCGCGTTGATAGTTGGAACATGAAGGAAAAAACAAAGCGATGCTTTTTGATGAAGTCGATTTAAAAGGCGCAAGTCGAACAATCTTACGATTTAGAACGAAAGAATTTGCGAAAGTTATCGCTACGACATAGCAATGATTACTAGGATCTTAGAGTCGTTCGTTGAGATTGCGTTTGTCAACAATCTATATTATAAAGATCGACGAAAGAAATAGCGATAAGATTTATCTTAGTCTTCGTTGCTACTACTTGCTAAGTGTGGAAACATATTGATATATTGAAAAGAGCCAACTATTGACTAAATGTCTTCATGAATAGCGTAGCAATTTGTTATCATAATAGTTCGTTTTTGGTCTTCGATTTCTAAAGCGATCTTTGCTTCGCAATTGAAAGTTAGGTTCTTCGAAAAATCTCTACGTCTCGAAATATGAAATATTCGTATTAGCAATCTTATTGTTGACAACGATGCTTCGTTAAACATTGATTGTCGTCTTAATCTCAAATCTTTTGTGCAAATCTTCTAGCTTCTCAACTTCATAGAAGGAAGACGTCATTGCTCTACTAATATGATTAGAATCTTTCGTATAAAGCTAGGGTTCGCTATGGGTATTCGAGCTTTGTTGAGCTTCAAGTTTGTTGATCTTGTTATCTTGATTGTTGTTGCGAATCACATCTTTTAATAAAGCAACTAGCGAATTAGTTCTTTCTACATTTATACGATTTGTGTTTGAACCAATCCTTGTTTTAGGGTTTTGAGCTCTATTCGTGAGACATTTTTGCATCTTTCTTCGTTGCCTTTTCAACTCATCTTTGTTCAAGAATTTGTCTCTAGGTTCTCTTGACCTTCTCATTGCATGCTTGTGTCTACTCTCGTGAAGATAGAGTCGACGATTCCCTAATGCACATCTTGATCGTGCTCCAAGTCGTTGTCTCGCAACGCGTCGTTTCAATATTCGTTCGTATTGTTTGGCGTTAACATAAAAAGGCGTTTCCTTCAATGAACGCGACGTTTTCTCTATGTATAGAACTTGAAATTCGAATGATTTTGCCATGAGAGAATAAGGAAGCTAAGGCATCTAATTCCAAGTCGAAAGTCTCGATGTTCGACATAAGAATAAAGATTGAGTCGTTTGATGTGCAAATAGAAATTGAGAATTTGACGTCGAATGAAGTAGAAATTGCGTTGATTGCGCGCAATCGAATGCATTGTTGACACACACATCACTAGACTTGTAGTTGCCATGTCTTTGAGAGAAGAAAGTTGTTATGCTCTTTATCGAATGAGATGACGTTTCATGTTTTGACTTGATAAAACTTGCGTGATAGCTTGAAAATCGTCGTGTGTTGTCAAACTAAGCATATCGACCTTCAGGATATGCTATATGACTCATTTTGCCCTCGATATTTGATCGAAAAGATGAACTTTGTTCTTCTTGAATCGTAAAATATTGCATCGAGAACAATATAGATAGAGGTGCTTTATCTTATACGTGATTAACGAATGATCGAGTGGCCAATGCATTCGTTGTAGCGAATATCGAATCGAACGACATAATTTACACCAAAAATATCGTTTTCTAGGAACAATCTTCTCTTTACGTTTGACGAAAGATTCAATCAACACATAAAAGATTTGTCATTAAAAGTTCTTATATTTCAAGATTATTGTCGCTTTCAATTTGCGATATCACGTTGCTTTAAAATTCTTATCGTTTTAACTAAAGAGAAATTCTTTTAGATTTTTTTGAACGTTACGATTGATCATCGATGACTAAGATTTTCACTAATGAATTAATTTCAAACTTCGCGATTGTTATATAATTGGGCGCAAAACTTTGGAAGGATATTGATTAACTAATATGAAAAAGATCTAATTTACGATGTAAATTATCTTACTTTAGTCATTTCACTTCGTCCTTTGACTTGTGTTTGCCTCCCCTAATTGTTGAAGTCACAACAACAATAACAACGTCTTTGTTCGCAATATTGCTTAATGTACTTATTTTCGACGAAGTTTGTCATCATCTTGCAACGACAACATCACTTCGCTTCAACGCGACTAATAACTTCTTTCTCAAGTTGTCTTTCTATCTTCTTTGCACGTTGTTGTTTATGATTGTAATGAAGATCACGAAGCATATTTAAGTCTAGATCACTTGGCGTTGCATCTCGATCGACAATACTTCGCGTCCCTTGATCGCTCCTTTCTCTCTTCAATGCTTTAGTCTCACGAGAATCAGTGTTAAATTTCTTTTATCAACTAGAGTTAAATTGAATCGTCTTCTCTTCTAGCATTTTTGACTTCTTTGTCACTTGGATTTGTGATACGCTTCATGCTTAAAGCTCTATAGAGTTATTTGTATCGCGACTCAATTATTTTCTTGATATTAATATAGATGTTCTTCTATAGCTAGTATCATGATTAAGGATACGCATTGATTCGTTTAATGCTTCGTTCGATATTCTTTCACAACTCTTGATGAAAGCTTGAGCGATAAGACTATTTTTAATGTAAACGCAACGTAGCGAAAATTGTATCAAGATAAGCAATAGCAAGATTTATGTTCATTGTTAGTGCTTTCTTTTAATCGCGAGATTTCTTTCTTTATTATCTCGAGAAGTAGAAGTCGAATTCATGATAGCTTTCATCTCGTTGTCCAAGAGATCAATGTCGCAAAAATAATTGCAAAACAAAGTATAAAGCTTTTAGCTAAACTAGATCTCTATTTTCGATGATCTCTAAAGCTAATAAGGGTCCACCAATACATACAACTAAAGAGCAAAAACTTTAGAAAGCTTGCATTGAAAACAATCCAAAAATGTAAAATATCTTTATGCAAATTGCAATTCGAATTAGCATATGCGAGTTCCACGATGTTGACATGATTGTACTCGATAAAAGACAGAAATTTCAAGAGCATAAGAGTAAGAATAGCAACGAGACCAAGTTTACGCTATCATCATTCAAGGTGACGTAAGTTTACGTTCGAGAAAATTTGTCGCGTAAATAATAGCTATGATTGAACATTAGCATTCGCATGATGTATTTCTTTGATAGAAGACATATCTTTGAGATTGATACACATGTGAGAGAGAAGCGAAGAAGTAGTTCAATAGCAAGACTAAATTGTTCTTCTAAATCAATCAATTAGTTGCTATAATATATCGCACTATTCGAACAAGTCTTTGCTTATTGTTATCAATTCTCTTTGAGATGTCTAGCGCCAATAGATTGATCAAAGCGAAGTTCAATGCGCATTTCAATATCTTAATTCATGTTTATGATTGACGAAATAACTTAGACTTCGAATTTAAACGAATAAGTTGCCAACGCAAGAAAGGAAGTGCCGCAAGATTAGCGACGAGAACACAAATAAGAACGCTTAGGTGAGCTTTTGGTAAGACTCTTTGCATAATAGAGGATATAAGCGTGCAAATAAGATTGTAGAAGACAAAGCGATGTCTAACAAATAGGGCGAAGAAGGCAAACGAGACAATATGTAGGATGTTGTCTACGACAAGGTTGCAAGATCCATGAGTTCTATATAGAAGTCACGAACAAACATGATAGTGACAATTCCTTCCTCCATCCATATTCGTAAGCCCAAATTAGAAGAGTGCAAATATCAAAACGATAAAGGATGAACGAAGCTGATTTTCATGTTTGTGTACTAGTAACTCGAGTCGCTTTTACATACTACCCTTCGACGCTCGTTCGTATAGGCCATTTTCCCCTGATCTCGTCGATTGACAGAAGACTTATTCTAGAGGTTGCCAAGATTCGCTTGGCCATTTGTATATGAGAGTCGCTGGTCGATGAGATAAAGCAACACGAACTCGTGAGATGTCTTAGATGGATAGACTTGTGAATAATTTTGTGATCACGTTTGTAGCCCATACGCTAACTATTGCTAGCTCGTAAATGAACAACTAGCGTGTGATTGACTTTGGTTAGGCTTTGACAAAGATGTCTAGAAATTAATTGTAAAGGAAATAGTCGAATCTAATGCAAGATGTCAATTAGCGACATGATCGAGAAGCGTAACTCGGGGCTAATGTAGAGGATACTTGTTGGCAGATGAACCTCTTGTTCGCATTTCTTCCCTTATATCTAAGTCTTCTATTACGCCCTTTAGGTTTTCAAAGTATTTGATGGATTTGATTCACGTCGTTGTTGAAAATTCAAGACAATTTCTAGAATGATACGAAGTAAAACTTCATCTTTGCTATTCTCAATTAGTCATTTACTGACTCGCAAAGGCTTTTGGTCGCCTTTATCTTCGTGTGCGACATCACCCTTCGAAATTCTTCGTTGTTTAGAAGTCTTAGTCATAGCAAAAGTGATCTTTGTGGGTTTGTACTAAATTGCAAACACTTGGTCATAATCGATTAATCGTCTTCTATCTCGATAATAGTTCACGACAAAAAACAAGTCCTGATTTCAACAATGAGAGACTCATCGTCGAGAACGACGACATTGAGGGAGACAAAGATGCCAATCAAGACATCAATGAAATCAATAGAATCTATCAAGACAACAACTTTGCTTCTTTATGCTAGAAGAATGATGACACCAACGAGCTCGATAGCTTCAACAACAATCGCTCACAACACTAGAGCAACACGAGTAGCGATAACACTAATAACATAAATGCCCAAGGCGATCACAACGTCATCAGAAAAGGTGACGATAGATACAACAACTAGGAAGAGATTCCGATTGATACAAAGCAAGCCAAGATCAATAGACTTCTCGAAAAGATCGAAAAGTCTATCAAAACGCCTACGAATAATCATGATGAGTATACTCGCTTGTTGAATCGATTCTTGTGGAAAGGAATTGATTTCGTCACATTTGCACAATGGCATTTCGATTCACTAGTAAACTCGACGAAGAATGACTCAATTCGAGTGGTCCTTCATAAATTGAGCTTGCATCAGAATCTAAAAGAGAGAATTGAACAAGATGCTCTTCACGAGCACATTCATTCGCAATACAAAAGAAGATACAAAGATGATATGATGCAAGAGTTATCGTTGTTTCGTGCATTCGATCGCAAACACCAAGAATTTAAACGCCATCTATTCGACTTGTACTTGCGATAAGGTGCAGTTTTTGACACGTTGTTTATATTGTGCCTAGGATTGATAGGCCTTGTTGCTCCCTTGTTGACGACATTAGAGTATAGTCTATTGTTGATTAATGTGAGTGGACTGATCTTTTCAATAGGATATAGATCATAGACGACAATTTCTAGTCCTTTTCTAAATCATGGAACGCATCTGGCGTGTGTAGAATCGCCTCCAAGATTTCTAATTTTATGCTAGCTATTGTATCTCAAGGCTCAAGGAGACAAATGAGCAAGTTTACTTCTAGTTGATAGACGATAACGTAGCTAACATTTTGAGTTTGGTATGCAACAAAGCGAATGAATGAAATTTTCAACTTAACTCAAAGGACTTCCAAACGAAGGATAGCATGTCCAAACAACGATATCCTAACACTTTTACAAATGTCATTGACCTCAAATGCAATGCATATCATTTCAAAGAAGACTTAATATTATTCATTCGAGCAAAGTCAACAATCTTTAGCATCACGCGATCTCTCATTGAAGCACATTCTTATACATACAAATCCTTCACACTCCTTTGGTTACAAGGTTAACTTTGGTGGATGTGAAGACACAAATACAAATAGTACGAGTGGAATGACGACGAACGACATCACTTACTAGAGTTTTAGTCATGTGTTCTTTTCGCAAAGCAACCTTATGCAAGAAGCTTTAAGATCCATTTTGAGTCAAGATCTGCAATATAGCAATCAATCGAAAATTTCACCTATCTCGCGAGAAGAAGAAAGAAATTCACAATTTATCAACGTATTTGCAGTTAGACTCTATGATCTAGGCTCTAGTTCTAAGCACACGACGAATGATGATAGCTATATTCCTTGATTTCCTGATTTTGACATTACGTTGAGGGCTGAAGCTCCCAATATCAACTCACATATTGAGTCTACGATAGACTCTAACAATTGCATTCCTTGGTTTCTAGATTTTGACAATACGTTGGAAGCAATAGACGCTGGCAGTTGCATCCCTTGGTTTCTCGATTTTAACGATTCGCCAAGGTTTGAAGCTCCTAGTTCTACGACAGGCGTTGGCAACTACGTCCAAGGCTTTGAACCCAATATTTAGCTTGTCTATGAGAGCTTATAATATGTGATTAATATCTAAAACATCAAAGCACGTCACTATACGTTTTGTTCTTCCAATACATCAAGCAAGTCCAATTACTCTAGATGCAAGAGTAGCAAAGTCCCTCTTGTTGTGCCCATCGTCGTTGGTTTAACATCTTGAAGTACTTCCCAAGCTTTTCCCTCGTCCTAGTTTATAGCAACACTTTGTTCAATTCGAATTATTATATTAGCAAGTAAATCCTCCTTCTTGATTGGGATCGCGATATAGGTTGACTCCACGTATTGGGTGATAGCATTAGAAAGAAGTACTAAGACAATACGTCTAGTGGCTTTTCGCGAAATCTATCGTTCTATAAGCTTTGATTGCATTGACGCTTCTCGCTATCTTTAATATAGACACATTTGTTTCTTCAAGGAATCGATAATCTTCACACATTTTTCTCTTGGCGAAAATCTCTTGAATGCAGTCGTTGTATTGAGATCTAGACTCTCGCATTCGCTCTTCGCTGCGTTTATTAAATCGAAATCAATATCAATAATATTGCATACACGCATGATCTCTAGATGAGAAGACATAGTGGGGCTATGAATCTTGAGTGTCGAGATAGAGCGACTAGCTTCAAAGCGTGTTAGTCATGTCTATCGATAGTAATTTGAAGATCACACCTTTAAAATTTCACGACTACGAGGCGTTCGCGTTGCTAATTGCAATCTCGCAATGAGAGGCAATGGCTTTATTTGATGACGTGGGCACAATGTTTCACGTGAGCATTTTAGCCACGATGAGGCACAAAATAGTTGTGGCGAACAAAGAGGACTTTTAGCGCGTCATGTGCCTTTAAATCGCAAGTGATTGTGTAACGTCCATCTTTGCGTGGCGAGAAACCTATCGTGACGAGCTCAACCATGGGTACTTTGACTATAAAGGAATAGAAACTCTGCACACATCTCAATTTTTGCATAATTCCATTTAAGTTGTATGTTGTGACCATTTTTGAACATCTATGACTCGTCTACCTGGAAAATTATCTTCGCATTGGTTGCCTTCTCGTTTGATTTGCGAAGAATTCACCTTCATAGCGCAACGAGACTCGTTCATCACAATACCACTATCAAGCTTGTACCACTATCGAAACTCATAAAAGGTCTTTGTTCAAGCCTTAGAATTCCACAGTAATGCTTAGACTAATCGCGTCGGTTCGGGAAATCGAGTTCGATTCAAGAAATCGAATCGAATCTTGGCGATTCAATTCGAATCGAATCGAAAGTCTTGGCGATTCGATTCCTAAAGTTGGAATCAACAATTCAATTCGATTTCAAAAGTTGAATCAAAAATCGAATCGAAAAATCGAATCGAATCGCCAAAACTTAGTATTAGTATAAAGAAATTCTAAAATAAATAGTAGAAAATTATGTTCTATTCTATAATTTTTCGATATAAGATCATCTAGTAATGCAAAATGATAATGCAAGTAACAATTAAGTCAAGCAAATTATCATAGAATAAAATGTAGTTGTAAACTCGAGAATGTTAAGAGAATCTCTCTAGAATAAAAGAGTAATGCAAAATGATAACGTAAGCAACAATCAATTCGAGTAGATTATTATATAACAATATAAACAAGTTTGATTGTAATCTCGAAATATATCAAACTATACTTTAGTCAAAATTCCAAAGTCATAATGACATAAGTCTAAAAATAGTAATTCTTGGCATAATGACGCGATTTTCGATTTTTTGACAATTCAATTCGATTTCAATCTTTGAATTGAAAATCGACTCGAATCGATTTTCGATTTGATTCCTAAAGTTGAATTGTCGATTCAATTCGATTTTAAAAGTTGAAATCAAAAACCAAATCGACAATCAATCTAGTAATGCTAGAAGTCATTATTAGATTAGTGTTTGCTATGACGCGCAAAGTCATGCAAGGTCGTCACAAGGTCGATATCTTCGATCGAAGCGAATTACAATTCTAGTTAGTGCGAAATAGTCTCGCACGTTCTTTACATTGATTACGATGTAATTTAATCTATGTAATGACTTGCTAAGTCTATGACTATTAAGGTCTATAACTAATGCAATCTAACTTCTTCTAGCGATAGGCAAAATCTTCCTACGTGCAGAAACAAAGATATTGCTAATCGCTTTGTACAACTACGTATAGTGATAACACAATAATTGGTTGATTTCGATTGACTTGCTCGACTTCATAGCGATGCAAGCATTCTTGCAAGAACGTTCTTCAATTGACTCGATGTAGTCTTTAGCTCACATCGATCTTCACTCTATTCTAAGATCAACTTCGCGCGTCGACACGAGTTCATACTTACCAAGAGCAGTAGTTGGTTTCCAAATAGTCGTCGCCTTTAGCTATGTCAAGCCACGAGCTTCGTTTGTTCGCGTTCGACGACGACGACGTTCGCGACTTGTTGTCGCTCATCATTCTTTAGCAACTTATGGAGATCATCGATCTAGACTCGCCTTCAAAATCGTGCGACTACTTTGACATAATTGGAGGAACGAACATTGGCGAATGAGCTATTACATCACCAATAAATCGTGGACATTCATACTAATCGATCAAGCTTATCGCGATCATGTTCGATCGATTAAAGATAAGCGTTGACGAATGCATTGACGTTTATCTTTTGCTTTTGAATCGTGTCTTTCAAAAGAAAAGACATCGAATAACGACAAAGGGCAACATACAAGGCAACTTCGACTCTAAGAAGCTAAAGCGAACGATAAAGATCATTGTCATTCGACAAGAACTATAGAAGAATACGCTTCTAAAAGATCTATCGAATGATGCTTGTAAAGTGTGAGCTAAACTCATGCCTCGTTTGATGCGTTAGTCGTTGATGAATACAAATTCGTATGTGCGACAAGCAAATAGACAAGCGAAATCGTGTGCCTTACGAGCTATAAGTCAACACGCGATAACGAGAACTTATTGAATAGCGTTAAGATCTAGGAGATCTATCGTGCAACTTCGACGACGTTCTTCTTCTTCGATTCAATTGCTATTGGGCGATATGAAAAGGAATTCGTAAATAAGATCACAAGAGCGAACATTCCAATGTGAGAGATGTGGAGTTAGGCTCAACTAGTGTGAGGATCGCAATCGATCGAAAGCAAAATTAAATGCTTGATGTCGATTGAAACGAGTATTCCTTCGTTGAAGCCATTTTGGGACGACGTCTTCCATATTGGCGAGACCCTCATTGCAATCGTAATCGAGACAAATTAAACGACAAAGAAGTTTCGAGGAGATAAAACGCATCTCGACAATATTGGTCGATACTATAGATTTAACGTGGCTCGTAAGTTGAAGAATATTGGGCTAGAAGAGTCGAAGCAGAAAAAAGAGATCGCATCGACAATACGACGATATATTGAATTGCAAGATGTGCTCAAGCAAATGCAAACGTGTGCGAATAATGTGTTAGAAAGAGAATGTTAGTGCTAGATATTTATTTGGGGCGTGCTTTAACGTTCTTGTAACTAAATCGCTTATGTAGACTTTGAAGAATATCGAACAATCTTTAGTCTCGAAGGCGTCCCAAGAGTAAACAAATATGTCGATCGATCAATAGAAATGACAAAACTCGAACGCGCGCTTCTTCCACAAAGGCAAAACAATCGACAAAAAGTTTTTATTCTACATGGTTTTAAGAAAATAGACAAGACGCAACTTGCGATCGAGTTTGCGCGATTGCATTATCGCAAATTTAGCTTCGTGTTCTAGCTAGATAAGAGAAGCGAGAATAGCCTTAAGCGCAATATCGCGAGTTGCGCAAGCAGGATTCCAAAAAGTTAAATATTTAAGACGAGCAAGATGTACTTTGAAGACGATAGTGGCGATCTCGATGCAATTGTTAAAGAAGTAATGAGTTGACTTGCGCAATTAGACCACACTAACTAGTTGCTTATTTTTGATAACGTTGATCGAGAATATAGTTCGCGCAATGCAAACCCTAATACATACGATATAAAGCGTTATCTCTTTAGCGTCGATCATGAAGCTATTTTGATTACGACTAGGTTGACTAAGTTGAAGCAGATTGAAGATTCGTAACAACTTGGTAAAGTTAATAAAAATCAAGTAGAGACAATTTTTCAAGGTCGATATAGAAGAAAGTATGGTGAGATATAGAAAATACTTGTCAAAATAATATAGCAATCGAAGCTAATAACACGATTGTAGATTTAGTCGAGAGCGAGCGTTTGTTTCGTCTACTAAATGGTTTATCGCTAGCAATTGCCCAAGTCGACGCGTATCTTTAGAAGAGCGAAGTTGAAGTTAGAATCTATCTCAAGTTTTACGAGCAATACTGGACAAAGCTTATGAAGTTACGAAGCTAGATCGACGCATTGCTTTAGAATTACCCAAATCGCAATGTGTGAACGACATAAACCATTTCTTTTAACGTCATTTAGAAAAAGGACAAGAATGTGATTAACCTACTTCTTTTGTGGACATTCCTTGACAACAAAGATCTATGACACGATCTATTTTCAATAGCGTGTAGGGCGTTCACTATCGTTAAAAGAAGATTGTTAGAATGGATTGAAGACATTGCAAGCAATGAGATAGAGTTCATTAAGGCGATTCAACTTCTACGTAATTGCTTGCTACTTGAGGATATCAAGGATTTGGCGAGTTATGCTACTCATCTAGTGATCCATAGATGGGCGTACCACATTTAGAGCAAAAAATCTAGAGTGAAGCTAGCTCAACTCGCTGTGATTATGATCGAATGAGTCGTGCCTAATAGCTTAAGTCGAAATTATTCGATCATGCAACGTCGACTTCTTTCTTATGCGTAGATGTGTTCTTGATAAGTATTAGTAAACGAGATAGAGCGAAGAACTAGAAGTCGTCATACGAATGAAATGAAATTTGAAGAGCTTAAAAAGAAGAAAGCGATACTAGATGCAATTCTTTTGCTAGGCAATCTCTACAATGATCAAGACAAGCTGGCGAAGGCGAAGAAGATGTACGAGCGAACGTTGCGAGAAAAAGAAGAGGCATTCGATCTCAAGCACACGTTGACATTGATTACGATCAACAATTTGGGCCTTCTCTACACGAACCAAGGCAAGCTGGCGAAAACGAAGAAGATGTACGAACGAGCGCTACAAGACTATGAGGAGGCACTCGACCTCAAGCACACGTCGACATTCGACATAGTCAACAACTTGGGCGATCTTTACAACGATCAAGGCAAGCTAATGGAGGCGAAGAAGATGTACGAGCGAACGTTGCGAGAAAAGAAGAAGGCATTCGATCCTAAGCATACGTCGACATTCGACATAGTCAACAACTTGGGCAATCTTTACGCGAATCAAGGCAAGTTGATGAAGACAAAGAAAATGTATAAGCGAACGTTGCATAAAAAAGAGAAGGCGTTCGATGTCGAACATACGTCAACACTTTAAACAATTAACAACTTGGGCAATCTCTATGCGAGTTAAGGCAAGCTAGCAAAGGCAAAGAAGATGTACGAGCGAACGCTACAAGAAAAAGAGAAGGCATTCGATCTTAAGTACACGTCGACACTTAGCATAGTTAACAACTTGAATCGTCTTTACGCGAGCCAAGGCAAGCTAGCGAAGGCGAAGAAGATGTACGAGCGAACGCTAAAAGGATATGAGGACGCAATTGACTTAAAGAATGTGGAAATATATAAACTAGCTCTTAATACGATGTGAAATAGAGATGACTTCTATGTGAAGCGAGAAGAGCTTACTTAGGTTCGTGAGACATACTTAGAGACGCTTATGAGCTTTCAAATAATTCTTGAATCGTCGAATAATGAATGTCAAAAAATAAAAGTTGCATTCGAATTACTTAACTTTTCGCCAAATAAGACTCGATGTGTTGCTAATTTTCTTACTTAGACGTTAATAACTAGCGCAAATACAAATAACAATAGAGGGTCATCAATAGAAATAGAAGC
>JAABUJ010003557.1_pt1 | contig 17383 bp, 17 predicted proteins | sample 5559131 | NCBI WGS metagenome assembly JAABUJ01 (sample SAMN10711875, study PRJNA513366) | rock metagenome | isolation source: Antarctica rocks | place: Antarctica: Victoria Land, Mt New Zealand nord | collected 2016-01-07 | reverse complement strand
CCGCCCAGCCTCCCCTCGGAGCCCACCTCGCGTGCCACCCGGGTCACCTCGCTGGCGAAGCTGTTGAGCTGGTCCACCATCGTGTTGATGGTGTCCTTCAGCTCCAGGATCTCCCCCTTGACCGGGACGGTGATCTTCTTGGAGAGGTCGCCGTTGGCCACCGACGTCGTGACCTCGGCGATGTTCCGGACCTGGCCGGTGAGGTTGCCGGCCATCGAGTTCACGCTGTCCGTCAAATCCTTCCAGACCCCGCCCACGCCCCGGACCTCGGCCTGACCGCCGAGCTTCCCCTCGGTCCCCACCTCGCGCGCGACCCGGGTCACCTCGGAGGCGAAGGAGTTGAGCTGATCCACCATCGTGTTGATGGTGTCCTTCAACTGGAGGATCTCGCCCCGGACATCCACCGTGATCTTCTTGGAGAGGTCGCCGTTGGCCACGGCGGTGGTCACCTCGGCGATGTTCCGGACCTGGCCGGTGAGGTTGCCGGCCATCCCGTTGACGCTATCGGTCAAATCCTTCCAGACGCCCGCCACCCCGCGGACCTGGGCTTGCCCACCGAGGCGTCCTTCCGAGCCCACCTCGCGAGCGACCCGGGTCACCTCCGAGGCGAACGAGCCGAGCTGGTCGACCATCGTGTTGATGGTGTCCTTCAGCTCCAGGATCTCGCCCCGGACATCCACCGTGATCTTCTTGGAGAGGTCGCCGTTGGCCACGGCCGTCGTCACCTGGGCGATATTCCGGACCTGGGCCGTCAGGTTGCCGGCCATCGAGTTCACGCTATCCGTCAGATCCTTCCAGGTCCCCGCCACCCCTCGGACCTCGGCCTGACCGCCGAGCTTTCCCTCGGTCCCCACCTCGCGGGCCACCCGGGTGACCTCCGAGGCGAACGAGCCGAGCTGGTCCACCATCGTGTTGACGGTCTGGCCGACCCGGAGGAATTCCCCCTTCAGCGGCGCCCCGTCGTGCTCCAGCGGAATCCGCTGGGCGAGGTCCCCCTTGGCCACGGCGCCGATGACGCGGGCCACCTCCTCGGTGGGCCGGACCAGGTCGCCGATCAGCGTGTTCATCGAGTCGATCCGGTCCGACCACGCCCCGGTGGCGGCCCCGACGTTGGCTCGCTGGGTGATCCGGCCCTCCTTGCCGACCACCGTCGCGATCCGCGCGGTCTCCTGCGTCCCGTACTCCAGGAGGTCGGCGACGTCGTTGAACGCCTCGGCGATCGCCGCCCCGAGGACGGACTCCTCGACGGACAGGCGGACACTGAAGTCTCCCCGCTTGAGGATCTTCAGGGCCTCCAGGAGCCGCCTCCCGTCGTAGTGGCCATTCGCGGACGGCATGAGAGCGACCGGACCCGCCCCGGCGACGAGCTGAGCCTCGGGCGTGGCCTCCGGCGCGGGGCTCGTTGGTTGTTTCCTGGCCACGGATCAGACTCCAGGTCGGTCGCCACGGACGATGAGCCACGCTCGGTTGCGACGGGACGACGACCGGCGGACGGAGCGGCGAGAATGGGATAAGTTTAGCAGATAATCCATCCGCTCGTGCCGGCCGTCCATGGCAGCCCCTCGGCCCGAAGGATCACCTCATCAGCTCCGACGAGAAGACGAGCTGGGCGATGGTTGATGGAATCCCCGGAAAAGCAGCCGAAGTCGCCTCGGATCCCTTGGCTCTTGTCCGTCGTGAACCATTAACCATCTTCGATCCCGGATCGCCTCTCAGTGCCCGATGGCGGCTCACTTCCCGGTTCCTGGCTGGTGTCCCTGGTGAGGATCGAAAGATAATGCCATGGCCCGGGATTGTGCAAGGCGAGAGGGCCGTTAACCAGGCTCGACGAGCCCGGCGCCGGCGCCTCGCCGACTCCCTGGCGACGGCCCCCGGATCGATCCCAACCCGGCGACCTCGGGAAGCCGCCACTCAACCGCCCGCGGAGGAGGCCGTCCCCATGAAGGAACCGTTCGACATCGACGAGGCATTCCGCCGGCTCCGACTGGCAGTGGCGGGGCTGCCCAAGGCGGCGATGTTCGACCTCCGCGACCGGGGGTTCGGCTCGCCGTTCGAGCAGTTGGTCGGCAGCTTGATCTCGGCCCGGACCCGCGACGAGACGACGATGGCGGTCTGCCTCCGGCTCTTCGAGCGGGCCCGGACGCCCCGGGCGATGGCCGGGCTCGACGAGGCGACGCTCGCCGGGCTGCTCCGGGGGGCCACGTTCCCCGAGCCCAAGGCCCGCGACCTCATCGCGCTGTCGCGGCGGATCATCGAGGAGCACGGCGGCGAGGTCCCCGACTCGGTCGAAGGGCTCACGGCGTTCCGGGGGGTCGGCCCCAAGATCGCCGCGCTGACGATGGCCGTCGGCTTCGGCCGGGCGGCGATCGCCGTGGACGTCCACGTCCACCGGATCGTCAACCGATGGGGCTACGTCGCCGCCCCGACCCCCGAGCGGACCATGGCCGCGCTCGCCGCCAGGCTCCCCGAGCGGTACTGGATCGAGATCAACGAGCGGCTCGTCCCGTTCGGCAAGTTCGTCTGCACCGGTGTCGGGCCGAGATGCTCGGACTGCCCGCTGCTCTCGATCTGTCGGCAGGTCGGGGTGACCTCGGACCGCTGACCGGCCCACCTCACCCGGGCTCGGGGCCTGGTGGCGAGCCCGACGGGGCCCATCACTCCTGCTTCCCGAAGCTCGAAGGGGCCAGGGGGATGCCCGCCCGCTTCAGCTCCTCGTTGAACGCCTTGAGCGGCGCCCGGTCGATAGTTTCCTCCACCTGCTGGTCGCCCCGGTGGGTGACGAACTGGAGGCACTCGAAGCAGATCACGTAATCCACGGTCGCCCCGCCCGTCTCGGCCCGGATCCCGTGGCGGGGCCAGAAGCACTTGGCCAATTCTCCGTTGCTCCGGGCGATCCCGGCGTTGAAAGCGTCGATCAGCGCCTGGCGTCGCCCCGGATCCTCGACGACCACCTTGCCCAGGACCGGGTAGTCGTGGAAGGTTTCCCCCGCCGGCCTGGGCACGGCGGGCGGGAGATCCCGGCCGTCGATCGAGTAGAGCGTCAGCCGATCCGGGACCTCGACCCGGGCCGAGGCCGCCGATCCCCGGCCGCAGCCGGCCGCAACGGCGATCAGGAGACCGGTTCCGATCGTCCACAAGACGCGAGACCGCATGGGACTTCTCCTCGGACGCTGCTCCTGTCCCACCGACACTTCGACGGGCCGTCGCCGATCCGGCGATGTCAGGCCGTAACCTCCAGTGTAGAATCGATCATGCCCGGCGAGAACCGCCCGGTGGCCATTGGATGAGGTGTTCGGAATGTCGGGAGTCGATGCCTGCCCCGAACACGGCGAGAAGACGCGGCGTCGGGACCTCCGATACTGCTTCTCCCTCAAGCACCACGGGGGATCTCGCAAGGACGCCCAATGGGCCGATGACCTCAGTCACGAAGAGGAGTTCGCCATCTTCGACGAGGCCGATTTCCGGGAAATTTCGGATGACGCCGGGAATCTTTACGGGCTGCGTCGAGACGAGGAATCGAACCTGCTCGACCTGGGGACTCGAGGCGAGCAAATCGCCAAGTTCTGGGAGAATGGCCTCGACCAACCCTGGCACGGGTTCCCTCTCTTTCCGCTACTCGGCACAGACGTCAAACAGAACCGAAGGAACACGCCCGCCCCCAGGTCGGCCCTCCTCAAGATGGAGCAAGCTGGGCTGATCCAAGCAATTGAGCGGAAGCGGTTGCAGAAGGGGTATCGAGGATGAAGCCAAGATCACATAAACCGGGAATTATCGTGACCGGCGGCAGGGCCCTCAGCTTTCCGGATTTCGACGTCTCCTGGGTCGGGAAGGACCCCCTAGGGAATGCCTACTGGTTCGGTTCTGAAGACGGACGGATCAGGTCAGTCCGCATCACTGACCAAGTCACATTGAGGAATGTTCAAATCGATACCCAGGGCGAACCGATCAACGGGCTCGCCTTCAATGGAACTCGGCTGGCGGCGAGCACGCGTTGCGAGGTGATTTACCTGGACCTCACACCGCGCGAAGGGGGGACGAGCACGCGAATTTATGAGGGCGGCGCACGCGGTGTCTTGGCTACTTCGAACGGGGGATTCTTGGCCCCCCTTGGGGAGGATGGCCTGCTCTCGATTCATTCGACATCGGACATCACCCCGACCTGGTCTATCACCAAGGCGACGGGTCGTGACTTGAACTTCTACAAGCTCGATCATCTGGTCGGCGACGGCCAAAAGGATTACCTCGCCGTCGCGGCTCGTCGAGGTGGCCTAGCGGGCTTAATCCTTCAATCGGGCGGGGCCACCCCCTCGACCAGTTCGGGGCAATGCTTCAAGGCTCCCGGGATCGACGTGATCGACGTCTGTTCCCTGGGATCAGCGGCGTGGCCACACGCCATGGCCGGATTGGGCGCGGATCGATCGATCCACTTATGCAGGGACATCTTCGGCGACATACCACCGCAAGAATTGCGACTCAAGGCCATGCAAGGGGCGGCTTACACGATCCTCGGGGACCAGCACCACCTGTTTGTCCTCACGAGCAAGTTCCTGTACGCCTTCCCCGGACTCGCTCGACGCTTCTTAGCCGGCGACGCCCTCGTGAGGCCAATCGAATCGCTCTGTCTACCCGTCGAAGCCGTCGACATCCACCGCGCTGGCGACGACCTGTTCATCGTGCGGGCAGACAGAGTCGAACTCATGTCGGTGGAAGAGGTCTTCACCGGGAAAACCGGCCAGGAAATGGTAACCACAGACTGGACAAGCGAGGCCCCGACGGCGATCTGGAATTCACCGTCATCATTCTCGATCGAGGCACCCGCAGCACTGGCTTGAACCGACGATCGAGCGGAGGCGCCGCGCCACACCGACTAGCCGCTTAATCCCCCCGCCAGCGTCTCGGCGGTGCCGCGTCGAACCGGCCGGCGGGGGGGCTGAATTTGACGCCGACCTGCCAGAGCAGCTCGGGCTGGTGCTTGGCCAGGAGGTACTTCATGACCACCTCGTCGGAGGGGGGCATCCCGGGGTCCTGGAAGACGACGCAGAGGCGGGCCTCGGCGCGGTGGGTCTTCGCGTCCCAGACCTCGATCAGGGCGTGGGGCCGGCGGGGGATCCGGTAGAACTTGCCGTCGTTCAGGACGGTCACGCGGTCGAACCGACAGAACTCGTCGAATTCCTTCGGGTCCACCACGTCGCGGACCAGCTCGGCGGCCACCAGCTCGGGGACGCCGGTCTGGTAGGCGGCGGCGTCGATCCGCATCGGCTCGGCGTCGTTGGTGGGCCGCGGGGTGCTCCGCCCCTCAATGACCCGGAAGATTTCCCACTCGACCAGCCGGGCATAGCCGGCCCGGAGCGCGGCGCTGGAGATGACCATCCGGGGGAACGAGGCGGCGGATCGGACGACCTCGTGGGCGAAGGCGTTGGCCTCGCGCTGGAGCTTGGACATCCAGAACCGGGGGGTCCGGGCCCGGTCGTCCTCGCTGTAGCGGAAGGCCCGGGGGCCGACGTCGGGGATCGTCACGTCGGCCTCGGCCCCCTCCTTCTGGAGGTTCCGGAGCACGATGTCATACGTGTCCTCGCCGCGGACAAACCGCTCGGAGGCGTCCTGGTGCCCCCGATTCTTGACGCGGACGACCCGATAGCTGGGCCGGGCCCGGAAGGTGACCTCGCGGGCCCTGGGGTCGACGGCGCTCCGGTCGTCGGCGACGTCGATCTCCCATCGGAGATAGCCGGTGCGGATCATTGGCTTGGGCCCGTCGGTCCTGCCCCGATGGCTCGACTCAGAAGCGATCCGGCAATCTTTCCGAGTCGTAGTAATGGGTTATGGTCAATGGGCGATGGCTGATGGAATTCCCGGAAAAGCAGCCGAAGTGGCTTCGGATCCATTGGCTCTTGTCCGTCGTGAACCATCAGCCATCAGCCATCTTCGATCCCGGATCGCCTCTCAGCCGCCCTGGATCGCGGGGACCAGCAGGATCTCGGGGGCCGTGGCGTCGAAGGCGCGGATCGGCCGGGTCTGCCCGGGCCCGTCGAGCCGGAAGGCCAGCCGGCCGGCCGTGAAGTTCTCGGCGAAGGCGGTGGCGGCCCCCGAGACGGTCTCGGGCTGGTTCGGGTCCCACTCGGCCAGGCAGAGGTCGCCGTGTCCGGTCTTCAAGAGTCGCAACTTCGCCATGGCGGGCTCGCTCCGTCCGGGGCCGGGGTTCGATCATCCGTCGAGGCCCGACCGAACCGGCCGGACGGGTCTCATTATAACGGTCGCGCGGGCGGTCGGCCAGTTGAGTCGACCCGACGACCCGGCCGGCCGATCCGATTTCAGATCCGCCCCCGCATCAAGAGGACGAAGACGAGGGGGACCGTCAGGACCATGATGACGATCACCAGGCAGCCCAGCGTCAGGAGCATCTCCGTCTGCTTCTCCGGCGGGGCCGCGTTGATCCGGTCGGCGGCCTTGAGGTAGCTGGCGAAGAAGAGGTTGAGCGTGACCAGGACCGCGGCGATGAACAGCGGGAACTCTATCCCGAACCCCAGGCCGGCCGCCTGGATCAGCACGGCCGCGTCGACGGCGACCACCGCCGTGAGGATCATCAAGTTCCGGGTCGAGATCCGCCGGATCCGCATTAGCCGCCCCCGAGGCCCGCGTTCCGCCCCGCCCCGCCCCTCGCCCGGGGCCCGATCAGAACAGCCCCGAGGACAGGAACAGGACCGAGAGGATCGCCAGGGCCAGGACCGCCAGGTAGAGGCCCACGATGACCACCGGCGAAGGGGTCGCCGTCCACCGCCTCCCGGACCGACCCCCGGCGGTCCTCGCGAAATAAGCTCCGAGGCCGAGGAGCAGAAGGTTCAGGACGAGCAGGACCAACCCGAACCCGGCCGCGTACGCCCCGACGGAGCCGGCCGCGTGGCCCTGCCGGATCGCCCGGGTCATCGCCGCCGCGTCGAAGCCCAGGATCGCGACCCCGAGGATCAGGCCCCGGGTCGAGAAGCGAAACCGGCCCATCCTCCGAACCCCCCGCCTGACCTGCGCCAACGACCGCCCGGCCTTACCCCTTGGGAAGATCCGGCGAGACTCGGGATGATTTTGAGCATCCCACCCGTGTCCGGGAAGGGGTCCGGCCGGAATCCGCCGGGAACTCGGACGTGGATCACCCGGAGCCGGGCCGGCGACCGAGCCGAAGCGGCAAGCCGACGTCGCCTCGCTCGCCGGCATGGCGGCCGTCAGGACAGTTGGCGGGTCGAACGAGCCCGGGCCAACTCGGCCCCGGTCGCGGAGTTCCGCGCGATCAGCGACCCGTGAAGCTCGGTGGCGGTCATCGGGAATCGCCCGGACTCAGGCGCAGGCCATTCCGAGCGCCGGCTCCCCGGGCTCGACGGTCTCGGCGACCAGCGAGGCGACCAGCCATTCCACGGGAAGCCCGAGCTTCCGCGCCTCGGCGGTCAGGAGTTCGAACAGCTCGGCGGACAGGGTGACGGCCAGCGAAGGTTCGGCGCTCATCGTGCTCCTCCATTCCACGATTCGGGGAGGGCTCCCTGGTCCACTTCGACCCCGGCCTTCCCAAGGATCATCCTAGGTCACGGAAGGCCGGTTGTCGCCGACCTTCCCGGATTCTGAGAAGTGGCCTCGATGTCCAATGTTAGAGTTAGACGCATCTCTCGTGCCAGAGTTCCACGGAACCGCCGATCAGGCCCCCGCCGCCTTCAGGTCGATCTTCGGGAACAGCGGGGCCGGCTTCCCCCCGACCAGTTCGGCCGTGACCCGGAGGTCGGGCCCCTCGGGGCGGGCCAGGGCCTGCTGGTAGCCGACGAGGTCCCAGGGGCGGGCCTCCCCGAAATTGAACGCCCCGTAGAACGTCCCGGCGGTCGCGGGCAGGAAGGGCTTGATCAGGATCGCGATCACGCGGACGGCCTCGGCCAGGTTGACCATCACCGCCCGGGTCGCCCCCGGGTCGGTCCTGGCCAGCGCGAACGGCTTGGTCACCTCGATGTAGCGGTTGGCGGCGTCGAGGACCTCGGTCCAGATCCGCTGGAGGGCGACGTTGTACTGGAAGGTCCCGACGAGCGCCCCGAGGTCGCCGACCAGCGCCCCGAGGTCGAGCCCGGCGAGCCAGGCGGTCGGGTCGATGGCGGCCGAGCCTTCGAGCTTGCCATCGAAATACTTGACGCACATCGAGAGGGTCCGGCTGTAGAGGTTCCCCAGGTTGTTGGCCAGGCCCGAGTTGTAGGCGTCGGCGAACCGCTCGAACGAAAACTCGCCGTCGCCGCCGAAGGGGCACTGGCTCATGAAGTAGTAGCGGAACCCCTCGGCCGAGAACTGCTCGATGATGTCCATCGGCTCGACGACGTTGCCCAGGCTCTTGCTGATCTTCTGGACCTCGCCGGTCCCTTCGTCCTTCCGGTAGACGAAGCCGTGGCCGAAGACCCGCCCCGGCAGCGCCAGGCCCGCCGACATCAGCATGGCCGGCCAGAGGGCGCAGTGGAACCGGGTGATGTCCTTGCCGATGACGTGGACGTCGGCCGGCCAGATCGAGGCGAACCGGGCCTCGTCGGTCCCGTAGCCGATGGCCGTGATGTAATTCAGCAGGGCGTCGAACCAGACGTAGATGGTCTGCTCGGGGTCGAAGGGGACCGGGATCCCCCAGGTGAACCCCTTCCGGGTGATCGAGACGTCCTGGAGTCCGGATCGGACCAGGCTGACGATCTCGTTCCTCCGGCTCTCCGGCTGGATGAAGTCGGGATGGGCCTCGTAATGGGCCAGGAGTCGGTCGGCGAAGGCGGAGAGGCGGAAGAAGTAGTTCTCCTCCTCGACCCGGCGGAGCTCGCGGTTGGGGTGGTTGGGGCAGCGGCCGTCGACGACTTCCTTCTCGGTCTTGAACGCCTCGCAGCCGTCGCAGTATTGCCCGGTGTACGACTTCTTGTAGATGTCGCCCGCGTCGTGGACAGCCTGGATGAACTTCCGGCAGCCGAGGTGGTGGCGCTCCTGGCTGGTCTGGATGAAGTCGTCGTTGGAGATCTCCAGCGCCGTCCAAACCTCCTGGAACTGGCGGGCCATGTCGTCGACGTAAGGCTTGGCCTCCAGGCCCAGCTTCTCGGCGGCCTGCGAGACCTTGATGGTGTTCTCGTCGTTGCCCATCAGGAAGTGGACCGGGTCCCCCTCCATCCGGCGGAACCGGGCCTGGACGTCGGCGCCGATCTTCTCGAAGGCCGTGCCGATGTGGGGCCGGCTGTTGGGGTAGTCGATCGCCGTGGTGATGTAGAAACCCATCGTCGCGCCTCGGTCCGTCGCCGGTCTGGTTGGGAGGATCGCCTTCGGGAGTCGGGCGATACCGCCGATCGAGGAGACACGAAGCCCCCTTGCGTCGTTCACGCCCCCCATCTTACGGCAAGCTCGGGATCCAGGCCATCAGCCCCGGTGGCTCTCATGGCCGATCGGTTCTCCAAGCCGGTGGTTCGATCCCGGGTGGCAAGGGTTGCGGGACTCCGCAACCCCGGGGCGTCAGATCCACCGACGACGCCGGGACTTCGGGCGACGCCGAGCCCCCGGGGTCGCGGAGTCCCTCAACCCCTGCCACCCTGAGCGACCGGACGGGCGGAGTGCATCCTCATTGCTATCCGGCGACTTCCACACCGGATATCCTGGCTCCGAGGCTTCCGGGGGGATGGATCAGGTATGGGAACACCGACAATGTCACGGTCCGCCGGGGTCGAGGCCGCCCGCCGGGAGGAACAGGATCGGCTCGACCGGCTCAAAGGGTCCGGGCAGCGGAACCGACTCGGGCAGTTCGCCACGCCCAATCCCCTGGCCGTCGCGATCGCCGGCACCCTGCTCCGGCTCTGGGGCGACCGGCCCGGACTGGTTCGATTCCTCGACCCGTCGATCGGGACCGGGTCCTTTTACTCGGCCTTGCTCCAGGTCTTCCCGCCGGAGAAGATCGGGGCGGCCGTCGGCGTCGAGCTTGACCCGGAGTTCGCCGCCGCGGCCGACCGCCTCTGGGGCCCCCTGGGGCTTGAAGTCGCCGTCGGCGATTTCACCCGGCTCGAACCGCCACCGGCCGACCGCCTCGCGAATCTGGTCCTGGCCAATCCGCCTTACGTCCGGCACCACCATCTCGGCCGCGAGGAGAAGGTCCGGCTCCAGGAGCTGGTCGCCCGGAGGCTCGGGATCGGGATCAGCGGCCTGGCCGGACTCCATGCCCATTTCCTCCTACTCTGCGAGTCATGGCTCGCCGAAGGCGGGCTCGCGGCCTGGCTGATCCCCAGCGAGTTCATGGATGTCAATTACGGCGTGGCCCTCAAAAATTATCTGACCGAGCGGGTCCGCCTCCGCCAGATCCATCGCTTCAGCCCCGCCGACGTCCAGTTCGGCGACGCCCTGGTCACCTCGGCCGTGGTCGTGTTCGAAAAGGCCCGTCCCGACGAGTCGGGCGCGGTCCTGATGTCGTTCGGAGGCCCCCTGGAGGCCCCCGAACTCGCCGAGACGGTGCCGCTGGTCGACCTCCGCGCGGCCCGGAAGTGGACGAATTACCCCCGAGCGACCCGACCCGTGGGGGATCCGATGGCAGCGACGACCACCCTCGGCGACCTGTTCACGATCCGCCGGGGCCTGGTCACCGGATCCAACGATTTCTTCATCCTGCCGCGCGACGAAGCCTCGCGACGGGGCCTCCCGACCCGGTTCCTCAGGCCGATCCTCCCCAGCCCGAGATATATCGATGACCCGATCATCGAGTCCGGACCGGACGGATACCCGAGGGTCGGCCGATCCCTCTCCCTGCTCGACTGCGACCGTCCCGAAGACGAGGTCCGCCGGGATCACCCCGCGCTCTGGGCGTACCTTCAGGAGGGAGTCGCCAAAGGCTTGGATGCCGGCTACCTGACGAGCCGCCGGACCCCTTGGTATGCGCAGGAACGCCGGGATCCGCCCCCGTTCGTCTGCACCTACATGGGCCGCCATCGCGGCGGGCGTCCCCCGTTCCGGATCCTCTGGAACCGGTCGGGGGCCGTGGCGGCCAACGTCTACCTGCTTCTTTATCCGAAGACAGCCCTCCAGCGGGCCCTCGGATCCCGTCCGGAGCTGTACCCGGTCGTCTTCGGGCTGCTCCGAGACATCCGCCCGGCCCATTTCCTCGACGAGGGGCGAGTCTACGGCGGTGGGCTGCACAAGATGGAACCGAAGGAGTTGGCGGCCCTCCCGGCCGACGCGATCCTCGGGACGATCGGGCGAAACGCCGGGCCATGTCAGGCGACTCTGGCCGGATTCTGATCGTCTCGTCCCGTGGAAGCGGCGTATCATCCCGACGGCCGGAGTCGTCGGAGACGCCGATCCCACCCTCGCCAAGTGGGCGACTGATCCAATGATGCGTTCCCCCGATGGGGGAGAGCGGGATTTTCCGCTCCCGATCTTGGCCGGACCGGCCGCGACCGGGGTCGGGGAAATCCCGGGCCGGGATCTCCCCGACTCGCGGCCCTTGGCCGGTCGAGGAGATGGGCCCGGGAGGGGTCGGGACGCTCAGGCCCGCGTCCGGCTGGCCCGGCGACGCCAGGCGACCGCGCCGATCATGGCCAGGGCCGAGAGGATCGTCGAGGGCTCGGGCGTGGGCGTCGCGGTCAGCAGCGCCGAGGGGGGTTGCAACTCCTGGGCGGCGGACGCGGGGGGCGTGACATGGGTCGTGTTTGACGGGGCCGGCGCCGAGGCGGGGCAGGGCGGGGGGGGCGGCGGGCAGCAGCAGGGTTGACTCGGGCCCGGATTGGCCACGGTCGGGGTTCCCGACTCGATCAGTTCGGCGGCCGGCGAGGTGGCCTTTGCGGCGGTCGGGGTGATCTGCGGGGGCGTGGCGGGGACCAGTTGATCCAGCCTGGCGTTGATCGCGTCGAGCGCCTTCTGGAATTCGCCCGGGTTGAACGGGGCCGGCGACGCCGACGGGGGCGTCAGGTCTTCCCTGGCCGGTTGCGAGTCGTGACGAATCGGGCTGGCCGGGGCCGGGCTCGGGCCCCAGGCGGCGAAGAGTCCGGAGGCCGCGAGGGCCATCGCGAGTCGGGCTCGACGGCCACGGCCCGCGCATCCATGCGATCCGTTCATGTGATTGGACGTCCTGGGAAGGGAAGCCGCTCCTGGTTCGCGCCGAGACCCCAGACATGGGGAGAAGTCGCCAGGAGGTCGATCGGAGGTGCCGATCATCGGTTCGATAACGCCGCGACGTGAGGTTGTTCGAGGGGTGTGGGCGGGGTTTTAATCCAAACCCGGCCCCCGGTCAAGGCCGGAAGTCCGTCCCGGAATCGCCCCAATCGGCCGAAAAAGGCGGCTTACGGGGAGCCCCGGAAGCGATCTTATCTAGGAGGGGTCGAGATTTCGGGGTCCGCCTCTTCCGGGGATGGAGATGACGGATGGTCGCATGCCCTCTTCCATCCCGATGCCCATGGCCGTTCCTTCGGTCGCCCGGGGCTTGGGTTCGTCCGGGAGGGGCTTGGGTTCGTCCGGTCTTCAGGGGCTTGGGTTCGTCCGGGAGGGGCTTGGGTTCGTCCGGCGGTTCGGTTCTTGGGTTCGTTCCGTGGCGACGGCTCGGGTTCGTCCGGTCTTCAGGGGCTTGGGTTCGTTCGGTGGAATGACGGCGAGTGAGATCCTGCCGGCCTGCTTCGGCGGGGTCCTGGCGAGATTGGGTTCGTTTTTCCCGGCCGGGGCGACGCCCAGGGATCGCGATCCATCCCATTGACGTTTAGTGACTTGCATCGGGATTGGGTTCGTCTTTCCGGGACCTCCGGGGGGTCCGGCCCGGATTGCCAGCGGGGGGGCGGGACCGTTATGGTGGAGTCCGAGGCGGGGGAGGCGTTCCCCCTCTCGATCCGACCGGCCGCGAACGAAGAAGACTGACACCCATGGCCACCACCGCCGATCCCTCGACCCGGATGTACATCGACGGCCAATGGGTCGACGCCGCCGGCGGGAAGACCCTGGCGGTGATCAACCCGGCCGACGAGTCGACCCTCGCCGAGGTCGCCTTCGGCGGCCGGGCCGAGGCCGACCGCGCGATCGAGGCCGCCGCCCGGGCGTTCCCCGCCTGGAAGGCCACCTCGGCCTACGACCGGGCCAAGGTCCTCAAGCGGACCGCCGACCTGATCCGCGAGCGGGCCGACGTGATCGCCCGGACCATGACCCGCGAGCAGGGCAAGCCGCTCCCCGAGGCCCGGGGCGAGACGCTGGCCACGGCCGACACCTTCGAGTGGTTCGCCGAGGAGGGCAAGCGGGCCTACGGCCGGACCATCCCGCCCTCGAACCTGGCCAAGCGGCACCACACCGTCCGGCACCCGGTCGGCGTGGTCGGCACGATCACCCCGTGGAACTTCCCGGCCGCGCTGGCCAGCCGGAAGATCGCCCCGGCCCTGGCGGTGGGCTGCACCGTGGTCAGCCGCCCGGCCGACCAGACCCCGCTGACCCTGATCCAGATCTTCCAGGCCCTGGCCGACGCCGGCCTCCCCCCCGGCGTGGCCAACCTGGTTATCGGCGATGCCGTGGAGTTCGCCGACGCCCTCTTCGCCCACCCGGCGGTCCGGAAGATCAGCTTCACCGGCTCGACCCGGGTCGGCAAGGAGCTGATCCGCCGCTCCGCCGACCAGGTCAAGCGGCTCAGCCTGGAGCTGGGCGGGCACGCCCCGCTGATCGTCTTCCCCGACGCCGACGTCCAGCAGGTCGCGCAGGCCGCGGTCCTGGGCAAGTTCCGGAACAACGGCCAGGTCTGCATCGCCCCGTCGCGGTTCTACATCCACGAATCCATCAGCAAGGACTTCACCGAGGCCGCCGTCGAGGCGACCCGGAAGTTGAAGATGGGCAACGGTTTGGACGAGGGCGTGCAGGTCGGACCGATGTTCGCCGAGCCCGCCCTGGGCAAGACCCGCGAGCTGGTCGAGGACGCCCGGTCCAAGGGGGCCAAGGTCCTGACCGGCGGCTCCCGATCGGTCCGGTTCGAGAAGGGCTACTTCTTCGAGCCCACCGTGATCCGCGAGGTCGACGGGGCCATGCGGATCATGACCGAGGAGCCCTTCGCCCCGGTGATGCCGCTGCTGGACTTCTCCCGGCTCGACGACGTGATCGCCGCCGCCAACGCCACCCCCTACGGCCTGGCCGCCTACGTCTTCACCAACGACCTGACCGTCGCCACCCGGATGGCCGAGGGCCTGGAGGCCGGGATCATCGGGATCAACGACCCCGTCCCCGCCACCCCCCAGTGCCCCTTCGGCGGGATGAAGGAGTCCGGCCTCGGCCGCGAGCTGGGCATCGAGGGGCTCGACGCCTACCTGGAAACCAAGTACGTCTCGATCGGGCTGCGGGCCTGAACGTCCGGCAAGGAGGGCGGGGCCATGGATGACCAGGCGTCGATGACCATCGAGGAGTTCCTGCCCCTCCTGGACGACGCCACGGACCGGGAGCTGATCCGGGGCCGCTTGCGCGAGTGGCCCCGGCAATATCACACCCCGGCGCACGCCGAGACGCTGGCGAACTTCTGCTTCCTCCTCGGATCCTGGGAGGAGCGGCAGCCCCGGCCCCGCCCCTCGGTCCACGGATTCGGGGCCCCGTACCGGCTCCGACGCGACCCCGACACGCTCATCGGAGCCGACGCCTCGGTCGGATCGGCCGAGCAGGTGATGAGGACCCCTCGATCTCAGTTCTATTTCGACGGGCCGCCGATCCTGGCCGTGGAGATCCTCGAACCCTGGGACACGCCCGGGGACGTCGCGGAACGGGTCGGGGAGTACCTGGCCGCCGGGGCCGTCGCCTGGGTGGTGGACCCGGGCTCCCGGGCCGTGACCGTCCATCGCCCGGGATCCGAGCCGGAGAGGCTCACCGCCTCGGAGGAACTCTCGGCCGATCCCTATCTACCCGGCTTCCGGGTCGCCGTGGCCGCGATCTTCGAGGGGTAGCGGCGCCCTGCCGAACTGAGGCAAAGGACAGATCAATCGGTCGGCAAGGGTACTTCCTCGACGAACCGGAAGCAACCTGGATAGCGGGCCTGGAGGCGCTCGAAGGCCGCCTGGCCATCCTCCAATGTAGGGAAGCGCAATTGGAGCCTACCCATCGCTTCGACAGCCCCTTCTTCCATCATCGCTCCCCGCAACTCCTCCGCCGAATGAGTGGATTCCCCCTGGGGGATTGGGTCAATCCTCGCGGGCAAGAGGCCATCCAAAATCGCTTCATTCGTGGTGAGGCCGGATGCGACGGGAATATTGGTCACGGGATCGTAGCCGCAATTGTGATAAGCATCATAGATGATCTGTTGCCTCAACCAACTCTCGACGCCTGCCCACCGATCCCAGATGACGTAGACGTTGAATGCCTTGGTCCCGGCGATGGGATTGTGCAGTATCAGAGGCTGCCCCTTGTCGCCCGGCGAGTTCAACTCGGCGACCAATCGCGCCTCAAGATCTTCGCGGCCGGAGGGCTCGGGAGGTTTCCTGGTGATGATAGGCATGGCGATCACTCAGAGATTCGGATAAACGAACTCAAACCACTCGGCCACCTCGCGGACGATCCGGACCTCGTGTCGATAGGGCGTGTTCGAGCGATAACGCAGCGTTTCAACCCATCGCTTCGAGAGGCGCCGGGCCTGATTGACGACGGCTCGCTCCAGCAAGGGTGCATATCTCATCGCACGGCTGGCCCTCTTCGTGACGAGCAACTGGGCCCAGCCCGAGACATCGTGTGGGCCCGGCTTCTTGGGCAGGCCCAAAGCGGCGAATTGGCCGACCGCGTGGTTGCGCCTCGCTTGGTCGATTGTCGTCTCCGAATTCAGCCCGGTGGCCCGAAATTCGAATCGAAAGTAAGCCGCCTTCACCCGCATCTCTGCGGAATAGCCATAAAGATAAATCGCCATCAGACCACGACCGGCCGAGGCCAGCAGGCCCGCATCGGCCGACCTCTGCAAGGCGGCCCGTTCGAAGGAAGCGACCGTATCGAACCCAAGTCGACGTGGGTCCGCCAGCAGGATAGGCATTCCCGGGTCAGTTCAGGACCGTCAGGGCCGCCTTCTTCTTCTCCTGGTGGGGCTTGAGGGCGGGGGTCTCCTCGGCGAAGCGGCCGACCTCTTCGAGGAGGGCGTCGACCATCTCGGCCTCGGTGACCCGGCGGATCGGGACGCCCCGCTTGAAGATGATCCCCTTGCCGCCGCCTGCGGCGATCCCGAGGTCGGCCTCCTTGGCCTCGCCGAAGCCGTTGACCAGGCAGCCGAGGATGCTGATCCGAAGGGGGTCCTTCAGGTGCTTCATCCGGGCCTCGACCTCGGCGACGATCCGCTCCAGGTCGATGTCGAGCCGGCCGCAGGTCGGGCAGGCGACGACCTCGGGGCGGTTCACCCGGCGGTCGCAGGCCCGGAGAATGTCGAATCCGGCGGCGATCTCGGGGACCGGGTCGCCCAGCAGCGAGACCCGGATCGTGTCGCCAATCCCCCGCAAGACGATCGCCCCGATCCCCGCGGCGCTCTTGAGGGTCCCGTACTCGCGAGAGCCGGCTTCGGTGATCCCGACGTGGGTGGGATAGCCGCTCTGGCGGGCGAACTGGGTGTAGCACTCCAGGGCCGTCGGGACGTGGCTGGCCTTGAGCGAGACGATGATCTCGCGATACCCCAGCGCCTCGCAGGTCTCGATCGACCGGAGGGCGCTCTCGACCATCGCCTCGGGGCAGGGGAAGCCGTACTTCTCGATCAGGTCCTTCTCCAGGCTCCCGGAGTTCACGCCGATCCGGATCGGGACGCCCTTGTCCCGGGCCTTCCGGACGACCTCCTTGAACCGCTCAATCCCGCCGATGTTGCCCGGGTTGATCCGGATCTTATCGACGGCCCGCTTGCCGTCGTCGGTGGTGGCGTCCAGGCAAGCCAGGGCCATCTTGTAGTCGTAATGGATGTCGGCGATCAGCGGGAGCTTGATCCGCGACCGGATCGCCTGACAGGCCTCGACGTCTTCCTTCTTGGGCACCGTGACGCGGATCAGCTCGCATCCCGCCTCTTCGAGGGCATGGATCTGGGCGACCGTCGCGTCGACGTCGAAGGTGTTGGTCGTCGTCATCGACTGGACCAGGATCGGCTGGTCCCCGCCGACCACCCGGTCGCCGATGGCGACCTCGCGCGTCCTGTGCCGCCCGACCGTCGTGCTGTAGGCCATCGTCGCCGTCCTAGGTCGTGTTTTGTCGGGGCTTTGCGGATCATCCATGCCGCGCGACATCCTCGGTCATCGTAGCCGTGGACGCCCGGAGGGTCAAGGCGACGAGGGCCGAGGATGTCGCGCGGGTGTACCCGCAGAATCTTGGGGTTCATGCTGCCCGGTCCCAGAACAGATCCCATTGGTCGGTCTGGCGGCAGCAGATCAGGGCGGCCATCGAACGAGCGTTCTTGTGCCGCCACCGGGCTCCT
>JAABUJ010003556.1_pt1 | contig 17385 bp, 12 predicted proteins | sample 5559131 | NCBI WGS metagenome assembly JAABUJ01 (sample SAMN10711875, study PRJNA513366) | rock metagenome | isolation source: Antarctica rocks | place: Antarctica: Victoria Land, Mt New Zealand nord | collected 2016-01-07 | reverse complement strand
TTCCATCAACCCCACCGCCACCGGCACCGGCACCCAACCGCTCACTCTCCTCCCTCCTCACCCCAACCCACGCCTCCACCTTCCGCCTCCACTTCTCCTCCTCCGCCCGCTGCCTCCTGACAAACTCCGGTCCGACATCAAACTCCTCGCCAACCAGCCACTCATCCGCCACCCCGGCTCCACCCTTCCCACGCCTCCCCTCTCCCGCGCCATCCACCCCCTCGCCATCATCGCCAGCACCATCCGTCGCCTTCCCTTTCGGTTTCGCATCCTCGAGGTCGTCGAGGCCGGCAAATGGATCGTCCTCGTCGTCGACCGTGTCCGGGCTCATGGGCGTGTTCGCGCCGCCGCGGCTTTGCGAGGGCGACGGCACCATTTTCAACCAGCACATGCGCTGCGGGTCGAAGACCATGCCGCCGACGACCTGCACGCCCTGCGTGGCGCTGATGTTGGTGATGAGCGCGGGGGCGGCTTTCAGTGCGGTCGAGGTCGCGGTGGGGTGTGCGGGGGAGGTGGTCGTTGCTGCTGCGGCGGGGGAGGGGATCGGGGCGTCGAAGGGCGCGAGGGCGTTTTCGTTGCCTTCCCAGCGGAACAGGGTCGGGTTGTAGTGCATGCCTTTTACGGCTGTGGTTGTGATGGATGGTGTCAGTATAGGGGTGTTGAATGCGGGAGTGGGGAGGGGGGAGGGAGGGAGAGAGCTTACATTTCGGCTCGTGCACGCCGTCGCCCATCGGTTTGATCAGGCACGGCTTTGTGCTGGGTCCGGGGATCTTCGCCTTCTTGCCTCGGTGCGCGCTCGGACTGGCTAGACCTCGCGCGGCGATTTGCGCTTTCCAGTTGGTGCTCACGGGTACCAATGGGCCTCCTTCGTTTCGAGCATTCACGCTTGCCGCCCCGGTGCGCTGTTCCCTAGCGATGCGACTCGCGTTGGTGTCTCGCGCGAAGCGTGGAGTGTAGTCTTGCTTCGTCGGACTCATCGGAGGTAACGGCGTCTCCGTCCTAGACGGGGGAGGGATGTGCGACGGCTGACCGAGCCTGCTACGCAGCCCGACCTTCGGTCCTCCACGAGCGATGGGTTGCTTGACGAATTTGCTCTCGGTGCTGGCGGAAGTCGGTAGATCGTCGAACACCTCGAGCTCACTTCCATCTCCAAAGTTACGACGTCTTGTAGGCTTCGTGATCGTCCGCTTAGCAGTTGCTTTTTGCGTGAGGTGTTCGGGAGCCAAGTCCTTGCGGCCTCGACCGGTCGGGGTTTCTGGTCGCTGAGTATTCGAAAGACGAGAGATAGGACGCAGCGGCGCTTGTTCGTTAGAGTCAGATGAATCGTGACGGCGGAAGTGGCGGGAAGATTTGACGCTGACGTGGTGGGATTGCGAGTGCGAGCTGCCGGCTGGGAGGAAAGGCACAGGAGGTTTGCGGGTATTGCCCAGGCTGGATTCAGCTCCAGAGCGATCAACCGGAGTTTTGGGCCGAGAAGGCAGAGCTTGTCGGGACCCGCTATCGGCGCGAGAAGGTGGACGGTTGTAAGTCGGCGGGAGCTTAGCAGGGGAAGCCTGTTGGGAGCGCATCGCGGGCATTGAACGTTTCGCACGTAGTAGCTGAGCGCTGGTGGTTGTAGGCTCGGATTTGAGACCCTCTCGCGAAGACTTGCTACCGAGTCCTCTTCGACTAGGCGTCGTTGGCATTGCTGGCGGAGAGGTCGGCAATATTGGCGCTGGGATATTGGAGAGAGAAGTTTGAGTCGAATGCCCAGCCAGCCTTGAGCGAGGTCGGTGATAGGTTGGCACTGGGCCACCTGCCTCTGACACAGATTCGAGCGTGGATTTCTGGCGGTCGTGCCCACGTTGCGGTAGTGGTATCCGCGTCGTGGTCTGCTTCGTAGTAGTGTGTTGAGCCTTGCTTGTGAAGGTCAAAGTCGTGGCCGTCCGTCTCGCTGGGCTCGTAGATCGCGTAATCTTGTGCTTGATATTACGATTGAGAGTCAGCTTTCCGGATCCGAAAACAGCTCCATCCCCAATCTCAAGGCCAGAGAAGAAGTCCTCCTTCTGAGGAGCAGGCTTATCCGACTGCTTCTCGACTGCAAGGCTCGTGGCCTCAGGCGAGGCGTTCTCCCGACGCTTCTTAAGTGCCTCATCAAACTTCAGTGGTCCATCGGGCAGAATCAAGCCGTCGAGACCCTCGTCCTCGCTCTCTGCAGTCAGACAGCTGGATACACTTGGACTCAAAGCCGACACAGAAGAGCTCCGGTTCGATCTGCCGTCGCGCTTTGTACCACCGAACCGGGTACCTAGGCTTCCTTCGGCCCATTCTGTATCGAAATCATCCAGAGAGCTGGCAGTGACTGGTGTCTTGGGAATCTCTCTTCGCGTAGATAGCTTCAATGGCTCTCCCGTATCAGGGAGCTCAAGGTCTTGTTCGAAGTTGTCCACGTCCTTGGATATATTCAACGTTGGCGGTGCGAAGTTGATTGGTTGCTGCAGTGGCCGGGTCTTCCCCAATTTGATTGTGGGTACATCGCCAAAGAAGCTATCCTCATCTTCGTCATCACGAAATTTATCAAGGCCAGATCCTTTGTGGTTGTCGTTTGCAGCAGATGCTAGACGCTCCATCAGGTTCATACCTACTTGTGACTTGGTAGTAGTAGGTCCGTGGAAGGCCGCACTGATCTGCCTTAGTGCCTCGGGGTAGTTTCTGCCTTCTGGCTTCTTGATTTTCAACCCTCCTGTTTCCGCTCCAGGTAATTCCAGGCCTTCGCTCCAGTCATCGGCAAGAACCTTCTTCAATTTCCGGCCTCCCAAGCGTTTGATCGTACCTCCAAGCAGTGCCGAGGATGGTACATTCATCGGTATCGGTATACCCGCACTCTTCGCAGATGCAATTGCATCTGTTGTAGCGATCTCATCATCGCCAGGTAGTAACACCTGCCAGTCTTCATCTACCCCACCGTTGCTCTCTATGTCTGACTTTGTCGACAAGCGCGAAGAGATAGAATCTCGGTGGTGTGAAGGCTGTGTGGAGAAGCTGTTGCTTGCCGTCGTGGTAGATGACATGCGAAAGTTGAGATCATCGATTCCTTGAAGATCTTCATCATTGTCCCAACATTCAACGTCTTCGATGTTCTGGCGGGACTTTTGTGTAAGGGCCTCCATTTTGTTGGTGGCCACGGAAGGTTATAGTTGCTACACTCTGAAGAGATCTTCTTTGAGTCGTGAAAATCGTGTGTCTAGATGGTCGTAGTGGTGTTCCAGTGTTAAGGTCGTTCCTACAACAAGTCCTGAAGAAGGAGCGACAAATCTTTGCGCGATCGAATTGAGCCTTCGTATGAAGTATTGTTGAACAGCTATAATTCAAGCCCAATGTCTCGATCCAAGGTGGCGTACTGAAGTGATGGACCGGACGCGTAGCCGTTTTCTGTTTGTCCGCGATAGGTCGTCGTCGTACGCAGCTGATGCAGGAGGCTGCTGGTAGCAGCTCCCTGGCCCTGGACAGCACAGGGGCTGCAAATTCTTCCTGAGTACAGCGCCCGTACAGGTTGAAAATTTGTGATAGAAGAAGACGATTCGCGGAGATGCTTTACGTTGTACCTAGGTGATCAAGTTGTGGTTGGTGAGGTCGGAGGTGGCTGGTCGGCCGCCGGTCGCAAGCTGTGTTAACTTGAGTAAGCTAACGTAAGCGAGGCACTAAACGCGAAAATGGCCTCGGCGCGTCCCCCCGGAGGCTGATGGTCAGCCTAGGATTGCTGATATATTTGCGCCAAACTCAAGGCCATTTGCAGCTTGCTAGAACCTGCTTTGATTTCTCAGGGAAGTCAGACATAATGTCAGAAGAGAATGTGCTCAGGATACCACGTTCAGATAGCCCTGGCGATTATGTGCTGGTTAATGTCGTTTCCCAGGGATCTACCCCGCTAGATCTCAAGCTGATAGCCACAGAAGGGGAAGCTCCATACATTGGGAGTGGTAAGCCACAATTACATATCTCACTGCGTCTGGGTAAGTGTCGCTGACAGGCCATGGTCTAGTCACGCACAGTGCCCTGACGAAAATCCGTACGAAGAACTATCAGGGTGACGACGAGGAATGGCAAAATTTGATTGCTTGGGTTTTCTTACGGAAGAGACTGGAAACTAGAGAAGCCGACTCTCTACTTGGACTGGAAACTGTAGCAACCATTGACGGTCCCCTACTTACGATTACCCTTCGCAAAAATATCAGTGGCATCACGCAGAGGCTGGGCACTATTACACTGAAACAGGATGACTCGCAAGCAATAGAGCTCTTCGAATGGGCCGGTACCGCTGTCGCTGCGACCACCGCTCTCGAGAGCGAAGTTGCTTCCCTATCGGCCAAGTATCATGATCAACAAGAGGCACTTGCGAAGCTCAATGGTCAGCTGGAAGGCTTGATAAAGGCAAAAGAGGAGCATGAGAACGAACTCTTGCAGAAATTCATGGAGCTGCTGAATGCTAAGAAACTGAAAATTCGGGATCAACAACGGCTATTGACAGGTGCAAAAGTGGACTTTAGTAAAGGTAAGCTTGTCTCAAGTCGTACTACGTGCCTTGCTGACTTTGCCTAGCGGAACATGTAAGGGACACCAGAGACTCCAACAGGTCTCGAAAGGCGGCATCGTCACGCCCTGGCAAGCGCAAGGCAGATGTAGAACCTGTTGCAGCAAGCTCCGGATCGGATGAGGATGCCTTTGAGAGAATGGACCTCGACAAGGATAAAGCAGCCGAAGCAGAGCACGAGGAATCGGGCCAGGCTTCTACACCAGATAAATCTGACTTGGATGCTACCGAAGATAAGGCTGAGGACAATCTTGATCCAGCTCCTGCTACACAGCCTAAAAAGTATGGTATAGGCTCAATAGGCAAGGCTATTGAGATGGCGAAGAAACAGAGCGAAGCGAAGTCCCAATCGACAAAAGCAACTCCACCTCCACTGAGGGAATTACCGTTTACCCAGAAGCCTACAGCGAGGGAAGCACTCGAGGAAGATCAACGACACATATCCACGACCGAGGCACAGAATGCTGCCGAGGAGGAAGAAACTGAGGGCGAGACTGATGATGACGAGCTATAGAAATATACATAGGCTTCTCGGCCTTCCATCGCACCGCCTTGCTGTATCCTTTCCAGAACCGCATCACCCATTATCGCGTGGGTTAACACCCGCGTGACCCACAGGGCACCACCTCCTCCATACCGTTGATGGCGTGTTCTAATCCATCACTTTTACCTCCTTTGTGGTGTCCAGTTCTTCATATCTCCTCAGATCAATCGGCTTGGCCAACAACGGAAGCACGTATGGGTCGAATGTCTTCCAGTACGGATTTTCCAGATGGTACTTCTGTGACTGTACTCCCCAACACCCTGTCTCAGGGTCAACATTCCGAGCAAACCGCTCAGGGACTCACGCTCTCCCGTTCATAACGCTCGACAACGGTGAAGGCCCGCGGGTCACCGACCTCTTGCATCACCTCCCATTGGACCGTCTCTTTGTCTTTGCGGTAAATCTGAGCCGCTTCGATGAGCTTGTTTTTCACTTTCTCGATGGAAGTCGGATCAACCTTTGTGTAGAGGTGTGCTACGATGGTGTAAACCATTTTTTATGGGCTTTGCTTCTGAACGCGTACGACAACAACAAATCATAGAAATCAGACTGCCGCGTTTTGAAAGGGCCAGAGGGCGAACAAGATATGCCCCAAGATATGGGATTCGTGAGGGACAGAGGGGGACTACTGTGGCTGTACTACCTTACGTCTACAGTAAAGCCCTGTTCAGACCCTACCTTACCTACCTTAGTGACGTGACGGGCGGGGCTTTTTCTCGCCAATCTCCACAGCGACAACACGGGATGGCCCGACTAGATGGTTGATCTTTCCTCTTCAAGAGTTGCTAAGGCAAGAGCTTGATCAACATATCATATCTTAAGAAACCGCAGGTCACCACGCAAATGATTATCAATACATCTTGAAGCCACTGAGGAGCAACGACGACTGGCCATGTACAATGAGGTTAATTAATTGATATTCCTCTCTTTCCCTCGGTGTAGGTACGTCGTACTCATGGGATCTTTGCACGAGCCTGATGTACGAAGTACCTTAGGTACCAGGTTTGTGTTCGCAGTCGCCTCATGCGCGCTTGCTTGCATGAGAAAAGTGCAGAATAGGGACTTCTTCCGCAGAGATTGACGATCCCACCCCTGCATCAAAGTTACCGCTAACCCAAATGGCGCATAGTGAATTTTACCGACGCAGAACTTCAAAAACTTCAAGTCCTTTGCACCCATGATTCAACTCACATTATCACTGTCTCCACAGAGCTGTATAAATTCCAACAAATTCAGGTCTGCTTCCCTGATGCCTGAAGCAAAGATGTAGTGAAAAATCTGAAGATTTGATGAGATGTGTGCACAGTTATGTACAGTTCTTTAGAGATTTGATAGCAAGTGTTCTATAAAATTGAACAGTTTTATGAACATGTATAATTGAGACTGTCAATGTCTCTATTAAAAAATTTGTATGAGACTATTGAAAGAAAGTAGATACTCATGCTATACTATGCTGTTTAGTGAAATCTCTAAATTATGTTGTCTATGAGCACATCTTGATCAAGAGAGTTACAGAAGAAGTAGAAAGAACATTGACTGCAGTTAATGTAAGCAGAATCTTTATTTAATCTTTAATATTAATTTTATTTCACTTCATAAAAGTAGCTAAAACATCACTTCTTAATACTTTCACTCAATAAGACTGCATCTATTGACTCTCACTGACAGCAAACATCAGATAATTAAATGCATCATTAAGAGTTCAATAAATCATTTAAGAGTTCAATTAATTATTAATAATGAGTTTTATAAATTTAATAAATTACTTAAAGATTTATTTAAACAGAAACTTAATAAGCTCATTAATAATTATCTTTTAACTGAATATAAAGTTTATCTAAATCTGATTGTGCTTATGCAGATCACAGATATTGTAATAGAAGATATTAATATACTTTAATTATTTATATATATATATATTCTTAATTAAAATCAAAACAGCTTAATTATCTTCTTTGAGCTAAATAAGTAAAGATGCTTAATGAATTTTATTCTTTTAAATGCTTATACAATATAAGTTAACTTTAAAATATTTATTTATATCTATATCTCTTAATATCTGTTCAAGTCAGATCTCAGTCTTCATATACATTGATATGATTATGTATTCAGTCTCAGTAATTAAGATAACAATAAACTTTTATTTTTAACTTATTTACAACATTAATTCATCTTTAAACATATAAATATATTCTAAAATTGATTTTCAATTTTATTTATTTAAAGTATAGTTAAAGTCAGAGTATTTAAGCATTACTTGACTTTCATTAAAGTTGTACATAATGTTAAGATTAATGATTGATCTTATATATTGTAATAATTTCTTAAATATGTATTTATGATGCTCTGCAAAATCATTAAGATATTGACTTAATTAACTTAATGTGAAGATAATGTCTAATTAAATATAAATTACTATATACATTAAATTTTTAATTGTCTGTTGATACTGTCTTTAATCTATTTTTTAGTTAATTAAGTTAATAAGACAAAAAACATTATATTTATTAAATGAAATGCTAATGACTCTATGCTTATTAAATCACATATAAAGATTCTTTAATATCTTGTTTACATAATGAGTCTAATTTAGTAGGCTGAGTGTAAAGTCAGGTCAGGTTAAAAAAAAGTGTATCTAACCTGAACTTACACTAGAGTTCAGGTCAGATTAAATTGAGTTTATATACAAATCAACTCTATCTACAATCTGTGTGAGTACTTACATGCAGGTGAAGCTAGCCATTATGAGTAAGGTCAGGGCTAAAGCTCAAAAATGTGAAAGCTTATTGATATATTAGTTATAATAAATTACACCTTAACTAGCCATATAGGGATAAATTACATGGTCGCAAGATATATTACTGAATAAGTTATGAAAATCATGACTTTTTGTGAAGGTGTGTGTTAGAAACACACATTAGTAAGCATGTGTATGTGCTTACTAAGCACATACACATGCTTACTAAGACTATATATAACTCACAAAAAACTCATGACTCTACACAGATCAGGTTGAATTAACCTGCACTCAACTCAGCTGAATAAAAGTTAGCTCAACTCAACTTAATACTTGAACTCAACTCTGATCTGTGTGACCTATAGGCAACCCACGCACCCAGCCTATAATTTAGACACAGAATTCTCATTTTACAATTATATATAACTTAAATGTCAAGAATTTTCTGTGTCTCTCTTAAGTTCTTAACTTTAAACATGCTCATAAGAGCTTGCTTAAATCAGAGAATGTATAACAGATTTGTTGAAATCACAATAATATTATTTATATAAAGAAGCAGCATAATTCTTTTAATGCTGTAAAGAAAAAGACAGAGATTAGTTTTACTTTAATGAAAACTTAACTTAAGCAGTTTAATAATACATTATTTATGTCAGTTCTGTGCAATTTGCTTAAGATCATAAAGGCTGTACAGTATGTGCAAAACATAATTAAATGTGATATTAACTTTAAAAAAAGATGTTATATAAATTGTTTTCTTCAGAAAGAATTCTGTAAAGATGTTATTGATATTTACTTGATGACACTTTAAATTCTTAAGTGTAATGATAGTCAGAAAGACTTACAGAGTGTTAAACTTAATAATGAGAGTAAAAATGTTTTTATAATTAACATTATATATTTATAAGAAATCTTTTGTCACAAATCTTATCTTAAGCTTATTTAAAAATCTGTTGATGTTCAGCTTAAGTTTAAAGATTTATTTACTGATCATAATGTTAACTCTTCTTAATGACACAGTCTCTTCTTATATTTCATTTATCATCAAGACTGTCAGCTCTATATAAATGATATTCTTTTACATTTCTTCTTAGATTGAGTCTTTCACTGCTTCAGCATAGATAACAGATGTTAAAATGTTAAATTTAATTATAGAATCTTCTTTATCTGTAAAGAATGCTGTAAATGTCAGTATAATTCTTAATATTTTAATTAAGAACTTATCTGTATCTTAATTGTCATTGTTATTGTCTCTTTTTCATTTTAAAATCTCAACATACAGAAAGATTCTAACTTCTTTAAGTGTCACTATCTTAACTTAATCAATGTTGATCTTCTTATTTAATGACTTGTCTAAATTAACTGCAGTTAACTTAATCTCTGTTACAGTCTTCTAAGCCTAATGGCTAAAAGCTATAACTCTAATGGTAAAACTATGAAATGAGTGAAAGATGAGTGAATGTAAGAGCTACAATGACTACTTAAATAGTAGCTAAGCAACTCACTAAGGCACATGGCTGAGTTCATGTGACTAAATGACTAAGTAGACTATTCATCTAATAGGTGAAGGTGATGGCAGCAAGATAAGCTGTAATTAGGTAATAATTCTGACAAGTGTTATAAATAAAAGAAACTGCAATGCTCTCATCACTATATCTTTATTTGAATAGTCTGTGCTCTATGAGCTTAAAAATGTGATGATGATGCTAAGCTTGTGAGATAGTGTTAAGACATTATGACTGAATGACTTAATGATGATGTGATATTGAGACATCTTAAAATTAATTGAATAGTAAGATGTTAATGAGATAATAGTGTGAGCAAAATGCTTGCATAAGTCATGAATTATTAAGTAAGACTTTGTGCTGTAAGAAGAAGATGTGATGAGCTTCTTTTATATAGATATGAAGTCTTGTAAAGTCTTTGTGTCATGACAAAAATGATTGTATAGATCAGCAACAATAAGATGTAATACAATGCTTGTGTAACAATTTGATGTAGTATCTTCACATAGTAAGGTAAGTAATAAGATACTTAAGGCTGTCAAAGCTGATGATTTATTTTGTTATGATGATGTTTTGACTTAAAATTAACTCAGAAAAGTGATGTAATTGAGTCTTTGTTGATGAAGAATTTCATACATAGTAGACTGTGTGATAATATGCATGTCAGTAAAATTTTAAGATGTTTTAAAGACTAAATCAGTCTCTTAATAATCTATAGTAAGCTTATTTCATTTTAAATCAATATTAATCTCTTTTCTTGTCAAGATATCTGTTTCTAATAGAACTTTAATGCAGAGATTATTCACTAAATAGGCTATGATATCTAGTCTTATTGATGATGTTGATGTGACTATGTGAAGTGATAATTTCATCAATTAATTAAGTATCTGCTTTTCAAAAAAGCCTTTCACCATTATGAGAAGTGTTTGTTTGATTTTAGCCTTATTCACTAAACTTTAATCAATAAACATAGTTGTGCTTTCAGTATCTAGACAAATAGTCATTTTCTGCTTGGCATCATGTCAAAATAGAGTTGCTTTGACAGCAATGTATTCATAAACTGATGATTATAAGATGACAACAATGTTCTGAAGAGCATGCTTAATGTAATTGACTTGCTGAGTAGTCACCTTAGTGATACTGAAATGAATGTCAACTTTATGTCAATTAAGAATGTAATTTCAAAGGTTTTTGCTTATTTATAGAGGCATTTCACATGAATAACATGAATAGAATGAATCATCATATCAAGTAGGCTGCATAGAGTTGTTGAAGAAGATATCAGTGTGATGTGAAGATTTAGAGATGTTGATATGATGTGAAGACTTATTTTCAGCATTGTTATCAGCAGACAATGTATCATTTAACTTATATGCTCTGTATAGCTCATTCATTTCAATGAAATAGGTGAAGCAAGATGACAATAAGACTTCATTTTAACATTTAAATTGTGATTTATTTCACTAATCATTCAAATACTCAGGGCAACAAAGCTGTCAGTTGTTACTAATGAAATTATATGATGATATATAATTTAATTATTGCACTTTGTAGCCTCAATTATTTGTTTTATAGCCTTGATTCACAGCATTTTCAGAGACATTATTTGACAAGTAGTCAGAGTGATGAGGCTGTTGATTGTTATCAGCAAAATTGTATAATAATGATCAACTTTAAGGTTACAATTCATAGCCTCACTGTTCATATTGATATGAAGGCTGACTGAACAGACATTTTCACATATCTTTGTGTTTTTTTAGCTGTTCAATAAAGCTAGTCATTGTCATGTCATATCTAAGCTGCAGAACATCACACTGAAATTTAAAATTGAGCTTGTTTCAGGTTAATGACAGCTAATTTAATGTAAATAAGTCAGCATTTCTTCTGTTTTGAATCATTGCTTGCACATAAGCTGTAAGATTAATGTGATTGTTTTGTAAGTTGTTAAGAATAAATCATAAAGCAAGTAAGACATCTAAGATGACTTGCTCTGAGTGCTTAAATCAAGTCATTAAAGTATCTACTCAGTTTTTAATGCTGAGACCTTCATGTAAATCATTTTGTTGTAGATCTGACAGTTCAGCAACATATTACTGTTGAGTGAAGTTGCAAAGACAAATGTAAAGATTAATATAAATAAGTTGTGTGCTCTTAATTATGACAGTGACCTTTGCTTGACTCAGAAAGAGATGCACATTATGATAGTACACATTCTTTTTTAGCTAAACAAAATTGCTCTTTTTATATGCATCATCAAGATGTAAATCAAAATAGTCAATGTTCTCTGATTAAAAGACTAGTGACAGTGTAGCAATAAGATATGACAAGAGTTCTTAATAATAGTTATGTTTAAGCTCTTCTTTCTTTTTATTGTTGATGCACTTATCATTCATTTCTTTCATATCATAGTCACTGTTATAATCATTATTTCATCTCAACTCAAAAGCAGATTGTCTTGTATCAGGCTTGAAAGCAGATCTTTTTACTGAAATAGATGTAAAAGCTAAAAGATGTAAATATAATAGACTAATTGTTGTTGACTTCTCAGCTTGATGAGATTAATCAGATAATTTTGAAGAACTGATAAATTGTTGTAACTATAACCTTAATTTAAAATGATGAAGCAAAGTAATTAAAATTTCTTGTATATCACTCATTAACTTATTTATCATACAAGTCTGTTGTTTTAAGACATTTAGACAGATAGATTTGCTAGATGACTGTTTGACTTTAAAAGAGAAAGATAACAAGACTTATATAATTAAAAGACTTTCTTTTATGTCTTTTAGATTGAGAAGCTCATTTTGAGTAAAAGAGTCAGATAAATAAGCTGAAGACATAGCTTTATACTAATATGAAAGTAAAGTAAGATAGTAGTGTTTAGCTTGTTGAACTACAATGATCTGAGTGAATATAGAGTAAAGAAATAAAGTAGTAAAAAGACAGTTAGATAGATAGATAAATTAATGTGTTATTAATGTTTTGATGAGATTGAGAAAGGTGATGAGGTATTGAGATGAGGTGAAAGTGAGATGAAAGTGAAAAACAAAGAGATTATTAGATATAAAGATTTAATGCTGAGTTTTTAAGTTAATGCTATCATATTGTTACAGTCTTTTAAGCCTAATGGCTAAAAGCTATAACTTTAATGATAAAACTATGAAATGAGTGAAAGATAAGTAAATGTAAAAGCTACAATGACTACTTAAATAGTAGCTAAGTAACTTACTAAGACACATGACTGAGTCTATGTGACTAAATGACTAAGTAGACTATTTATCTAATAGGTAAAGACAGCAGCAATGAGATAAGCTGTGATTAGGTAATAATTCTAACAATTTCATATTGTTTATCTTAAGACTTATCAGTTTTAACTGTAATTAAGTTAAACTGCATCTTACTGTTTTAAGTTGTAAATGGCTGATCTAAAGCTGTGATCTTCACAATAATTAACTTTTTCTATAAATATTCAATAAATCTTCTATCTAAAAGAACATTTAATGTCTACTATTACAGTTTAAGATTAACAATGTTTTTCTTTTCACTTTCAGCAAACTTTACAGCATAATTCTTAATGATGTATTTAAGATCTAAAGCTTAAAGCTAATACTGCTTTGTGATTTTCTCAATGTAATTCATAAACTTATTGTGTCTGTCTTTAGATAATAACTTAAGATTAATGTAGCTGTAGCATTTGCATTCTTATATATAAATGTAATTAATAAATAATTTCATACTGATAAAAGCTTTCTCAGAAGTCATTTGCTTGCTGTTAATTAAAAAATTAATTGCTGTTTAATTGTAAAGATAAGTATCTGTCTATGCTGTCTGCATTTAGAACTTTATTGATAGTTATATTTCTTTAATTATGATGTGCACTGAATTCTCAGTGATTCAGATGATTCTTTTGACAATATCATTTTAAATTGATATATAGAGCACTGTGTATTGCAGTATAATGTTAAGAAATTTACATTAGTTATTTAAAGTAAACTTTAACTTCATTTTATTATCACTTTGTACAGCAAGAATCTTTGCACTGATCTGAAGTTCAGTCTTTAATCATTATTCTTATAATATTTATAAAATTTTATTACATCACTTCAGCAATATTGTTCACATCTTCTGAGAGTAATTATCTACTATCTTCAGAAAGTACTGATATTCATTAAATAATAAAAATAATGAGTTATATATGTCAATAAAGACAAGAACAAGAATGTTAATTTTTCTTTTGCTTACAGTGTAATCTTACTTGTTAATGAGCTTAATTAGAGCATAAATCTCATATATGTTCTCATTGTTCTCAATAATGAGAATTGACTTTTCAAGAATTGTTATCTTGTAAAGATTATGCAACTTTATAAAATTAAGATGAACAAATCATCAATATTAAAGTCTGTAAGTCTTAGTCTTTTCATTTAATGATACAGTGTTAACATTTAAGAAATTAATTATAAGATTATGCTCATAAGTCTAAACATATAAACTTATATCTGAAGCAATAACAGAAAAGATGTTCTCTAAATATAATATATATACTGTAGATATTAAAGCAAATTCATTAAGACTCTTTGCAATATACTTAATTATATAGACTCTATCTTACTTTAATGCTTTTATTATAGTCTTACTGTGCTTATTATACATCTGAAGACAGTGTTAATTAAAGCTTTTATGTAGTTTTATTTTACATATTTACTTTCTTGACAGAAGATTAATCTTAAGTTTAGATACATAAAGTGTTAAACTCAGTCTTATAAAAATTTTTAATTTAATTTACATAATAATTACTTCACAATAATGAAAATATAAATGTTTCTTCTTAACTTTAATTTGCTGATGTCTCATTCATATAAGAAAATCACTGAAGAGTTAAAGTTGATCAGTTATATATAAAAAGAATTTAAAGTCTGCAATTTATTCAGATTTAAGTATTTTACTGACAGTCTTCTTAAATAAAGTAGCAATTTCATTATTAACTTTTTCTTTCTCTTTAGATTCAGAAAAGAAATTATTATTATTATTGTCATTAACTTTTGTGTCAAAAACTCTGTATCTTTTTTCTTTTTCTTTATAGACTGACTTTTAATACAACTTAACTGCAGTTAATCTATACAGCTTGACTGCAGTTAATTTGCTTATTTTCTTTTAAGCATTTTGCTTAACATCAGAAAGAAATTGTCACAAGACTATTTGCTTTAAGAGTCTTGATTATCTCTGTCTCACTTTGTGCTCACCATCTTTCTCACAAGACTATTGCTTCTACTCATTTAGGCATTCAGGTAAATATCTTATATGATGCTGTTGCTTAACCTGCTGCTTGTCTGATCATAAGACTTATGTATATATAGAGAAGTATTCTCATCATAGCTAGATTTCAGCTTTTTATAAACTTATGACTCTGACAAATTGATAGCATCAACTGCATCATCAGCTCACATATAGCAACACCAGATTCAATTCATCAGTCATATTCATATGACATTATAAATTCTTTTAATATCTTACTTTCACATCATCACCACCTCATCTCATCAGACCTCACTATCTAATCACTAAGTCAAACATTCATTTAAGCATATTACTCACTACTATCAGATAACTTCATAAAGTCTTGATGTTACATCTTGATGCTGTTGAAGTCTTCATCACATATTCAAAAGACTTTCACCTAATTCTAACCTTGCTGCCAGTGTCTCTACTAGAACATAAGACAAGAAAGATAAAGAAAAGATATCTATTTTGTCAGAAGTATCTATTGATTCATTTCAGTCATTCAGCAGTCTTCATCATTTCATGTTAATTTCTTTATTAAACTTAAACAACTTCAACATAGTCTCATCTGAATCAATTAATCTCATCAAGCTTAATCAGCCTCATCAGTCTGATTCAGACTTTCAAAACAATACTATGTCTATCTTATCTGCTCATACTGATACAACTGAGAAAATATCTTATAAAATCCTCAATTCTCATATTGATATGGCAGAAGACAGTGATAGCAATGATTAAAGCTATTAAGACATCAATTTTATTCATTAGCAATGAGAGTTGCTCACTGATCTTATATGAAACAACATCAGCAATGAAGAAAATAATCATCAGTCTTTTAACAATAACAATGAAGACAATAGTCAGAATAACATTCTCAGTTCTAATGAATGATTCATGTCATTGATGTGAAAATCAGACAATATTGATTACTTTAACCTCAAATTTAATGAACAAAAGCCTGATACTGGCCTTATTGAAAGCTTTAGTCAACATGTATATTATTAGGATGTTTATATCTTTGTGAATCAACTATGAGTTCTTGCACTCATTAAAGATCTTGATGCCTTACAAGTTACTATATCAGTCTGTTTATGTGAATCAGCATTGCTTTAACATATCATTAAACTTACTAAGATGAAACAAGAACTCTTAGACAATGCTGATCTAAAGTAATGATACATCATTCTAATTAAATAATTTAAGAAATGAGTTCCATCAGTCTTACAGAACATTCAGAAGAATAAGTACATCATGACTGATGTTTATAAAGATAAATTGCTGTAAGTCTTTGCTCAGAAGCTATTTTGACATGCAAAAGCAGCTGAGATGATGTCAGTATACAATCAACTGATTGTAGCATGAAATAATCTAGATTTGAAATTCTGAGTGCACATGCCTGAATCTCAGCCTACTATCATCATGTCACAATTTCTCAAATTACTCAACTCAAAAATGAGTCTTTGAAGCAAAATGACTCACAAAAATCATCATGTCTCAGCAACAGCATCAAATTCTTCATATCAGTCTGAACAAGAAGCATCAGCAAACTGATTTTTAAACAGATCATTACATAATGAATATTACAATCTCAATTAATCTTCTCAGTTTTAAAGTCAAGACTATTCACCTCAATCATACAATTCTCAGTATCAGTATCAGCAGACTAATCAACCTAATTCTCAGTATCAACAAGAGTCTTAATGACAATCAAATTCTTCAAATCAAGTCTACAATCAACAGCAATTATCTTATTGAAAATCTCTGACAATAGTCACACTGCTGAACAGCCAGCCAAATGCATACAGTGAAAGAAATAACAATAAAGACAGATATGATAAGAGTCAATATGATAAGTTTAGATCTAAAGCATATATGGTGAAGAAGTAAGAGAAAAATGAGATTAATAATAAAGAAACAGAGAATTCTGTTAAAACAGAGAATCATAGATCTGACTATCACATCACAGACTTAAACATGAATTTCTATGACATTGAAGTCTATAATTAAAAAGGAAATGAAGAATCAGAAATTAACTTTGTGACTACTGCTATGATTTCATGCCACAATTATCATCAGTTATTTAAGTCTAGAAATGTCTTATTTTGCTATCTTCATTCTGAGACAGTCAAAATTGCACACTGTTCTATGAGAAAGGCAACAGCTAAATCTTCAACAACAATGTTGACAAAGTCTTCAGACAAATTACTCAAAATCATGTCTATCAACTCTGTTGTCATCATCAAAGACATTGAAATTGACTATAGCTTTCATAACTAACATTATGTTATGACTAAGACACAACTATCAGATGAGGCTACATCAGAACTCATTTGCCTTGATACAGAGTGCTTGATCATCTTACTTGACTGTACATTTTTCAAGAGTCAACATACAAAAGTGAAAATTCACACTATGACTATGCTCATATCAATATGAGAAATTGGCTTCAATAAGTATATGACTAGTAAATATGTCATAGTGCCTATTCACCTAGCAGGCACTGTCAGATCAAATCAACAAGAAGTTGAAGTCATCATTACTTAAGAGACTCATCTTGTTGATGGCCTCAAAACTAAGATGTTAGTAGAAATGAATATCATGAGATCTGAACAAATCAACATTATTATCTTAAAGAAACAGATCATCATTGATATCTGTCAGAACACTGTCATATCAATTGAGATTCATTTACAAAGCAGCTTTATTAAACATATCATTCATGTCAAGTTCAACATAGTCATTTCATCACATA
>JAABUJ010003555.1_pt1 | contig 17389 bp, 15 predicted proteins | sample 5559131 | NCBI WGS metagenome assembly JAABUJ01 (sample SAMN10711875, study PRJNA513366) | rock metagenome | isolation source: Antarctica rocks | place: Antarctica: Victoria Land, Mt New Zealand nord | collected 2016-01-07 | reverse complement strand
TTGCCACCTCTGCCTGTTCAGCTTGTGGTGCCTGGCGGGCGGCACATGCCGCTCCGGGTGCGCGCGTTCGTTGACTGGGCCACCCGCGACTTTCGGGAGCTGAAGGTGATCCGCTGACATTGAATATCGCTCTTATTGTGAAGTCTGTAGCGACCTGGGATGGTCCGGCGATGCGGTGAGGGAGACCGGTAATGGATGCAGTGGCATTCGCGACCTGGCTGCTTGGCGTTCGGTGTTTGGATGCATCGCAGCGGGGACGGGCGTTTCAGGAACTGGCCTTAGCCGAAGAGCATGATACGGGTTCATCGCACAACGGTAATGCGGCTGCGGCGATGACGGTTGTCGAGGCCGAAGCAGTGCCGTTGGTTGTTGTCACCGTTCCCGGATAGTGAGATCGCCTTCCTTTGGCGATCAAGCACTTGGCCAATTCCTGGATCGCAAGAATGCTTCCAAGTTCGTGAGAACTATCGCTAGAATCGCGAGACGCGACCGGCAGGAGCGCGGATCGTGGCGAACAGGAGCAAAGCAGGGACGACACGGCCAGACCACGTGCCGGACGAGGTCTGGGCGGAGGCGGTCCGCCGCGCGGCAGTGGTCGCGCCGCTGGCGAGGGAGGACTGCCTCACCCGCGCCCGGGTGCGCGACGCCGCCCGTGAACTCGGCCTCAGCCTGCCGAGCGCTTACCGGCTGATCGCGCTCTACCGCCAAAATTCCGTCGCCGCATCACTCGTGCCGCACCGTCCCGGGCCGGCCAAAGGCGCTCGCCGCCTTCCGACGGGAATGGAGGGCATCGTCGAGTGCGCGATCGCGGCGATCCACGCGCAACGCGAGCGCCCCACCCTGGCCCGGCTGCAACGCGACGTGAAGCGCGACTGCAACGCCGCTGGGCTGAAGCCACCCTCGCGCAAGGCGCTGTCCGCGCGCGTGTCGGCGCGCTCGCTGCAGGAGATGGTCCGTGCCCGAGAAGGCCCCGAAGCTGCCCGCCAGCGGTTCGCCCCTGTCCGGCCTGGACCGCGCCCGACCGCGCCGCTCCAGCTCGTGCAGGCCGACCACACCCGGGTGGACCTGATGCTCGTTGATGCGGCGACGCGCGCACCCTTGGGCCGGCCGTGGCTGACGCTGGTGCTGGACGTGTGCACCCGCTGCGTGCTGGGGCTGCATGTCGCCTTCGACGCGCCCTCCTCGGCTGGCGTCGCGCTCGCCATAGCGCAGGCTGTGCTGCCCAAGGAGGCCTGGCTCGCGTCACGGGGCATCCGGCTCGCCTGGCCCATGCACGGCCTGCCCGGCACCCTGCACCTGGACAACGGACGCGACTTCCGGGCACGCGCCTTGCGCTTAGGCTGCCAGCAGCACGGCGTCCAAATCGAGTACCGTCCGCCGGCGACGCCGCGCTTTGGCGGACACATCGAACGGATGATGGGCACGCTGATGGGACGCGTCCACGCCTTGCCCGGCACGACCTTCTCGAGCGTCACCGAGCGCGGGGACTACCCATCCGAACGCAAGGCGGTGCTGAGCCTGGCCGAGTTCGAGCGCGTGCTCGCGTTGGAGGTGCTCGGCCCCTACCACAACGACGTGCATTCGGCGCTCGGCAAGACGCCGGCCGCGGCCTGGGCCGAAGGGATCGCGGCTACCCCGCTCCGGCTGCCGCGGGACCAGAAGGCCTTCGTGCTGGACTTCCTGCCCTGGGAGGAGCGCGTAGTGCGCCGCGACGGCGTGCACCTGTTCCGCATTGCCTACTACGACGGGGCGCTCGCGCACCTGATTGGTGAGCCGGGCCGAACGGTGCGGGTCAAATACGACCCGCGCGACCTCGGCGCGGTCTTCGTCGAGCTGCCTGGGAGCGGCCACGTGCGCGCGCCCTACGCTGACCTCGCCCATCCGCCCATCTCTTTTTGGGAGCATCGCGAGGCCGTGCGGCGGCTGCGAGAGTCGGGTCGGCGAACGGTGGACGAGCACGCGATCTTCGCTGCCATCGATGAGCAGCGCCGCGTCCTGGCCGAATCTGGCGCGGCCACCAAGGCGGCGCGGCGCTCGGACCGGTCCGCCGCATCCTTGGCGCTCCACCCCACACCTGATGTGCCAATGCCGGCCTCGACTTCCGCCCCGGCGCCTACCGCCCCGGACACCAAAGGCGACGAGGCGCGCGTGCCCATGGTGATCGAGGACGAGGCGTGGAAGACGGAGTTCCTGGCGTGAACCCCCCAGCCTACCCGCACTTGCACCCGGCGGTGCGGGATTTCGCCGACAAGGATGACGCGGCGCGCATCGCCCGCATCCGGGCCGAGCGCTGGATCGAGCATCCCCCAGCGGCGAGGGTGCTGGAACTATTGCAGGAGGCGTTCGAGCAGCCCGAGCGCGGGCGCATGGACAACCTGCTCCTGCTCGGCGAGAGCGGGATGGGAAAGACGGCGTTGGTGCACGCCTTTGAACGCCGCCAGGCCGTGCCCTGGAACGCGGCGCTCGGATTGCAAAGAAGGCCGGTGCTGGTCGTGCTGATGCCGGACGAGCCCACCGAGGCAGCGTTCTTCTCGCAGGTGCTCGCCTCGCTCGACGTCCCGCCGTTCGCCGGCGGCTTTGCCCCTGGTCCAAGCCGGCGGGAACTCGCTTTCCGGTTCCTGCGCGAGCTGGGCACGCGGGTGCTGGTGCTGGACGAAATCAACTCGGTGCTCGCCGGCACGGCACGCCAGCAGCGTTTGTTCCTTCAGTTGCTGCGCTTCCTGTCCAATGAACTGCGAGTTGCTCTCGTGTGCACGGGTGTGCCCGAGGCGCGGCACGCCCTGATGTCGGACGCGCAGTTGCGCAGCCGCTTCGCCGAGATCGAGATGCCACCCTGGTCGGCGTCGCCCGAGTTGCAGGAATTCGTGAACCGGATCGTGCAAGGCTTCCCCCTCCGGCAGCCCTCGCCGGTGGAGGGGGCCAAGGTATGTCGGCTGCTGCCCGAGCGCTCGGGCGGCGTCACCCTGCGCGTCTGCAAGGCGCTGGAGCGCGCCGCCATCGCCGCGATACGGAGCGGACGGGAGTGCATCGACCTCGCGGCGCTGGAAGACGCGGCCGTTTGGCGCGGTATGGCCCCGCCTGGCCTCGGGTTGCGGCTGCGCGCTGCAGCCCAGGGCCGGGCATGACCGTCCGTGCGGAACCGCTTCCGCTCGCCCCGCGCCCCTTCCCCGGCGAGGCGCCCTCGTCCTGGCTCGCCCGGGTGGGCGCACGCTATAACCTGTCCGGCGACGAGCTGCTCGTCGCCCTTCTGGACCAAGCTGAGGCTGAGGGGGAGCAGAACGCACGGGCGCGGTGCCTTGACGCGCGGCCCTGGCCCGAGGCGGAGCGGGCGGTCGCCGCCGCGACCCGAATGCGGCTCGGCACTGTCGCGGCGCTGCGCCTCGGCCCTGGGGCACGGGACGAAGCGGTGTTCTGGCTGCGGACGGCGGTCGTGCCCTGGTGCTCGGCCTGTGTGGCGGAGATTGCCCGGCGGCACGGCGAGTTCCACCTCCGCACCGAGTGGATGTCCGGTGCTTGCTCCATTTGCACGCGCCACCGCCGCCCGTTGCGTGCGCGCTGCCCGGTGTGCCGGGACGAGGCGGTCCAGCCGCGCGCACTGGGCGGGCGCCTGCGGCTGTGGTGCGGTCAATGCGGGGGCTGCACCGAACTGGAAACGGAGACGGGGGATATGCCGCCGCGGCTGAATTGCCTGGACGGCCGTGCCGGCAGCCCAAGGGCGGTGATGGACGACAATTGCTGCAGCTTGCTGGTAGTGTCTCAGTATCGAATTAGAGACATTTGAACGCATTGATATCTCTAAGTTTCTCACTGGCAAAAAACTCAAACTGACCCACTACCAGCTTGCTGGTTCGCTTGCAATCCGACCTGTTGCATGCCGCCCGGGGCGGTAACCTGACAGGGCCGTGGGCAGCGGGCGGAAGGGCAGACGCCTTCGTCGCGACCGTGCGTTGCCTGGCCCACGTGATACGCCACTCGGTGCGACCAGTGAGCTTGCTGCCGCCAGGGCGCCGCCCGCACGGGCCGATCTATGGGATGCAAGAGGGTTGGGTGCCCGGCGGCGAGCACCCAGACACAATCGCGGGCACGCTCGCGGTTGCGGCTGCGTTGCTGGCATGGGTGCGCGGCGGGTCGTCCACCCGGACCCGCAAGGTAGTCTGGGTCGTGGTGTCGCCGGGTGACGGCCTGCCGGACCGCTGCGAGCTGACCGGGCGTATCATCTGCCGTCAGAACGACCTCAGATGGCACTTCACCCACGACGAGGCGCAGCGTCTTTGCGAGGCGCCCGACGCCGCGCTGCGCGAAGTGGACGTGGACGGACGCGTGCGCGAGACGGCGGCGTCGTGGCCAGCCTAGCGTGAAACTCTGAACGCTGGTTGGCGCGCCCTGACCGATGCGGGTCCGTCACATCGCGAAGGCGCGGAAGTGCTTGCGCCCGGTGACTTCGCGTATGACGCCAGTCGCGAGCAAGTCGCGCAGCAGGGCGGTCGCGGTCTGGGGTGCCATGTTCAGTCTTGAGGCAAGCGTCGTGCTGGTCAGTGCCGGCGTACGCAGGGCGGCATCGAGGGCCTCTGGCAGGCGGGAACGGCGGTCGAGGCCCTTGGCCGCCACCCTCCCCCGCCCGGCCGCTCCCTCCAACGGTCCAGTTCGGCCTTGTCGTAACCTACGTGCCAAAAGTGCCGATCTGAAAGGTATGTGGATCAATGCATTACACTTTGTGCGATCTGCAACATTCTGAAAGAACTAGACAATCAGCTTTTCATTTCGATAGTGTTAATCCACAACCCCTCCTTTGCGGATCAAGGCTCGGTCAGGAAGCGAACCGATCGTTCGCGCGAGAGGTGGCCGGGTTTGCCCAAGCAGCGATGGGCGGAGCAATGCATACAGGTTCGGCAGAGATCAGAGTGGCCTAGGTTTGGTCGAACGTTCCAGCGGAGATAGCCAAGGCGGCCACCGTGGGAGCGTCATGCCAGGTTGGGCAACGAAGGCGGTTGGGGTCTGGTGGCCTCCCTGATCTGCAACATCAGCGGGCCACCGGAAGCGGGCGATAGGTTCGTTTCATCCACTTCTACCATTATGGCTTCGGAACAGGCCCGGCATAAGCCGAGTGGCCCACAGCGCTGAAGATCTGTCTTTCGGTCGGCAGCTGGTGGCCGTCGTGGCGGCCCGCATTGAACCGATAGATAGAACCTCGGCCTTGCGGCATGTTGGCCACTTCATGATAGACAAACTCAATTACCTGATTGCCGTGGCACGGGAGCGGAGCTTCCGCCGTGCGGCGGAAGCCTGTGGCGTCGCCCAGCCGACACTCTCGGCCGGGATCAGGCAGCTCGAGGACGAGCTGGGCGTGATGCTGGTCCGGCGCAGCTCCCGCTTTCTCGGGTTGACGCCGGAAGGGGAGAAGGTCCTGGAGTGGGCCCAGCGCCTGGTGGGCGACGCCCGCGCCATGCGGCAGGAGCTGCAGGGCATGCGGACAGGGCTTTCCGGCCACCTGCGCATCGCGGTGATTCCGACGGCGCTCGCGATGGTCCCGGCCCTGACCGAGCCCTGCCTTAAGCGGCACCCCGCGTTGCAGTTCACCATCCTGTCCTGCACGTCTGCCGAGATCCTGCAGATGCTGGCGAACCTGGAGGTGGACGCTGGGATCACCTACCTGAACAACGAGGCGCTGGGCCGGGTCAGGACGGTGCCGCTCTACACCGAACGCTACCGTTTCATCACCACGGCCGAAGGTGCATTGGGCGACCGGGAGACGGTGGCATGGGCGGAACTCAGCCACGCGCGGCTATGCCTCTTGACACCCGATATGCAGAACCGGCGGATCATGGACCAGCTCATGCGCGGCGCCGGGGCGGAGCCGCGGGCGGCGCTGGAGTCCAACTCGCAGGTCACCCTGCTGGCCCATGTGCTGACCGGGCGCTGGGCGACGGTGCTGCCGGAGCGCGTGGCGCAGGCTCTGGTGTTGTCGCCCCGGCTGCGCTGCATTCCGATCGTCGAACCCGACGCGACCTACGAGATTGGGCTGGTGCTGCCGCATCGCGAGCCGATGCCGGCCCTAGCTGCCGCGCTGCTGGCTGAGGCGCGCTTGCTGACCCGGCGCAACCGCACTGCTTGATAGGACTTCGCTATCGCAGCACTCGAAAACGGGCTTGATCCGGCAAAGGATAGCCCTGTTATACCAAGCGCCCTGACTGTTGACTGGTCCGAATGGGCTGGGACGCTGGGTGAAGCACATGGACTGGCGCTCCAGAAACCGGTCAGTCATCAGGGCGGTTGGTATTACATTGCCTGATGCCTTCAAAACGGCACAGGGAGCAAGACACCGCCGTGGTCGCAATGATAAGCAAATCGCCCCCCACCGCACTCGTTGACCGCTGGGACGCTGTCCTGGCTGGGGAGATCATCTCAGCCCACGCCAGCCTTGAGGGCGCCGCGCTGCCGATCCTGCATGCCTTGCAGGAGGAGTTCGGTTACGTGCCGAAGCAGAGCGAGGCGATGATCGCCGATGCGCTGAACCTGTCCCGTGCCGAAGTGCACGGCGTCGTCTCATTCTACCACGACTTCCGGCGTACGCCGCCCGGCCGGCACGTCCTGCAGGTTTGCCGCGCGGAAGCCTGCCAATCGGTTGGGGCTGCCGCGATGGCGAACCGGTTGCTGGCAAGGCTGGGTCTGGAATGGGGCGGCACCACACGCGACGGCAGCTTGACCGTCGAGCCCACCTTCTGCCTGGGCCTGTGCGCCTGCGGGCCGGCGGCGCTGCTGGACGGCGAACCCCTAGCCCGGCTCGACGACGGCATGCTGCACGAAGTGACCGAGGAGGCGCGACGCACATGACCCGCATCTACCTGCCGCAAGACATGGCGGCGCTGGCGCTTGGCGCTGACAAGGTCCTCCGTAGCCTTCAGGCCGAGGCCGCGCGACGCGGCCTGGCGCTCGATGTAGTGCGGACCGGCACGCGCGGCGCGATCTGGCTGGAGCCGCTGCTGGAAGTCGAGACGCCCGAGGGCCGCATCGCCTACGGCCCCGTGCAGGCGGCGGACGTGGCGGGCCTGCTGGATGCCGGGCTGCTGCAGGGCGGGGCGCACGCGCTGCGGATTGGCCGTCCGGAGGAGCATCCATGGTTCGCCGGCCAGACCCGGCTGACCTTCGCCCGCTGCGGGGTCATCGATCCGGTTTCGGTGGCGGACTACCGCGCCCATGGCGGCTATGCCGGGCTGGAGCGGGCGCTCGGTCTGGGCGACGTGGCCCTGGTGGACGAAGTCAAGCTGTCGGGCCTGCGCGGCCGCGGCGGCGCCGGGTTCCCGACGGGCATCAAGTGGAACACCGTCCGCCTGGCGCAGGCGGACCGCAAGTACATCGTCTGCAACGCCGACGAGGGCGATAGCGGCACCTTCGCCGACCGCATGCTGATGGAGGGCGACCCGCTCAGCCTGGTCGAGGGCATGACGATCGCCGCCGTCGCGGTCGGCGCCACCAAGGGCTACATCTACACCCGGTCGGAGTACCCGCACGCGATCCGCACCATGCGTGCGGCGATCGTGGCCGCCCGTCAGGCCCGGCTGCTGGGCGACGACATCATGGGATCCGGCCAAAGCTTCGACATCGAGGTCCGCATGGGCGCCGGGGCTTATATCTGCGGCGAGGAGACTTCCTTGCTGGAGAGCCTGGAGGGCAAGCGCGGCATGGTCCGCGCTAAGCCGCCGTTGCCAGCGATCGAGGGCCTGTTCGGCCGTCCGACCGTCGTGAACAACGTGCTGTCGCTCGCCAGCGTGCCGTGGATCTTGGCGAACGGCGCCGCTGCCTATGCCGCGTTCGGCACCGGGCGCTCACTGGGCACCTTGCCGGTGCAGCTCGCCGGCAACGTGGCCCGCGGCGGCCTGATCGAGATCCCGTTCGGCGCGCCGATCCGCAGCCTGATCGAGGACTGGGGCCAGGGGACCGCGAGCGGCCGGCCGTTCCGTGCCGTGCAGGTGGGCGGCCCGCTCGGCGCCTACTTCCCCGACGCGTTGCTCGACACACCGCTGGGCTACGAGGAGATGGCCAAAGCCGGCGGCCTGCTGGGCCATGGCGGCGTCGTGGTGTTCGACGACACGGTGGACCTGGCGCAGCAGGCGCGCTTCGCCTTCGAGTTCTGCGCCGCCGAGAGCTGCGGCAAGTGCACGCCGTGCCGCATTGGCGCGGTGCGCGGCATGGAGGTCATCGACCGCATCGTGGCCGGGATCGAGCCTGCGAAGAACTTCGCCGTGCTGGACGACCTGTGTGAGACCATGACCGACGCGTCGCTCTGCGCCATGGGCGGGCTGACGCCGGTGCCGGTCAACAGCGCGCTGACCCATTTTCCCGATGATTTCGACCGCGCCGGGCGCCTGCCCATGGCCGCGGAGTAGGAGGACGGCATGACCCTGATCCGCGAGCTCGACACCGGCACGCCCATCCGTGTCTCGGATACGGCCGTGACGCTCACCATCGACGGCCAGTCGGTAACGGTGCCGAAGGGCACCTCCATCATGGCGGCAGCCGCCAGCATGGGCACGCAAGTTCCAAAACTGTGCGCGACCGACAGCCTGGAGCCGTTCGGCTCCTGCCGCCTGTGCATCGTGCAGATCGAGGGACGCCGCGGCTACCCGGCCTCCTGCACCACGCCGGCCGAGGAGGGCCTCGTAGTGCACACCGAGAACGCCGGCATCGCCAAGCGGCGCCGCGGGGTGATGGAGCTGTATATCTCCGACCATCCGCTGGACTGCCTGACCTGCTCGGCCAACGGCGACTGCGAGCTGCAGGACATGGCGGGCAAGGTCGGCCTGCGCGAGGTTCGATATGGTTACGACGGCGCGAACCACCTCGCCGCCCCGAAGGACGAGAGCAACCCGTACTTCACCTTCGAGGCCAGTAAATGCATCGCCTGCTCGCGCTGCGTGCGGGCGTGCGAGGACATTCAGGGCACCTTTGCGCTGACGCTGGAGGGCCGTGGTTTCGCCTCCAAGATCTCGGCCGGCGGCGCCGATTTTATGGGGTCCGAGTGCGTGTCCTGCGGCGCCTGCGTGCAAGCTTGCCCGACGGCGACGCTGAACGAGAAGTCGGTCATCGCACTTGGCACGCCCGAGCATTCCCTCGTCACCACCTGCGCCTATTGCGGTGTCGGCTGCTCGTTCAAGGCGGAGATGAAGGGCGAGACCGTCGTCCGCATGGTCCCCTACAAGGACGGCAAGGCGAACGCGGGCCACTCCTGCGTCAAGGGCCGATTTGCCTTCGGCTACGCCACGCACAAGGACCGCAAGACGAAGCCGATGATCCGCGCGGCGATCACCGACCCGTGGCAGGAGGTGTCGTGGGAGCACGCCGTTGCCCGCGCCGCGAGCGAGTTCAAGCGCATCCAGGCGCAGTACGGCCGGGACAGCGTCGGCGGCATCACCTCGTCGCGCTGCACCAATGAAGAAACCTTCCTGGTGCAGAAGCTGATCCGCGGCGCGTTCGGCAACAACAACGTCGACACCTGCGCGCGGGTCTGCCACTCGCCGACCGGCTACGGCCTCAGCGCCACGCTGGGCACCTCGGCGGGCACCCAGGACTTCGCCTCGGTCGATCATTCGGACGTGATCCTGGTGATCGGCGCCAACCCGACCGACGGGCACCCGGTGTTCGCGTCGCGCATGAAGCGGCGGCTGCGCGCCGGTGCCAAGCTGATCGTCGCCGACCCTCGTCGCATCGATCTCGTGCGCTCCCCGCACATCGAGGCGCAGCACCACCTGCCGCTGCTGCCCGGCACCAACGTCGCGTTGTTAAACGCGATGGCCCACGTGGTCGTCACCGAGGGCCTGATCGCCGAGGACTACGTGCGGGAACGTTGCGACCTGGCTGAGTTCGAAAGCTGGGCGCGCTTCATCGCGCAGGAGCACAATTCCCCGGAGGCGAGCGAGCCGCTGACCGGCGTGCCGGCGGCCGAGGTTCGCGCGGCGGCGCGCCTGTTCGCGACTGGGGGCAATGCCGCCATCTACTACGGGCTGGGCGTCACCGAGCACAGCCAGGGCACCACGACCGTGATGGCGATGGCGAACCTCGCCATGGCAACGGGCAACATCGGCAAGCTGGGCGCCGGGGTGAACCCGCTGCGCGGCCAGAACAACGTGCAGGGCGCCTGCGACATGGGCAGCTTCCCACATGAGCTGACCGGCTACCGCCACGTCTCCGACGACGCAGCGCGGGAGATGTTCGAGAGCTTCTGGGGCGTGCCGATTTCCGCCGACCCGGGCCTGCGCATCCCCAACATGCTGGACGACGCGGTGGAAGGCAGCTTTAAAGCGCTCTACATCCAGGGCGAGGACATCGCGCAGTCCGATCCCGACACCCAGCATGTGACCGCCGGGCTTCGCGCGATGGAGTGCATCGTCGTGCAGGACATCTTCCTGAACGAGACGGCGAAGTATGCCCACGTGTTCCTGCCGGGCTCGTCGTTCCTGGAGAAGGACGGCACGTTCACCAACGCGGAGCGTCGGATCAACCGGGTGCGCCGGGTCATGTCGCCGCTGGGTGGCCTGGCGGACTGGGAGGCGACGGTTGCGCTGTCCAACGCGCTCGGCTTCCCGATGAGCTACAGCCATCCGAGCGAGATCATGGACGAGATCGCGCGCCTCACCCCGAGCTTCGCCGGCGTGTCGTATGCGAAGCTGGACGCCGAGGGCTCGCTGCAGTGGCCGTGCAACGAGGCGGCGCCGTTCGGCACGCCGATGATGCACGTGGACCGCTTCGTGCGCGGCAAGGGCCGGTTCATGTTGACCGAGTTCGTGCCGACCGAGGAGCGCACCGGCGCGCTGTTCCCGCTGATCCTGACCACCGGGCGCATATTGTCCCAGTATAACGTCGGCGCGCAGACCCGGCGCACCGAGAACAGCCGCTGGCACGAGGAAGACATGCTGGACATCCACCCGTTCGACGCCGAGAGCCGCGGCGTGCAGGACGGCGACCTGGTGGCGCTGGAAAGCCGCTCGGGCGACATCGCGCTGCGCGCCCGCATTAGTGAACGGATGCAGCCCGGCGTGGTTTACACCACGTTCCACCACGCCAAGACCGGCGCCAATGTGATCACGACCGACTTCTCCGACTGGGCGACCAACTGCCCGGAGTACAAGGTCACCGCCGTGCAGGTGCGACGGACTAACCGACCCTCCGAGTGGCAGGCGCGCTTCTTCGACGAGGACGTCTCGCTCACCCGGATCGCGGCGCCACTCGACGCTGCGGAGTAGCATGTCTTGACCGCTGACAAGCTGGGTCGGATGGCCAACGAGATTGCGAGCTTCTTCCGGGCCTACCCCGAGGAGGAGGCCTGCGTCGGCATCCGCGACCACATCGTGGCGTTCTGGACTCCGGGGATGCGCTCGACATTCCTGGCGTCTGCCAATGCGGGCAATCCCGGCCTCGATCCGCTTGTGGCGAAAGCATTAAAGACATGGTCCGAGGCCGATAGTCCCGTCGTCCGGGCAGCCGCACCTGCGGAGGCTAGCGGACAGGGAGCGAGTGACGCAGGTTAAGCCGCCACTCCGGGTAGCTCACGCCGGAGCCGAACTACCTGGGCGATAGCGGAACGTTGAACCCATAGCGGTCGAGAATGGCTTGGCCATCAGCCGAGAGGATGTAGAGCACGAAGGGCAGGGCGACCTGCGCATTTGCCGTATGCACCACGGTCAGCCCGTAGTCGGCGGCGACGGCCAGGTCCTGCGGCAGCTCCACGACGGTGATCCCGGCTGACGTTGCTGCTGCCTCGCGCCCGGTGGTGCAGTAGGCCAGGAATAGGTCGGCATGGCCTTCCAGAACGTGCCAGGCATAGACATTGCGGCCATCCGGAGGGCGCGGCGAGTCCGGTGCCCCCGTCAGCTTCAAAGCCTTCGCCTCCAGGGCCACACCCGCACCCGGCTGCACTTCATCGGCTTTGGCGAAGAGTTGCCAGGCGTAGTCCCCAGCCGGGTCGTTCCGCGGCGTCGAGGTGCCGAGCTTGGTGTCCGGCGCCAGCATCGTCGCCAGGACCGTTTCGGGCGTTACCTGCAGGCCGGGCCCCACGACGGCACAGAGGCGGTTGCGGGCGAACAGCACGACTGGCCCGGCCTTGCCCGCCTTCGCCAGCCCAAGCGGGTTGCCCATGTCGGCGGAGGCGTACACGTCGCCGGGCTCACCCCCTTCCAACCGTTCGCGCAGTAGTCCGGAGGAGCCGAACTGCGCCTCGACCCTGGTGCCGTGCGCCGCAGTGAAAGCACGGCCCAACTCGGTCAGAGCCGGTTTCAGACTGCCGGCGGCGTGCAGGCGGACGATGCCCTCATCAGCGTGGACGGCCGAGACTGACGTCATTGCAATCATTGTGACGGCAGTCGCCGTTCCTGCGATGCGGAGCGGGCCTTTCACAGGCCGGGCCTGTCCACGTCCGGGAAGAACAGCTGCTCACCATTGATCTTATAGCCGGCGATGGTCTGCTGTCCTGCCGGCGAGATCAGCCAGTCGATGAAGGTCCGCCAAGGTCGGCCTTCACAGTGGGATGCCGGGCTGGGTTGACCAGCATGACGCCATACTGGTTGAACAGGCGCTGGTCGCCCTCGACGACGATGACGAGGTTGCGCCGGTTGCCGAAGTTGAGCCAGGTGCCGCGGTCGGACAGGGTATAGGCCTCCAAGGCGGCCGACGTGTTCAGTGCAGCACCCATGCCGCCGCCGATGTCCTTGTACCAGGCTGCGCCATTGCTGGCCACCTTTGGGTCGATCCCGGCGTCGCGCCAGAAGCGCAGCTCCGCCGCGTTTGTGCCGCTGTCGTCGCCCCGCGTGACGAACGGCGCCTTCGCGTCCGCGACTTTGCGGAACGCGGCAACGGCGTCCTTGCTGCCCGCGACGCCTGCTGGGTCTGCTTTGGGCCCGACGACGATGAAGTCGTTGTACATCAGGTCGTGCCGCTCAATGCCCCAGCCCGCGGCGACGAACTTCAGCTCTGCCGTCCGGTCGTGAACGAGCAGAACGTCGGCGTCCCCGCGCTCGCCGAGTTTCAGGGCTTGGCCGGTTCCGACCGCAACCACGCGCAGCTCGATCCCGGTCGCCTTCGTGAAGGCGGGCAACAGATAGCCGAACAGGCCGGACTGCTCGGTGGAGGTGGTGGACGCGACGGTGATGAACGGCGCCTCCGCCCAGGCGGGGCCGGCCGCAAGCGGCACGGCGCCAAGCAGGATGGCCAGGGCGGACAGAAGGGAGCGGCGGGTGCTCAGCTTCGTCATGGGGGCATCCTTCTGGCGAGGCAGGTTGAACGTGGGATAGAGCCGTAGAAGCCCTGCACTTGGACACCGCCGCGGACGGGACGGCAAGGCTGGCGACGGATGGTCACGGCGCAGCATTCACACGGACGGCTCTGCTGGCGGGCGCGGGACGGCACGGTCCCAGCGCCCGGCCAAGGCGAATACTGTGGCGCTCACGGCAAGGCTTATGGCGACAAGCACGCTGCCCAGCGCCAGCGCGAAGGCGAGGTTGCCCCGGCTCGTTTCCAAGACGATCGAGGTGGTCATGGTGCGCGTGTGGCCAGCGATTTTGCCACCAACCACCAGGATAGCACCAACCTCCGAGATCGTGCGCCCAAAGCCCGCGAGTATGGCTGTCAGCATCTCGGCACGTCCGATCGCCAGCACCGTCATGATCGCACGCAGCGGGCCAGCGCCATTGACCCGCAGGTCGTCGCCGTAGATGTCCCAAATGCCGTCTACAGCACGGTGGGCGAGGGCCGCTACAATCGGCAACGCGAGCAGGAACTGGGCGAGCACCATGGCGGCAGGCGTGAACAGCAGCCCCAAGCCTCCGAGCGGCCCCGCGCGCGACAGCAGCAAGTAGAGCATCAGGCCGACAACGACAGGCGGCAGGCCGAGCAGGGCGTTGGCGAGAAGCACCAAACCGCGCCGGCCCGGGAACCGCAGGACGGCAAGTGCAGCCCCGAGCGGCAAACCAAGCAATGATGCGGCCACGGTCGCGCCCATGCTGACCCCGAGTGACAGCGCGACGACATGAAACAACCCGGCGTCAAACTCGAGCACAAGGTCGATGGCGCGGCGGAGAACGTCGGGAAGATCGGTCAATCGAGGTATGATCCGGCAAAGGTGTAGGAGCGGCGAAATGCACCGGCTTGCTCGGACCGCAGGGACAGCGGGAAGAGCACAAGAGAAACGGCCGGTTTTCGTGGTTCTAGACGCGGCCATGCCACGGACAAGATTGATGGCCAGTTGGTGACGCTCCGGCGCCTATGGGATCGCGCCGTCGGCTTAACTGCAATACGGTTCAGTTAGCGCCGTCAGGTTCCCGGCAATGGTGGGCAAACCGCTTGAAAAGGACCGTCCGACAGTTTAGAAGCGGCCTAACTGAACAGTATTGCACCTAACCGGCTCTGTTGTATCGAGCTTGGATTAACGCCATCGGCTAAGGGCGGTTTTGTGGATGGGGGCACAGCGCCTGAGCCTCTGTATGATATTCCGTTACAGATTATCGTCATGGTCCTACACGTGTGTTCCGCAAACGGTGGGCTACGGTTCTGAATCCTGAGCTCAGGGATTTCAGCAGCTTCTGCGTTCCATAAGGGTGTTCCGCACTGAAGAGCTGGTGTGAAGCGAGCCCAGCCGGCAGCGCAACGCGGTCACAGCCCGACGTTCCCGGCGGGGCTGTCGCGGTCGAGCCGGGCGCGGCGGACGTAGCCGCGCATGGTCTCCAGGCTCTTCTGCCGGGTGTGTTCCATGATCCGTTCGTCGGAGACGCCGTTGCCGTAGGCGGTGGTGATGAAGCCCGCGCGCAGCCCGTGCGGGCTGATCGGCTCGAGAGGAGAGCCCACCATGCCAGCCGCAGCAGCGAGCCGGGCGAGCACGAGCCGCACGCTGTCCGGGTTCATCGGGTGGGTTCCGGCCTTGCCCCAGCGGTCCACCCGGCGGAACAGCGCGCCGTCCTCGATCCGAGCCGCGTCCACCCAACGCCGCAGGTGGCTGACCGGGCAGGTCTCGGCGTGGCGGCCGAGCGGGATGCCGATGTCCTTGCCCTCGCTGTCCGTCTTGGAGCGCGCGATGCGCAGCGTCATGCCCCGGGCTGTCCATTGCACGTGCCGGCGCCCGAGCGCCACCAGCTCGGATCGCCGCAGCGCGCCGGCGAAGCCGACGAGGATCAGCGCCCGGTCGCGCAGGCCCGCGAGGTCGGGGCCGCAGGCGCGGACCAGCTTCTGGATCTCCGGCGTGGTCAGCGCCGCCGCCTGGCGCGGGTCGCGGCGGTGCGCGTGGCCGATGCCGCGCAGCACCTCGCGGATCTCCGGGCTCTTGGTGTCGAACGGCACCCGCGCGAGCCGGGCCTGGCGGACGATGGCGGCGACGCGCCGGCGCAGGGTGGACATCGCCTGCGTGGTGCCGAGGCTGGCCAGGTAGTCGCCGACCACCGGCTCCAGCGGCGCCGGGCCGCCGAACGGCTGCCGGCCGTGCTCGCGGCACCAGCGCTCGAAGTGGCGCCAGTCGGCGGCGTAGGCGCGCACGGTCGCCGGCGCGTCGGCCTGGGCGCGGAACTGCCGGGCCCGCTCCGAGGCCGGCCGAGGCCGGGGCACGAGGGTGGCGCTGTCCTCGTCGAGCACCAGGGTGCGGAAGGGGACCAGATCGCCATGTGGGTCGCCGCTGCCGTCCATGCCTTCAGCTCACTCCACGAATAACGCCCAAACGGGCCGGAATGTCCCCGTCCGCCCACGCTGCCCCGCCGCCCGAGCGCAGTCAACTCGTGATAATCCCCATTCTCGCGAGTTAGGTTCTCGCGTCGGGATCGGGCAAAGATTTAAGGTTACCGGAGATGAACCGTGGTCAGGCGAGTGCGGGCGGGGAGGGGGCGGAGTTTACCAGCCGGAGGGGCGGCTCGCCTTGATTGAGCGAGAGGCTCGTCTTGTTAAGTTTTTGAGTTCCGGTGGAGGTCGCGCTGTGAGGGAGGGCAGCGGGCAACGAATGCGTCTGCCAAGGCTGAACCGCTACGGGAGTGTCAAAAAACTGGGGCGTTACGCCGCGAGCTGGCAGACGCTGGTCAGCTGCGTCGCCCGGGTGTCGCGCCTGACCTACATCAAGGACACCCGCTCCGGCCTGTGGGCCACGCGCGAGGAGGTCGGCTACTACCCTTGCCAGACCCGCCACGGGGCCAAGGTCCTGGGCTGCGCCATCCGCGCGCACTGAGGCATAGAGAACCGGGCCCATTACGTGCGGGATGTGACCCTGGGCGGAGTTGCTCAAGGTTCCAGCCGCGATAGCGGATGGAATAGCAACGGAGGGGAGGATGCCAGCCGCATCCGCACCAGGCCCGGCGTGATGGCCCGCATCCGCTCGGTCGCCCTCAATATCCTGCGCGCCAACGGCGTCCAGAACATCAGCCTGGCGCTCTATGCCAACGCCGTCAGCTTCGATCAGCTGCTCGCGCTCGGCACTGCGTAATCAGAACTGAATGGCCCTGTGGGTAGACCTTGGCCAAATCGCAAGTTATCCACGGTCACTTTGGGGCGCTGGGCACGGTCACTTTGGGGCGCAACCCGATAGTAAGTACCGATAGCTTCCGATAGCTGGCGCGCTGATCCTGTGGACAACAGCGATAGCGGCACGAAAGCAAGGTTGCTCAAGAACAGGCGCTGCTGAAAGGTGAGCTCGACACGCCCGGCCAAGTGCAGCCGAGATCGACCTAGCAGTTCCCTGTCAGGACGCAGCCACTTCAGCAGACAAAGCACTACCTGGCGGATCATTTGTGGCCCTGGCGCAATATCCGGACGCGCTGCGCGTATAGCTTGACCAACTACTAGAAGTCACCACAAACCAGCTATCTGTTATATACGCATTATGCGTAGAAATTCCGCGCTCCGCGAAATAGCTTAGGCCGGCTAATCTGACGAAAGCTTGCGAAATCGGAACCGATCGCTTGCAGATCGATGGCACAAAGCCTAACTCCTGTTGAAGCGTTTGACGCGGATGGTCCGCCTTAAAACGAAAAGACCTCTCGACTGCTTGGGGCGGCCGAGAGGTCCAGATCGCTTGGTAGAACGTGCGCACAGACTACCGGTTGGCAATTTGCCAGGGGAACTGCGGGCAACGCAAGTCCTCAGCAAGAACGCCCGGTATAAGCGTTCTACCGCCACAATGGGCGTGGTGGCTCATGCATCCCCTCATTCCGCTTCAGTTACATAGAGGCAAAAGGATTGCGTGGACGGCTTGGAGTTGACGCCAAGGCTCAGGCCAACTTGCCTGACGTGTGATGAGCGGCTGAACCAGGGCCATTCAGTTCTGGCGATGTGGCTTGATTTGTCCACTCCGGCGTGAACAGGGCGGAAACAGGTAACGGTTGTATGAGGGCGACTTTCCAGCTTCGTGGAGGTTGCCTTCGTGCCGTTTGCT
>JAABUJ010003554.1_pt1 | contig 17396 bp, 14 predicted proteins | sample 5559131 | NCBI WGS metagenome assembly JAABUJ01 (sample SAMN10711875, study PRJNA513366) | rock metagenome | isolation source: Antarctica rocks | place: Antarctica: Victoria Land, Mt New Zealand nord | collected 2016-01-07 | reverse complement strand
TCACGAAATCGTCGGCGTACCGTGCGAGGTTGACCATGGGGCTGGACCCGTCCTTACGCCTGGGGAACCGTTCCTTCAGCAGTGGGGCGAGTCCATCCAGGGCCAGGTTCGCCAGCACGGGGGAAATAATCCCCCCTTGGGGCGTCCCCTCGTCGGTACGGTAGAGGGCGTGTTTCTCCATGAACCCGGCCTTGAGCCACTTCTTGAGGATGACCTTGTCCATGGGGACGTGGGCCACCAACCAGTCGTGGTCGATCCGATCAAAGCAGGACGTGATGTCCCCTTCCAGCACCCAGCCCGGTGCGCCCTGCGCGTTAGACAGGACCGTATGCAGGAAGACAAGGGCATCCGCCGTACACCGCTCCGGGCGAAAGCCGTAGGAGTAGTGGTCGGCGGTTGTTTCCGCGACGGGATTGACCGCCAGCAGGTAGAGCGCCTGCATGGAGCGATCTTTCATCGTCGGGATGCCCAGGGGGCGCGTCTTGCCATTTGCTTTGGGGATAGACGTGCGCCGCAGCGGACGGGGCTGGTAGCCTCGTTGTCGCAACGCACCTATGGCCGCCGCTTTCTGTGCGGGCGTGTCCCAGGTCACACCGTCCACGCCCGGTGTCCGTTTGCCTTGGTTTTCCGTCACTCGCCTAACGGCAAGGGCTTTGCCGCTAAACGAGTGGGTCAGCAGGTGTTGCAAGGCTTTCACCTTGCCGTACCTACCGTCCTGCCGCGCCTTCACGATACGTCTCTGGAGACGACGCACGTCCCGTTGGACCTGATACCAGTCGATCTGATGCCAGTCCTGTCCGTGGGTGGCCGCACCAGCAGTCGTATCCTCGACGGGTTGTACCGCCTGGGTCGCTCCTGCCGTCATCTGCTTGCCTCCTGTGTCGCTTACCATGGTTTCTCGTGATGAAAGACCAGGTGGAAGTCTGCGCGCTTTCGCGTGGGGTGATGTTGCCTCGCGGCTCAATCCCTATCCGTCCTATTACGGGGCGGCGTTCGCTTCTTCCGCCATCTCCTACCCGCACCCCCATCGGCTCGCCTTGCGGCTTGCTTTCCCTCGCGGGAGAAGTACGGGCTTACCACGTTCCGCTCGATTGCCCGGATAGGGTAGGCGCTGCCTATCCACCGGTGTCCGTTGTGGCTGTGGTTGGGGAAACCGCATACCCCAACACCGGACACGTCCCTTTTGGGTCAAGCCTGTCAGCATCTTAGGCTTGTTCATGATAACGGCGTTTAGTAGCAGTTCACGTGTGTTCGCCATGCTATCCACTCCTAGCGCCCTGACCACTTTGATGCTAGTCGTCTCGATTCTGCCTCGCGGCTTCGTCTTGTCCCTTTCAGGCGAGGGCTACATTGTCCCGCGAGCGTCCCACCACGGAATTACTCCCGTCGCAGGTCGCGGTAGGAGACCGGTGACAGCACACCGGGTTGAGTCCTCTTTGCAGAGTCCCAACAGCCAAAAGAGCGACCTCGTGTCGCAAGCGGTTATTCATATACCGGCTGGTGCGGTGCTGGACCTCCGGCCCCAGCGTCTCCCGAATGGCCCGCGGATAGGCGTCGTGCCCGTCCGTTGTCACCTTCTCAGGAGCATGGCCGATCACCGTCTGTGCCCGCACGAAGAAGCGCTTGGCCGCGTCCATGTCGCGCGTCTCGCTCAGCATCGAATCGACCAGATTGCCATCGGCGTCGATGGCCCGATACAGGTAGCACCAGCGCCCGCCCACCTTGACATAGGTTTCGTCGGCGTGCCATCGCACGCCGGCTTTGCCGCGCCGTTTCGTGCGCAGCCGCGCAGTGAGCAGGGGGGCAAAGCGTTCTTCCCACTCCCGGACGGTCTCGTGAGTGAACGTGAAGCCGCGCGTGAGGAACATCTCCGCGAGGTCGCGACGGCCGTCGCCGACGAGACAGTCGTCAACTAGTAGGGCGCTGCCGCTGGGACCTGCACATGAGCGAACGGCGGGAAACTGTAACACCGTTGTAATCTTTGTCACCGCTACGTAAGACGCCGCCGCTATGCTCGAAGGTAGGCGTTATGCGAAAGGAAAAGGCGATGGCACGGACAACGGCGGACATCATGGTCGAGCGGCTCATCGACTGGGGCGTCGACACGATCTTCGGGTTCCCCGGCGACGGCATCAACGGCATCTTCGAGGCCCTGCGCACCCACCAGGAAGGACTGCGCTACATCCAGGTGCGTCACGAGGAGGCCGCCGCCTTCGCCGCCTGTGGTTACGCCAAGTACACCGGCCGCCTCGGCGTCTGCCTGGCCACCTCGGGACCCGGCGGCATCCATTTGCTCAACGGCCTGTACGACGCCAAGTGCGACGGTGTGCCCGTGTTAGCCATCACGGGGCACACGTTCCACGACCTCATCGGCACGCACTACCAGCAGGACGTCGACCTCGACAAACTGTTCATGGACGTGGCGGTCTACAACCAACGGGTGATGGGGCCGGAGCACGTCGTCAACGTGGTGGACGAGGCGGTCAAGACGGCCCTCTCCCGGCGTGGCGTGTCCCATATCACCATCCCCAAGGACATCCAGGAGTGGACGACCTCGGATACGCCGCGCTCCCCGGCCAACATCGCCAAGCACAGTGCCGACCTGTACGCGCCCGCCTGGCCCATGCCGCCGCAGGACAAGCTGCAGCAGGCCGCCGATCTGATCAACGCGGGCTCCAAGGTGGTCATCCTGGCCGGAAGTGGCTGCCTGAAGTCCCGTGAGGAGGTGCTGCAACTCGCCGAGAAGGTGGCCGGTCCCATCATCAAGCCACTGCTCGGTAAGGCCGTGGTTCCCGACGACAGCCCCTATACCACCGGCGGCATCGGTCTACTCGGCACAGCGCCCTCGCAGGACGCCCTGCAGGAGTGCGATACCCTGATCATCGCCGGCAGCGGCTTTCCGTACATGGAGTTCCTGCCGAAGCCCGGCCAGGCTACATGCGTGCAAATCGACATCAACCCGGAGCGCATCGGGTTGCGCCATCCGGCTGATGTCGGCCTTGTCGGCGACTGTACGGCCGTCCTGGCCGCGCTGCTGCCCCTCATTCACCGCAAGGAGGGCCGGAGCTTCCTGCGGAAGGCCCAGGAACGCATGAAGGAGTGGAACAACGTGATGCGGGAGCGGGGCACGCGCACCGACGTGCCTATGAAACCGCAGGTCGTTACCTATCACCTCAATAAGCTCCTCGACCGCGACGCCATCGTCTCTTCTGACAGCGGCACGATTGCCACATGGACCGCGCGCTACATCGAGATGCGCGACGGGATGCAGTTCTCCCTATCGGGCTCCCTGGCGACCATGGCCAACGGCCTGCCGTACAGCGTTGGGGCGGCCATCGCCTACCCTGAACGGCAGGTGGTCTGCATCGTAGGTGATGGCGGCTTCACCATGCTGATGGGTGAGGTCGCCACGCTGGTCAAGTACAACCTACCGGTGAAAGTGATTATCATCAAGAACAACACCCTAGGTCAGATCAAGTGGGAGCAGATAGCGCAGGACGGCAACCCAGAGTTCGGGGTTGATTTGCAACCCATCGACTTCGCAGGCTACGCGAAGAGTTGTGGCGCGGCCGGCTACTGCATCGAGGACCCGACACAGGTCGAGGCGGTTCTGCGCGAGGCGCTCGCTCACCCCGGTCCTGCCATCATTGAGGCCGTCGTGGACGCCAATGAGCCGCCTATGCCGGGCAAGATCACGACGAAACAGGCGCTGACGTTCGCCGAGGCGTTGCTGCACGGTGACCAGAATCGGTGGGACATCATCAAGACCGTCATAGCCGACAAGGTGCGGGAAGTCGTCTAACGACGGCATAGGGGCTACATGCGTTCATCTCGCCCCTATCTCTTAACCCGCGCCCTTATCTCAGGACAATGGAGGCGATCATGGAACGTGCAAAGACCGCGGAGGCGCCGCGCGTGGCGAGGGTCCGGCGCCTCGTCCCGCACGGCAAGATTGACGATACACAAGGACAACGAGCGTGGCTCTGACATTTATCTGGCGCCTGACCGACGCCCTGGACGATGCGCCCCTGCCGGATTTGTCCCCCGCCATGCCCGGCAGGAGCCTACATCGCCTGCTACCGGCATCGTTGGTTCATGAGGGCGTGGTGATTGACCAGCACATCCGCGAGGGCCGCTTCCAACGCAGCCTCTCGCTGGTCGCGGGCGTGTCGGGGCTGCTGGCCGGCCTCGAGGTTGCCTATCAACATTACCGCGGCAGCTACAGCCAGCGCGTCATGTATAGCCCGCTGATCGTGAGCGTGGCCTTGTTCGTGGCGGGTCTGTGGGGCGCGTGCAGCCGGCGCGCGGCGCGCACGGCGCTGCCCGTCGTGTCGCTGCTGACCATGGCCGACGGGATCGTTGGCTTCGTCTTCCATGTGCGCGGCGTGGCGCGCAAGCCGGGCGGGTGGCGCTTCCCGGTCTTCAACCTGATCATGGGGCCGCCGGTCTTCGCCCCCTTGCTCTTCGCGGTCTGCGGCTACCTCGGTCTGATCGCCGCGCTGCTACGGCGCGAGGACACCCCACGGAGGTTTCAGGAGGGGCCGTCGCAAGCGGGTGTGAGCGGGCGACAGGTACGGGAGGGGCGTTTCCAGCGCCAACTCGCCATCGCCGCGGCCCTCTCGGCGCTCTTCAGCGGTATCGAGGCTCTCTATGCGCACTACAAAGACAACTTCACGTACGGGGTGCAATGGACCCCCGTCGTGCTCACTCCCCTGCTCGTCGTCGCCGGCGTCGGCACGATGTGGAGCCGCCGCATTGCTCACACGCTGCTGCCGGTGGTGTCCGTCCTGGCCCTGCTCGACGGCGCGGTCGGCACGTTCTACCACGCGCGTGGCATCCTGCGCCGGCCCGGCGGGTTGAAGCTGCCCCTCTACAACCTGCTCTATGGCCCGCCGATCTTCGCCCCGCTGCTGTTTGCCGCCAGCGGCTTCATGGGCCTGCTGGCCAGCCTGCTGCGGCGGGAGGAATAATGGCGCATCGACATCCCGACCGCCTACCCATCGACCCGACAACCGGGCGGCCCCTGCTCCCGCGTGCGCAGCCCGGCTACTACCCCGGCTTCAGTACGTTGAGCCAGCAGGACGCCTGGGACGAGGCGACCCGTGTCGTGGTGCTCACCCGCGTCGAACGTGTCCCCCCGATCCGCTTCTTCACGCCAGAAGAGGAGACCCTGATGCGGGCTGTGCTCGACCGTGTCCTGCCGCAGGACGACCGCGACGAGGCGCACACGATCCCGCTCGTCAACTATATCGACGAGCGCCTGTACCACGGGCGCATCGACGGCTACCGCTACGAGGACATGCCGCCCGACGGCGAGGCGCATCGCCTGGGGCTACGGGCGATCGACGCTATCGCGCGTCACCTGCACGACGCGCCGTTCGTCGCGCTCGGTCCGCGGGAGCAGGACGAGGTCCTGCGAACGCTGCACGACGGCGCGCCGCCCGCGGGCGGGGATGTGTGGCGTCGCATGTCCGTCGCCCGCTACTGGTTACTGCTGGTGCAGGACGCCGCGGGAGCCTACTACGCGCATCCCTATGCGTGGGATGAGATCGGCTTCGGCGGCCCCGCGTATCCCCGTGGCTACATGCGCCTGGAGGGCGGGCAGCCGGAACCCTGGGAGGCGCCGGAACGCCGCTACGCCTGGGCCCCGCCGCCCACCGCGCTCTCCGGCGAGGATAGGCCGCTGGGCGCGCCGCCCAGCCGGGCGCTGGGCGGCCAGGAAGGGACGCACTAAGTGAGCGCCGTTGCAGCCGAAGAAGCCGCAGCCGCAGAATTAAGGAGGTGAGCCATGAAAACACCGCTGTTCGGGGGTGTAAAGAGGCCAACGCCCGGCGCGCATATGCTCGGGCCGATCCAGACGGTCGACGCCCCGATGCGCCGGTATCCCCTCGACGAGGAGGTCGACGTCTGCATCGTCGGCGTGGGCTCGGCCGGCGGTGTGCTGCTGCAGCGGCTGGCCAGGGCCGGGTTCAGCGTGGTTGGGATCGAGGCCGGCCCGTTTTGGGACACCGAGCGCGACTGGGTCAGCGACGAGGCCGGGTCGCACGCGCTCTACTGGAACAGCCTGCGCATCACCGGCGGCGAGGACCCATTGGCCCTGGGCGCCAACAACAGCGGCCGCGGCGTTGGCGGCGGCTCCGTCCACTGGGCCGGCTTCGCGCCGCGCTTCCATCCATCGGACTTCCATGTCTACACGGAAGACGGCGTCGGGGCCGACTGGCCCATCTCGTACCAGGACCTCAAGCCCTACTACGAGTTGCTGGAGAAGGAGATGCCGGTCTCGGGGCCGGCCTACTTCCCCTGGGGTGACCCGCACGGCTACTCCTACGGCCCACATCCCATGACCGCGGTCGGCGACGCGCTGATCACGGGGTGCGCTACCCTCGGCCTGCGCGTTTCGGTCGGCGGCCCCGTGGCCATCAACGCCGGCTCGCACGGCGACCGCCCGCACTGCATCTACCGCGGCTTCTGCATCCAGGGCTGCAAGGTGGGCGCCAAGCAGAGCACACTCATCAGCCACGTCCCCGACGCGATCCGCCGAGGCGCGGAGATCCGCGACAACTGCATGGTCTCGCGCATCACGATGGGACCCGATGGGCTCGCCAGGGGTGTGGCCTACTTTGACGAGGACAAGAATGAGCGCGCGCTGCGGGCGAAGCTAGTCATCGTCTGCAGCTACGCCATCGAGACGCCGCGCCTGCTGCTCAACTCGGCCTGCCCAGGCTTCGAGGAGGGGCTCGCCAACAGCAGCGGGACCGTCGGCAAGTACCTGATGGCGCAGGCCGGCAACGTGATCCTGGGGCGATTCCCCACGTTAATCCGCATGTACAAGGGGCCGCCGGCCCATGCGCTGACGGAAGAGTTCTACGAGACCGATCCGGCCCGCGGCTTCGCGCGCGGCTTCGCGGTGCAGACGGTGGGGCCGCTGCCGATCGGCTTTGTCAAGGGGATGGCGGTCGCCAAGGGCGCCTGGGGTTGGGGCCTACGCCGCGTGATGATGGACTACAACCACTGGACCGCTCTCGGCCTGCTCGGCGAACTCCTGCCGTGGGAGGACAACAGGGTCGAGTTGGCCGGCGAGTGCGACGGGTACGGCCTGCCTGTGGCCAGGGTGACGTTCAACCTGCACGACAACGACAAGCAACTGATCGCGTTCGGCAAGGACAAGGTCGAGGAGATCATGTGGGCGGCCGGGGCGGAGGAGGTCGTGCAGGAGGCGCGCTTCGCCCACCTGGTGGGCGGGGCGCGCATGGGCGCTGATTCGCGCACGTCGGTCGTCGACGGTTTCGGCCAGTCGCACGACATTGCCAACCTGTTCATCTGCGACGGGAGCATTCTGCCGACGCAGGGCTCCGCCAACCCCGGCCTGACCATCCAGGCCCTCGCCGCGCGCACGGCCGATTATCTCATCACCGAGAAGGACAACGCGCTGGCCCGTCGGCGCGGGTCCGGCAGGACGCCGCCGGTCCGGCGCGAGCTCTCGCCGCACGGGACATCGGGGCGGGGCGTGCCGCGCTACAAAGGCACGGCCGGGGAGGGACGAGCATGACGGGCGTTCTAGGGCACGGGCGACACGAACGGGAGCATGTTGTGCCCGATGGCTTTGCGCACAGCGGGCGACGAGAGTGGAGGGGGAACGTAACAGATCTCGACAGCGTCGCGGTGGCCGCCGTTGTATCGGCCCTGGAAAAGCTCGATGACGAGGCCCTCTGCGCCGTGATTGCCCGCGCGCAGGGCCTGCTGCTGGATCGCCCGATATCCTCGGACGGCTTGCCCGCGCTGACGGTAGAAATCGTGGGGCGCGAGGAAAACGACCTCCTGGCGGCCTACAGGACACTGGCGGCGCCGGCGCGACGCCGTCTGCTCGCAGGACTGCGGCGGTCCCAGTAGGAGACAACTGTTCAGACCATCGTTGACGGGCTACTGGCCGCCAGCGCCATGGATAGGGGGAAATAGAGATGCGGTTGCGGGACAGGGACCAGCGGAGCGATACTGACGATGGAAGGACACGCGGATGGGTCCGGAAAGGAGGCCTTCCGCGCTGGCGACGGAGCGCTCTGTTCGTCGCTCTCGTGGCGCTCGCGCCGACTCCGGCTCTGGCGCACGTCAAGTGGTTCGAGAATGAGTCACGCTATCCGGTGCGCGCCGATCTCGTGTTTAGCGGCCGCACCGGCATCCTGATTGTCGTCTGCGGCGCGGCGCTGGCGCTGCTGTACGGCCTGCAACGCATCGTGGGCGATCCGCACTGGCCTGACCTCCGCGTATTCAAAGGGATGGCCATCGGCGCGCCCACGCTCCTCGCCGTGCAGGCCGCGATTGGACTGGCCTACGCCGCGGTGCAGCCCACCCTATTCGCCCCCAACCTACGGCTACACCTCACCGCGCTGGGGCTGGCGCTCGTCGCCATCCAAATCCTCATCGCGTTCAGCTTCATCACCGGCATCGGCGATTGGATCGGCGCGCTCACGCTCATCGCCCTGGGGCCGCTCGCCTTCCTGCTCTTCCCGCCTTTCGATGTGATGGACCTCCTGTTTTGGGCCGGCATCGGCGTCGTCGTCCTGATCATTGGCCGCCAGGCCGTGGAGGGCGGACAGGCGCGGCCCTGGTTCCAGGCGCGCAGCGCCGCGTGGCCGGCGCGGGCGGTCGCCGCGTTGCGCATCATCACGGGCGTGGCCATCATCTCGCCCGCCTTGAGCGAGAAGGTGTGGAACCCCGCCTTCGGCGCCCTCTTCGTCGCGCACCATCCGACCTTTAACGTCCTACGGACCTACCTCGGGCTGCGTTGGTTCACCACCGATCGGTTTGTCCTGGCGGCGGGCATCGTCGAGGCCCTCATCGGCGTGCTGCTCATCAGCGGGTTCCTGACCCGCGTGGTGATTATTGGCATGTGGCTGCCGTTTAACCTGGGCATACCGTTTCTGCCACCGCAGGAGTTGCTGGGGCACTTACCGATCCTGGGGATCATGTACTTTCTCCTGGTGCATAGCTCGGGTATCGCCCTGGGTGAATCTCTCCACCGCCCCGGCTTGCCCGGTTCTCCGTCCGAGGAAACGGAAAAGGCGTCGACGGGCGCGGCGCGCGCTGCCATGACGACAACGTAAAAAACCAGTTCTTCACCAGACTATGTAGGAGGTATGCGACATGATGGACCACGAACACAGCGACGGCTCTCCGCCCGCGGGTACTCCGCGGCAGCCGGGTATGGCAGCGGACGAGCACGAGCGGGCGCCCGCGAACGCCCCGCACTACATCGTGCCCGGCGACGCCCTCGCGTACGGCGCCAGCCTCGGCAACGCGCATTGTTGGCTCACCACGCGCGGCAACGGCTCCATCCAGGATATCTTCAGCACCGACCTCGGCACGGCCATCTCCGGGGCCATCGCCGTGCGCTACGGCGGCACGGACTACGGCCTGTTGCGGGCCAGCGCTCATGGGGTGGCCGGCGGCGACCGCATGGCCGACGTGCAACTTCGCCCCCTCTCCGCCTACGGAAGCCCCGACCCCGGGACGATCGAGCTGCACCCCGCCTACCAACGGCGCGGCTTCGCGCTGCCGGGGGACCTGCATGTGCGTGAGACGGTGTTCGTGCCCCTCGCCACAGGCGATGACCCCGCCGTCGCCTACTGCCAAGTACAGGTTGACAATCGCGGCGCCGGCGCGCGCGCGCTCACCGTCTACGCCTTCGGTCGTCTGTGCGGCGCGCTGGGACAGGATGTCGTGGCGCGCTACGACCCGGACCTGCGCGGGTTCATCGCCGCCAATCGCGCCCAACCCTCGGCCGTGCGGGTCTTCGGCTGTGTCGGCGCCGCCCCGATCGCGGCGTACGACACCGGCCACGACTTCGGCCGCGTCTACGACGTGCTCCATGTCCCAACGCTCGACAACGAGGCGAGCGCCGAGGGAGACATCCTGGCATCGCTCCAGGTTGACCTCCAGATCGGCCCGGGGGAGACGCGCGCGCTGACCGTCGTCCTGGCCTTCGCCCACACTGGTGAAGAGGACGCCATCACCACCTATCGGCACGCGCAGGACGTGGACGCGGCGTTAGCCGACACGATCGCCAACGTGACCCGCGTCACCGGCGTCTCGCATGTGCTCACGCCGGATCAGACCATCAACGCGGGCGCGCTATGGAGCAAGGTCAACATGCTGCGCGTGATGGCCCGTTACCCCCAGGGTCCTGCCTGCACCAACGAGCCGGGCGCCTCCTCCAATGTCGTGGGCCGCGACGCCGCCTGGTTCGTCTACGGCAATGACCACTTCCTACCCGCCTTCTCGCGCGCCCTGCTCGATACCTTCGCCGCCAAGCAGTACCCGGATGGCAAGATTCCTGAGTACTACAGTGCGCTCGATGGGCGCGTCGAGGACTATGGCCTTAACATCAACGACGACACGCCTCTCTTCATCCTGGCCGTCAATCACCACTACCGCGCCACGGGCGACACGGCCTGGCTGCGCACGGTCTATCCGGCTGTGGCCAGGGCCGCCCGCTACATTGTGACGCAGGAGGATGGGCGTGGACTGGTGTTCTGCTCGGCCAGGGACCCGCGCGGCAACGTGTGGGCCATCGCGAGCTGGCGCAACGTGATCCCCGAGTACACGCTCAACGGCGCGGTGACCGAGATCAACGCCGAGTGCGCCGCGGCCCTGCGCGCGGCTGGCCATCTCGCCCAGAACGTGGGACGGCCCGACGAGGAGCAGCGCGCGTTCTTCGACGCGTCCGCCGCCCTGCGCACGGCCATGGATACCCACCTCATCAATCCCCAGAACGGGCTCTACTACCTCACCATCGACGCGGACGGTATCGCGCAAACGGATGTTACCGGCGACGAGATCTTCCCAGTCATGTTTCGTGTCTGCGATGACGAAACCGGCTTCCGCATCATCAGCCGGCTGAGCCATCCCGACTTCTGGACCTCCGGCGGTTTGCGCACGGTATCGGCGGACGATGTCCGCTACGACCCCGCGCGCTTCGTCGGCCTGCTCGGCGGGGTGTGGCCAGGCCTGACCTGGTGGTATGCGTTCGCCGCCGCGCGGTACCGCCCCGACCTCATGGTCAAGGCGCTCGCGACGAGTTTCGCGCACTATGCCAGCGATCCGAAGAACAATACGACGGTGCCCGGTCAGTTCAGTGAATGGTTCGACGGTGAGAGCCTGGCCAACCGCGGTATGCGCCTCTCCCCCTGGGAGCCGCCCCGGTTCCTCTGGGCCGTGGTCGAGGGCGTGTGCGGCGTGGTCCTGGGGCCCGACAAACCCCGGATCAATCCGCTGGTGCCGGCGCACTGGCGCTGGGTGGGGCTGCGTCGCCTGCCGTATCATGGCGGCGAGATCAGCTTCTTCGCCACACGTGAGCATCGAGACGACCAGGCGTCGGCGTTCGATCTCTACGCCACGGCGGAGGTCGCGACCGAGTACACGCTCGCGGTCTATGACGAGGACGTGACGGAGAGAGTCCGCGTGCTCACGCCCACGGTCTGCCACCTGGCGTTGCGACGGCGGGGCGAGGTCGTCGTGCTGCTCGGACGCGTCGGCGCCGACACCGGTGTCGTCCCTGTCGAGGTGGGCGACGTGTTGGGGGACGAAACGACGTACACCGTGCATCTCTACGACAGCGAGAGTTATACCTGGCGGGGCGGCGACACGGCGACGGGCGCCGCGCTCAGCACATTCGCCGTCTCCCTCGAAGGGGGCGGGTTCAAGGTCCTCAAGTTAGTTGAGGTTGAGGGGGTAGTGGGCGCGTCGTAGGATGCGACGTGTCTTACCCCCCATGCATCGAGGGCGCTTCCGACCCCTGCTCACGACAACCCAGCCGAGCAGTGCGATGAGACCGGCGTCGATGACCCAACCTGGGCTACTATGGGCGGCGTCGAGCGCGCGCCGCCCATAGTAGCCCAGGTTGGACTGGATCACCTGGCCGGGGGGGGACGACGCGCAGCAGCGCCTTGTCGAACGTGAACCAGCGCCGCGTCTGACCGTCGAAGCCCTCGACCCCAATCAGGTAGAGCCCAGGGCGGGTGTAGCGGTGCGAAACGGCGTGTCCGAGAGCGGCGGTTCCGTCGCCAAAGGTCCAGTGGTACGGCGCCGCCACCGTCGCCGAGTCGAGGCTGCGCAAGAGATCGGCGCGCGACTCATCCAACCTAACAGGCGTGGCGGCCGCGACCGCCTGCCCGAATGTGAATGGCGCCCAGAGGGCGCCGGGCACGGCCGCCGTCGTGGTCAGCGCCGCGCGCGCGCCATTGGCGTAAACGGACGCCGTGTTGTCGATGGCGCAGGCCGCTGCAGGATGAGGAGCGAGCGCCAGAAGTAGCCCGCTTGCGAGGCAAAGCACGCCCGGAATACGGAAGAGCCGCATGACCGTCGCCTCTCCTGTCGCTCTCTCGACAACGGCTGGATCGTGATTTGGACCTGCGCGACGTTCCACCACATCGGCGTGTATCCTCCCTGCGATTCGTGAGAGATCATGCCCTCTATTGTACGCGCTTTATCCGCGCCCATCTTGCTCAGTGCACGATCGCTACCTCGTTTGAGCCGACCCCAGAGGGGACGATGGCGATCACGCGGTTATCGCACGTTTGGATGATCGTCACGGCGTTGCCGCCGATGCTGGCCATGTAGACGTACCGGCCGTCGGCTGTCACATCGGGCCCATGCGGCTGCGACGCCACCGACCCGTCACGACCACACGTTCGCAGCACGCACGACGACAGAGCGACGCGCTGCCGGGCTAAAATAGGTGACGGCCCAATCACCGAAGTACGTGATGTCGTAGGCTCCGTAGCGCGTTAGCAGGGCGACGATCTGCGGGATCGTGGCAGAGTCGACGTTGCAGGCCACCAGCACGACGCGTCCTTGCGCCGAATGGTCGACGTACCGCTCGAGCGCGTAAAGCTCGACCCTGAGTTCGTGTAGGACATCGTGCAGCGCGTCCATAACACCGTGCATGTCCATTGTACGCAGGCTGTGGTTCCAGGCCTGCTCCATCCACTGGGGGCGTCGGACCTCGATGTTCCTCCCCGTGAGCGCCTGCTCGGCCCGACGCGCGTCCTCCTCCGACTCCGAACCAAAAACGGCGTAGAGGCAATGCTTCGTCGGCCGGCCAACCGCGCCGGTCTTTTGATGATGCGGATGCATAGGTGGACCTCACTCATGTGCGCTAGTTTTGTCTTGTAGAGGCGTGAAACAGCGACCAGCGGTCCGCGTCGATCTCGTCAGCGCGCTCTGTTGCTAAGTCCAGCAGGTCGCCCATTCGTAACACGGCGGACGCGCATGTTCGCCTTTATTCACCGTCTTGTAAGCTTTGTAAGAATGCCGTAAGATCGTCGAGGTAGGCTGTAGGCAAGAGGACAACAGCGCCGCTGCACGTACGCGATGCAGGGAGTATTCTGCTGGAACAGGCCCTATGTATCGCTCTCACTCTGTCCATGCCCCCGCGCCGCTCCCATCGACGCGCCCTGTCGGCGTCCGAACGGCCATGATCTCTCAGCGACCCACGCCGCTCACGCGCGCCGCCGCCACTCCCGTCCTGGTCGACACGGACCGAGACGCGCCGGCCGCTGCGACAGAGGGTGAGGAGCGATTCCTCCTCGCGGCCCTACGGTCAGGCGACGAGGCCGCCTTCGTCGCGCTCGTCGCGCGCTATCAGTCCCTGTTGATCCACCTGGCCCTGCTTTATGTGGCGGACACGGCAGTGGCCGAGGAGGTGGTGCAGGAGACCTGGATGGGCGTGCTCCAGGGGCTTGCCCGCTTCGAGGCGCGCAGTTCTTTACGGACCTGGATCGTGCGTATCCTGACCAACCGCGCCAAGACCCGCGGAGAGCGCGAGGGGCGCACGGCGCCGTTCTCTGTCCTAGACGAGGCCGACCCCGAGAGCGCCGGCCCCGCCGAGGGCCCAGGGCGCTTCAGGATGTCAGAACCGTGGCGCGGCCACGGGACCGCGTGTCCGTGCTCGTGGGACGACCTGCCCGAAGCTCACGTTCTGGCCCAGGAGACCCGCGCCACGATCTGGGCAGCGATCGCGGCCCTGGCCCCACGCCCGCGCGCGGTCATCACGCTGCGCGATATCGAGGGCTGGTCCGCCGCGGAGGTCTGTCACACGCTGGGCCTGAGTGAGACCAATCAGAGGATGCTGCTCTCCCGCGCCCGCGCGCGGGTGCGGCAGGCGCTCGCACAAGACATCGCCAATGAGTATAGACAGATGTAATCCAGGCGTAAGGCCGGCGTAAGGTGCGGGGTCGATAATGAATGAACGTGTGGGCATAGACCCCGACGATGCAGGGACGCCACAGGCGCGCCATCTCCACCACAACAGCCACGGGAGGCCCATGATGATACAGCGAAACGCTTCCAAACGTGTGGGCGCCGATCTGCGGCCACACGAGGATGTACCGGGTAGCCTCCGCGGACCCATGGTCGTGGCCCCGGATGGCGACGGTGACAGACACCCAGAGGGGTCCAAACCTGTCGCCACAGCCTATGGAAGGACTACATCCGAGGATGCGCCGGACACTGTCGTCACGGACGTGGTGGAGAGCTACTTGCGTGAGATCGGCCGCACGGCGCTCCTCACTCATGATCAAGAGGTAACGCTGGCCCAGCGCGTGGAGCAGGGCGACCGCGCGGCGATAGCCGCCCTGGCCCAGGCCAACTTGCGCCTCGTCGTCAGCGTCGCGCGCCGCTATGTCAACCGTGGCTTGCCGATGGATAGGGTCTGTGAAAAGTCGGCAGCCGCCGTTCCTGGGACCGCCGGCCCCGGTCGCGACCGGCGCATGCGCCATCACCGCTGTGCGCGCCCGCGCGGGCTGGCCGGCGGGCAGCCGGCGGTCCCAGGACAATTCACAGACCCTATGCCGATGGAAGATCTCGTCGCCGAGGGTAATATTGGTCTCTTGCGGGCGGTGAAGAAGTACGAGTGGCGGCGCGGGTATCGTTTCAGCACGTACGCCGTCTGGTGGATCCGCCAGGCCATCACACGCGCCATCGCCAACCAGGCGCACACCATCCGCGTTCCTGTCCATGTGGGTGAGGCCCTGGCCCGACGCTCCAAAGCGATCACGTTTCTGTCCAACACATTGGGCCGGGAGCCGACCACGGCGGAGCTTGTCGCCGTCCTCGGCCAGGACGTGGCGACGGCCGGCCCGGACCTGAAGGCGGTACAATCCCCCCTCTCGCTCGACCGTTTGATGAAAGACGACGGGGACGAGCAGCTTGGCGATATCCTGCCGGATACGTCGGCCCCGACGCCCGAGGAGCGGGCCGTCGGCCGTGTCGCGACCGAGGAGATACGGCGGGTGCTCAACGATGTCCTGACCGAACGTGAGCGGGAGGTGCTTCACCGGCGCTTCGGGTTAGATGGCGCGTCTCCCGCACGACTCGATGAGATCGGGCGGCGTCTGGGCGTCACACGCGAGCGCGTGCGCCAGATTGAGGGCGAGGCCTTGCGGAAGCTGCGCCAACCGCCGGTCGCGGCCCGTTTACGCGTTGGGTGATAGGGCGCATCGCGCCACCTGTCCCACCGTGTCCCGCTCACGGGCGCGCTCCTCGCGCACGGCCTTCGCCGTCGCCAACTGGACCAATCGCTCCTCCTGCCGCGCGATCTCGTCGGGCGCCACCAGCCCAATGGGCCGCTCCCGCTCGTCCATTCGCTCCGCCGACGCGAACAACCAAACGGCTAGAGCCGCTAATGCACAACCGTAATCCTTCCGTAATCTTTGTCACGGCCGTGTAAGACCCGGTTGCTATGATCGAGAGTAGGCGCCGATTGTGGCTGTCTCCGATCGGCCCTTCGTCAGGGGCCAGTAGAAACAGGAAGACCTCATGTGTAACTCGGTTTGGGGCTCAATCGGCCAACAAGCCGTCCAGATTGAGGGGAGCGTGTCCCCGTTGAAGGCTGCCGATGCCCGGCGTGGCCTAGCCGAGGACCTCTGGCCGACCGTGGTGCTCGAGGCGGCGTGGTGCGGCGGCGACACCGACGAACTGGTCGGCGCGCTTGCGGACGCGCGCTTCGCGGGCGCCATCGTCGTCCTCGGGACGACGGTGGATGGTGGGGAGCGGATTGCCCTACTGGGACGGGGGGCGGACGACTACATCGCGCTGCCCTACAATCCCGGCGAGTTTGTGGCGCGGATCGCCGCGCTGCTGCGCTGTGCGCACTGGCGCGTCGGGAAGCCGAACGGCCTAATCGTGCGCGCGGGCTCGCTCGAGCTCGATGTCGCCCAGCTCACCATCAGCCTGCCAGGGAACCGGCGCGAACGCCTGACCCCAACGGAGGCGCGGTTGCTACACTACATGATGGCGCATCCCGGACGGGTGGTCGGCCATCAGGAACTCTGGATGCACCTCCTGGGCGTGGATGACGCGCACATGTCCTCCAACCTGGTGGGCGTCTATATGCACCGCGTGCGGCGTAAGATCGAGTTGTGCCCGGACCGTCCCCGGCTCATCGTGACGGTGCGTGGGCGAGGCTATCGCTTCGACGCGCCGGACGAGTCCCCGCGTGCCGGAGATGCGACGGAGGGAGGTGTCGTGTGACACGCGCGCCGATACACGCCAACAGGGAAGGGGGCGCCGCAGGTCCACCGTCGTGAACGCACCGCACCCATTAGCCAGCCCTCCAGAGCGGATGACGGCGTTAGCTCAGGTACTGTTCCTGTCGCGCATCGTCGCGCAGGACCCCCACCCAACGACATCAACAACGGCACGTCATCTATCGCCGCTCAACACGCGCGTAGACATGCTATCGGCTGACCAAGAATAGACTGAGCGCCGTCGATGGGCCGTCTACTCCACTGCGACGCTGCTGCATAACTATCTACTACGCCACGATCGTCGGTGGCTCCCGCCGTCTGCTACGATGCTTCTCTTATGCGGGCCACCGGTCATGTCGAGAGGGTAGCGGGCATAGCGAAGCGGACCACGATGGTAGCGGAAGCGCCATTCATATCATGGACTCTGGCATGCAAGGCTTTCGCCGCACGATTTCACGACGCCGAAAGCGTGCGGCGTCATTCTTGTCGTGGAGGATCGCATCCTTTATCTTGCCATGTGCTGTCCGAACACGGGCGCGGGTTTCAGCAACTGGAATCCGAAGATCCTTAAAACAGGTCGCCCACCATATGGCGATCGGCGCTCGCCGATCCCGGTAGCTCACGGGGTTATGCGTTGCAGGCGCGTCGTGCGGCGTAGGGCGGCGATATCGCAGACGCCGATGCCGAACATGGCGATGCGCAATTGGGCGCCGAGGATGTCCAGCGCCTCTATCGCCTCGTTGGGCCCGCGCGCCGCCGCCTTGAGCAGGGGCGAGGCCAATCCCACCAGGTCGGCCCCGAGCGCGAGGCACATCGCCGCCTCGACGCCGTCGCGGACGCCCCCACTGGCGACGATGGGCAGGTCGGGCGCGG
>JAABUJ010003551.1_pt1 | contig 17408 bp, 18 predicted proteins | sample 5559131 | NCBI WGS metagenome assembly JAABUJ01 (sample SAMN10711875, study PRJNA513366) | rock metagenome | isolation source: Antarctica rocks | place: Antarctica: Victoria Land, Mt New Zealand nord | collected 2016-01-07 | reverse complement strand
CTCGCTCAGCACGGTGCTGTCAAAGCCAGGGTCAGTCAGCGACAGCGCCAGGGCATACTTCCAGTCGATCCGACCGCGGACTGCCTCGGCCGCTTGACGGTCGGGCAAGCCTGCATCACGGCTCGTCGCCGTCGTCGCGCGTCGCCAGGGGCAGCTCCAACAGGGCTGCAACTTTTTTTGGATGCCGATAATTGCCTCGGCTTGCGCAAGCCGCTGCCGGAGCCTGGCGTTTTCCTGGTTGGCCTTGGCCAGTTCGGCATTGACGGGCTTGGGAACGGCGCTGCTCGGACCACGCCGCAGCGGTTTGAGCGCAGCATACGCGCCGGCGTCGCGCTGCCGGCGCCAGTCCGTCAGGGCCGACGAGGTGAGGCCTTCGCGGCGCAGAGCGGCGGCGATCCCGCCAGTGTCGGCCCCGCGGTTGGTTTCTGCCAGGATGCGGAGCTTCGTGGCGGCCGAGGGAATCCGACGCTTCGGCTGCACCGACAGTTCCGGCGAGGCTGCGGCTGGCGCCGGCAGGATCGTCGGCCGGCAGCCTTTCTCAGGGCCGGCGCCAGCCGCGGCATCCAGCTGCGAATGAATGTTGGGCATAACCAGGATGCTGTTCTCCTGCGCCCAAGTCTAAACTCGCAGGGGCCAGTGTCCCATCATCATTGGCACAGAGGGTGCTGCCGGCCGCGTCGGGTGCGAACGCCACCACGCTGCGTCAGCACACCCTGCGTGTGGCCGAGCGCACCGAGGCCGAGCTGGGCGACGAACGACCTTGCTTTACTGATGGCTGCCCGGCGGAATGGGCTGGGTTGCCGATCCCGGAAGGCCGTATCGTCGTCGGCCTCGATGGCGGCTACGTCCGGGACTGGGACGAAAGGAAGGCCAACTTCGAGCTGATCGTCGGCCGGTCCATGCCGGACGATCGTGAGCCCCGTTATCTCGGCCTCGTGCACGGCTATGACCGCAAGCCAAAACGCCGGTTGTTCGATCTGCTGAAAGAGCAAGGGTTGCAAGCGAACCAGGACGTGGGTAGTGTCCCAGTATCGAATTAGAGACATTTGAACGCATTGATATCTCTAAGTTTCTCACTGGCAAAAAACTCAAACTGACCCACTACCAGGACGTGACCTTCCTGACCGACGGCGGCGAGGAGGTACGAACTCTGACAGAGCTGGTCACCCCAGAAGCCGAGCACGTGCTCGACTGGTTTCAAATCACCATGCGCCTGACCGTGCTCAGCCAGTATGCCCGTGGCGTCGCGCGCCACGACGAGGCCGAAGACGCCCGCCTGCTCGCCTCGCTGGACAGCACAAGTGGCTGCTGTGGCACGGCAACCAGCACCGGGCCGGCGAGGAGATCGCGTTCTTCGAGGACGACGTGGACGGGCTGGCGATGGACTACCCGCACCTGGGCAAGTTCGCACGCGCCGCGCACGAGTTCGCCGTCTATATCGCCAGCAACGCCGGCAGTCTGATCAACTACGGCGAGCGGTTCCGCTCGGGTGAGCGTATCTCCTCATGCTTGGCCGAGAGCACGGTGAACGCGGTCATCAGCAAGCGTTTCGCCAAGCGCCAGCAGATGCAGTGGACCCGGCGTGGCGCCCACCTGCTGCTGCAAACCCGTACCCGCGCCCTTGATGGCACGCTCCGGCCCTTGTTCGAGCGGTGGTATCCAGGGCTGGCGAACGACAATTCAGCCAAAGCTGGTTAGGCAGCAGCGGCATGAATGCCCACATTTCCTCATGGTCCCGCAAGCCGGGCTACGACGCGTCCGGCCAGGGGAAGCGGATGTTGCCGTCGCGCAGGCCGGCCAGCACCACCTCGATCCCGCCGGACTTGACCATCCACTCCAGCCGGTGGTCGCGATACTCCCGCCGCCGCCCGCCCGTGGTGTAGAGGTCGGCCGCCGCCGCCATGCGGGCCGCCGCCGCGTCGAACTCGGCAAAGGTGGCGGCCACCGAGGGCCGCTCCCGCACGCGCCGGTGCCAGCCGGCCAGCGCGCTGCCCGGCGGCGGCCCCAGGCCGTAGTGGACGGAGCGGTTGACCATGGGTGCCGCCGCGGCATCGGCCCAGCCGAACGCCGCTCCCCCGAACCAGTCCGCATCCCCCAGCCGCGCGCCGAGCCAGTCCTGCAGCACCGCGGTGTGCCGCGCCGCCTCCGCCCGCAGCGCCTCGCCGAGCGGGCCGGTCGCGCGGCGGAACCACAGCACCTCGCCGAAGCCCCAGTTCACGGCCTCGTACTGGGTATCGCACACGTCCTCTGTGATGCGCGCGCTCGCGCGGTCGCCCGGCTCGCGCGGGAGCAGCGGCGGGTCGGGCCAGCGCTCCTCGATGTATTCCATGATGACGGTGGACTCGAAGATGCGCGTTGGCCCGTCAACGAGCACCGGCACCTCGGCGCGCGGGTTGGCGGCGGCGAATGGCCCGTCGGTGCGCCCGGTGCCGAAGCTCTCGGGCAGCTCCAGGTCGAAGGCCACGCCCTTCTCGCGCAAGGCGATCTTGACTTTCTGGGCGTAGGACGAGAGCGGGTGCTCGTAGAGCAGCATGGCCATCAGCGCGACTGCTCCAGCACGTAGACATGCGGCGCGTCGCTTGGGAGCGTCTCGGGCGTCAGGTCCAGCTCCGGGCCTCCGACCCGCGTGACGGACTCCGGCGGGAGGCGGTCGAGGAACCGCTCCACCGGCTCGATCTTCAGCACGCCGCGAGGGTTGAAGTAATGCATGGGGATGACGACGCGCGGGCCGATTGTCTTGATCGCGTCGTCCAAGTCGTCGAGCGCGATGGTCGCATGCTCGCCTGTCAGCGCCAGCAGGATGTCGACTTGCCCTCGCAGCGCGTCCAGATGCTCGCGGGCAACCGGATTGCCGATGTCGCCCATGTGGAGCACCCGCAGCCCCCCAAGGGTAAAATGGTAAAGGGCATTAGCGTCGGGGTCCCGGCCGAACTCCGACTGGTAATCGAACGTCTTGCTTTCGTAGGCGCGGAAGGAGCGGATCGGGATCCCGCGCACCTCGGTGCCCTCCGGGGGCAACTCCAAGGCGTTGACGACGACCGGCTCGCCCCGCACGTGGCTCGGGTCGGAATGGAAGTCGTCCGTCGCCGAGCTCATGATCACGACATCGGCAGCTTCTTCGATCGGATCGAAGCCGCTGTGGCCGGGTCCGGGCGTATAGGGATCGGTGATGACTGCCAGGCCGCCCGCCTCCAGCCGGAAGCACGCATGGGCGTAGAACTTGATTTTCACGGTTGCCTCCAGATCATCTGGCTGTTGGATTCGGACTTATACCAACCGCCCTGATGACTGACCGGTTTCTGGAGCGCCAGTCCATGTGCTTCACCCAGCGTCCCAGCCCATTCGGACCAGTCAACAGTCAGGGCGCTTGGTATTAGACCTTCTCGCCCACGAACAGGTCCCAGCTTTCGGTCAGGGCACCCTGCTTCTCGCCGAACTCCACAAGATGGGGCGACTTCATGTGAGCTTCCCAGAGCGGCCGGCTTTCCCAGTTCTCATAGAAGATGAAGAGGCCAGGATCCTCATGCGACCGGTGCAGGTCGTAGTTGATGCAGCCCTGTTCGGCCCGGGTCGGCACGACAAGACTTCTCAGCATTCCGCCGAGCTGCTCTTCGCATCCGTTCTTCGCTTTGAGTTTGGCAACAATAGTCAGCGGCGTCATGTCCCATCCCCTTGCTTTTTCGTCACGGCTCGCTCGTGGGCGCCCGGCCCAGAGTCGCCGCCGCCATTTAGCGGATGTGAAGGGGTCGCCGTAAGCCCTTCAGCCCACGAAATCGCCTGACCCGGAAGCGCCTCCCAAAGTCCTCCGCGTCATCGCCAATCCCAAGGAGGTTTCGCATCCGGATACCCCCAGGATCCTGATCCGACGCGTTGGATCGCAGGACCATTGTGCGGCCCCTGCCGGTTCGCGTCGCTCCGTCCGTTCGGTCGAACGCAGCCCGTCGAGGCGTCGCCGCCGCGCGCCTGCGTGGCTGCAGGCTTCGATCTTGGCCGCTTCGGCACGGAAGACCCTCCGCATGGCGCGCCTCACGCCCATGCTGGGCCCGCACGGCGAGCTTGCACGTGCGCGGCGGTGACGTCACCGATCCGGGCCGTTCCCAGCAGGGTCATCGCGTTGTCGAGTTCGTCGCGCAGGATCGTGATCGCGCGCGCCACACCTTCCTGGCCGGCGGCCGCCAGGCCCCACAGGAAGGGCCGGCCGATGCTGCACGCCGAAGCGCCGAGCGCGAGGGCCATCAGGATGTCCGTGCCGCGCCGCACGCCGCCGTCGAGGATGACCTCGGCCCGCCCGCCCACGGCCGCGACGACGCCGGGCAAGGCGGAGATCGGCGCCGGGACATGGTCCAGCTGCCGACCGCCGTGGTTGGACAGCATGACGCCCTGCGCGCCGACCTCGACCGCCTTGCGAGCGTCATCCGGGTGCAGCACGCCCTTGATCACGACCGGTCCCGGCCACAGCTCGCGGAGCCGGGCCACGTCGTCCCAGGTCACGGACGGATCGAACAGGGAAGCGACGTGCTGGGCGACCGACGTGAAGCGCGACCGGTCCGGGGTCTCGAAGTTGCCCAGGCCCGGCGGCGACGAGAGCACGCCGGCGAGCCAGCGCGGCCGGCGCGCCAGGTCGAGGATCGTCGCCGCACGCGGACGGAGCGGCATGGTGAACGCGTTCCGCACGTCGCGTTCGCGGCGACCCTGGACCGCGAGGTCAACGGTGATGCAGAGGACGCGATAGCCCGAGTTCTTGGCCCGTTTGACGAGCGCATGCATCCAGTCCCGGTCCTTGAGGAAGTAGAGCTGGAACCAGCGCTCTCCGTCCGGCACCGCCTTCGCGACCGCCTCGATCGAGGCGACCGAGTTGGTCGAAAGGCAGAACGGAATGCCGGCGGCAGCGGCGGCGCTCGCGGCCGCCATTTCCCCTGACGGCCAGAAGAAGCCGGCGAGGCCGGTCGGCGCCAGCATCAGCGGCAGCTCGGACCGGTTGCCGGCGATGGTCGTTTGCATCGAGCGGCGGCTGACATCGACCGCGACGCGCGGCAGCAGCACCCAATCCCGGAATGCACACTCATTGCCACGGAGCGTGACCTCGTCGCCCGCGCCACCGTCGATGAAGTCGAACACCGCTCGGGGAAGCCTACGGCGCGCGAGAAGCCGAAGGTCTGCGATCGAAAGCGCCCCCGCGAGGGCACGGTTGGTTCGCGTCGCCTTGGCCTCGCTGTCAGCCATCAGACGTCTCTCACGAGTGACGGGTCCTTCGAATGGCCTTCCATCGGGCCGCCCTCGCCTGCCGGCTCGCCCTGGTGCGGTCACACTCCGGCGGAACTTTGAACACATCAAGCCCCGCCCGCCTCCGCAATCGCGTGGTGCACGCCGCCGTAGTCGGTGCCCTTGCACCTGGCCGTGACGGCGTTGCCAACAAGCCGCGCCCGCCCTGCGAAGGACCGCAGCGGACGGATAGCCGGACTAATCAGAGAGTCAACCCGGCGAACAGGTCGGCAGCCACGCTCACCGGCACGCCCCCCATCGTTCGATGAGTTCGCGCGGCAGGCGGGGGCTGCCTGGAGTATGGACGCGGGTCGGCATGGTCTGCTCCGTTGCGAGCAAGGAGGGGGCATGCTTTGCTCCGGTCTAGGCTAGTCGCGATCCGGCCTGCCTGAACAGCCCCATCGCCACGGCGCCGGCTTGCGGGCGGCACGCACCAGGAGGAAGCTCATCCATGACCGACAGGCCAGCTACCCTGAGGGACACGCCGGCGCGTCCGGTCCGCGAGGCGTGGGCGGCCGGCCGGGCGGCGCGCAACGCCTGGCTGACCATCCCCGACGCCTACCTGGCCGAGATGGTCGCCGCCCGCGGCATCGCCGAGGCCGTCACCCTCGACCTGCAGCACGGCCTGTTCGACCGCGACACGGCGGTACACGCGATCCGCGCCATCACGGCGCACGGCGCAGCACCCCTGGTCCGCCTGCCCGGCATCGACGCGGCCCTGGCCGGCTACGTACTCGACGCGGGCGCCGCCGGCGTCATCGCGCCACAGGTCGAGAGCGTTGCCGAGGCTGAGGCGCTGGTCGCCGCCTGCCGTTACCCGCCCGCGGGCCGCCGGTCGCACGGGCCGACCCGCGCGGCGCTGCGGCCCGGCTCGGACGCATTCGCCGCGGCCGAGCAGGCCCTGGTCTTCGCGATGATCGAGACGCGCGAGGGGCTGCAGCAGTGCGAGGCCATGGCCGCGACCGACGGGCTCGACGGCCTGTTCGTCGGTCCCGGAGACCTCGGCCTGTCGCTCGGGTTCGGCGCCGGCCAGGACCGCCAGGAGCCTGAGATGCAGGACGCCATCGCCCGCGTCCTCGCCGCCTGCCGCACTGCCGGAAGGCGGGCCGCGATCCACGCGGCCACCGCGCAGTACGCCGCGCGGATGGCGCGCTCGGGCTTCGATCTCGTCACCGTTTGGGTGGACGCCGTCGCGGTCGCTGCCACCCTCGCCGCGGCGGATGGGATCTGGGCGCAACAAGGCGGGGCGCAACAAGGGGAGTCGACGTCCGGCAGCGCGCCCCGGACCCCAGCGCCGTGACGGGGACGCATCTGCCCGCCCCAGCCGCCGCGGGACACCGCCTGGCCATCGGAGCGTTGCCACCTGCGCCGGCCTCGACCGGCCCCTGCGCCCCTGGTGGTCCCGGGTTTCTGCCACGGTGCAACGCGGATGCAATAAACCTTCACCTTGCCGAGATCGCCGCCGGGGTCACGCCCGGCAGGCATGCGGCGCTGCTCGGCCGATCATTCGGGATGATGCGTGGGCAGAGGGCACGACGCACTGTGCTCAGAAGGGGCATCCCGTGCCGCCCTCAGGCGGCGTGACTTCGGCGGCAGGTACGGTCCGAACCAGATTGTAGAGGTCTCAGGGACTTTTCGATTCTTGCGGCGCTTTGACCTGGAAAAGATAGAAATCATGGACGATGCGGCCGTCGTTTCGTGCCCGCCCGTTCTTCATCATGAAGTCGTTGATCGGCAGCTCGCGCATTTTGTCCGCCACCACGCGCGCATCGCTGGTGCCGGCCGCGGCGGTCGCCTTGAGATAGTGGGACACGCCGCTATAGACAGCAGCCTGCGCCATGGATGGCACGCGACCGCCGAAACGCTCGCCGAAGCGTTTCGACCAAGCCCGCGTCTCGTCGTTCAAATCCCAATAGAAGGATTCAGTGAGCAGGAGGCCTTTGGCCCGTTCAAGGCCGAGGCTTTTGACATCGGTTACGAAGGCGAGCAAAGCGACGAGCTTCTGATCGCTTTGACCGACCCCGAACTCGATCGCCTGCTCGACCGAGTTCGTGGCGTCAGCTCCGGAATTGGCGAGCGCGACCACGTCTGCTCCCGAAGCTTGAGCCTGGAGGATGAATGAGGAGAAATCGGACGTGATGTACGGGTGCTTGACCTCGCCCACTACGGTCCCGCCATTCGCGAGGATTACCGCCTTGCTCGCATCCGCAAGCGAGTGTCCGAAAGCCACGTCCGCGGTTATGAAAAACCATTTCTTGTGACCCTCTTTGACCACGGTCGATGCCGTGCTGTTGGCCAGCACCAAGGTGTCGTAGGCCCACTGAAAGCTGGTATGGCTACACGCCTTGCCCGTGATGTCCGCCAGGCCAGACGAGGCGACGATGACCATCTTGTTGCGTCCTCGCGCCAAATCGACGACGGCGAGTGCCACGTTCGAAGGAACAGGGTCGATGACGGCTTCGACTTTTTCCGCATCAAACCATTGCCGGGCGATGCCTGTAGCCAGATCCGGCCTGTTTTGGCTGTCCGCCGAGATGATGATGATAGGCCGGCCGAGAACCTGCCCGCCGGCATCCTCGACCGCCATCTGGGCAGCCAGAACCGAGCCCCTCCCGCCGAGGTCGGCAAAGGAACCCCCAAGGTCGTTGAGGACGCCCAGTTTAAGAGGCTCCTGCGCGTGGACGGCGCCGGCAAGAGACAAGGCCAATATGAGAGCGCTGGCCAGCGCCGGCGGAAAATGCCAGCGCCAGCGCCGGAACCCTTGCATCACTGAGCCTGACAGAGCCTGACAGAGCTTGGCTATCAGAAGCGTACATTCTCCCCCCGGTGCGCTCTCGGCGGCGACCTGATCATCGGCGCGAGATGACCTGCTCGATCCAGTATCAGATGCGTCAATCGATCGCCAGCGGCCTTGCCCTGGCCCGGGTGCCAGCCGGAGCGCGTCGCGCTCCGATGTGAAGCAGAGCCGGCTCGTGCGACCGGGTGTGCTGCGGCTTTCCGGCTCCACTCGTGCGCCAGAGCCGCATTGTTCTCGGTCCAGGGCGCCCCAGCGCTGCAACGGGTTCGAACTTCTTGCCTCAACAGGACAAAACTTAGCCCTAGCCGCTCCTCGGCCTGAGGCTTTCATCTCACCGACAAGCTCTCTTGCAGCAGCGCTCCAAGCGCGTCAGCGACAACCAGCCGAACCAAGGCGCGTTGGAAGCTGTGCTCGCCGTAAAAGACTTGCATATACGGGTTCTCCAGCCAGCGCTCACACAGAGTTCCATCTGAAAAGTTCTGCATGTCCTGGCTGATCATCAGCCCCGCGAAGATATCCGTGAGGTCTCTGCTCGTTTGGTCCCGGACCTCCGGCAAGATCGTGCGATGCGCAACGCTGTGGCTGCGTAGGCCATCAGTGATCAAGCGCCGGGGCTTGCACCGTAAAATTTGGAGCAGTTGCTTGAAGAAACGCTTGGCTGCGGCAGCGTTTCGCCGGCCCTGGACCAAAATGTCGAGCACGACGCCATGCTGATCGACCGCGCGTCAGAGGTAGCGAAGGGCCGTTGATCCGGATGAACACCTCGCCCAAGTGCCAGACGTAGCCTGAGCGCGGCCGGCCTCTGCGGAGCCGCTTGGCGAATTCCGCCCCGAACTTCCTGCACCATCCGCGGATGCTTCCGTGGGTCACGAACACACCCCATCCGGCCAGGATCAGCTCAACATCCCGCAGTCTCAGGCTGAACACGTGATACAGCCAGACGGCATGCTGCGGGGTCAGCCCGCCAGCCTCGCCCAACCTCGGTTAGGCCGACACTCGCCATTAACCTAACAATGCCTACGGCAGATATGCTTTGATCGCGAAAAGCCTGTCATTGGGGAGCGTTGCGCCATGCCGACTCGCATCCATCGTCCTGCATTCTCCCCGCTTTCGCGGGAGATTGTCGATCGCTGGGCTGAGGTCTCGGCCAGCGTCGCGGCCGACCTATTTAAAGGCGCCACCCTCATTGACCCGGCTATCCGGCCCTTGCGCCCAATCGCCGGCGGCCGGCGTTTGGTAGGAACCGCCGTCACGGCGCTCTGCACCGGCACGGACTATGGCGCCGTGCATCATGCGATCGCCGTGGCCGTCGCGGGGGACGTGATCGTGGTCGAGTGCGAGGGGCGCGAAAACCCGGCCATTATCGGCGAGCTGCTGGGAGGCTCCGCGCGGTTGAAGGGGGTAAGAGGCGTCGTCGTCAACGGCGCCGTGCGCGACAGCGGCCGCCTGAGTCAATGGGACGACTTCCCAGTGTTCACGCGGCACGTCAACCCGCGCGGCCCGTCCTCGATGGATCAGGGCGTGGTGAACGAGGTGGTTTCCTTCGCCGGGGCGCGGGTCGCGCCGGGCGACGTCATCCTGGGTGACGACGACGGGCTGGTGCTGATCCCCCGCGACGAGGCGGAGGCGCAGCTCGAAGCCGCCCTCGCGCGAGTCGACGCCGAGCATGGCTGGGAACGCGAGCTGATGACCGGCCGCTCCACCGTGGACGTGTTCAACGTCCCCGCCGCGCAAGAAGCCGCCGGCGGCAAACGGTAGCGAGCCTGGCTATGCCTGTCGATCCGCGACGCAACAGCAAACAGCTCCTGGCCGGGCCGGATCGGGTCATCGCCCGAGCGATGATGAAGGCGGTGGGCTTCACCGACGACAGTCTGTCACGCCCGCAGATCGGCATCGCCCATTGCTGGATCGGGACGATGCCGTGCAACTGGACCCACCGCGAGCTTGCCGCGCTGGTTGCCAAGGGTGTGCGGGAGGCCGGGGGCACGCCGATCGAGGTCAATACGATCTCGATCAATGATGGGATCACCACCGGCACCGAGGGGATGAAGACCTCGCTGGTCAGCCGCGAAGTAATTGCGGACTCGGTCGAACTGGTGGCGCGCGGCCATCTGTTCGATGGGCTGGTGACGATCTCGGGCTGCGACAAGACCGTGCCTGCGATGGCGATGGCGATGGGACGGGTAAACATTCCGGGGCTGATGCTGTATAGCGGCTCCATTCAGGCAGGGCATTGCACGATCCGCGACGGGCTGTTCAGCGGCCGGAAGCTTACGATCCAAGACATTTACGAGGCGCTGGGAGCCTACAATGCGGGCCGCATCTCGGCCGCGGAGCTGAAGGACATTGAGGATCACGCCTGCCCGGGCGCTGGCGCGTGTGGCGGGCAGTTCACCGCCAACACCATGGCGACGGCGTGCGAGATGTTGGGTATTTCGGCGCTAGGCTGGAACGGGATCCCGGCAACCGATCCGGACAAGAACGAGGCGGCAGTTTCCTGCGGGCGGCTGGCCGTCGGTTTGGTGAACCAAGGGATCACGCCGCGGTCGTTGGCGACCCGGCGGAGTTTCGAGAATGCCGTCGCCGGGGTGATGGCGACCGGCGGATCGACCAATGCAGTGCTGCATCTGCTGGCGATGGCGCACGATTTCGGTGTCGAGCTTGCGCTGAACGATTTCGACCGCATTTCCCGCCAGACGCCGGTGCTGGCCGATCTGCGGCCTTGGGGCGCGTATACCGCGCCCGAACTGCACTTGGCGGGCGGCATGGCGGTGGTGGGCAAGCGGCTGCTCGAAGCGGGCCTGCTGAGCGCCGACGAGCGGACGGTTACGGGAGAAAGCATCGGCGAAGCGATCGGGCGCGCCGTCGAGCCGCCGGACCAGCAGGTCGTGCGGCAGCTGAACCAGGCGCTGAAGCCGCAGGGCGGCATTGCGGTGCTCTACGGGAACCTCGCGCCGGGCGGATGCGTGATCAAATTATCGGGTCAAAAGAAATCTCTGCATTGCGGCCCGGCGCGGGTGTTCGAGCGGGAGGAAGACGCCTTTGCCGCCATCAAGGAGGGACGCATCCAGCCGAATGACGTGATGGTGGTGCGCAACGAGGGCCCGATAGGCGGGCCGGGAATGCGCGAAATGCAGCTGGTCACCGGCGCGCTGCAGGGCGCGGGACTTGGCGAGCACGTTGCGCTGATCACCGACGGGCGGTTCTCCGGCGCGACGCGGGGTTTCGTGATTGGGCACGTGGTGCCGGAGGCAGCCGAGCGCGGGCCTGTTGCCGCGCTGGCGGACGGGGACGAGATCACCGTCGATGTCGAGGGCCGCCGGCTGGAGGTGGGGCTGACCGAGGCGGAGATCGCGAAACGGCTGGCGGGGCGCAAGCCGTTGCCGCCGAAATACACGAACGGGGTTTTGGCGAAATATGCGCGGCTCGTTGCGAACGCGTCGCTCGGGGCGGTGACGGATTTTTCGGCGGCAACTTAAGGTTTGGATCGTTGAACGACGCAGGAGGTTGGTCCGGTCTCAATCCCCCCGCAACGCCGCCGATGGAATGGCGGCCAAAATGTCTGGCGCTCGTGGCGGCACATATGTCAGGCCCGCCGCTTGAGTGATGGCCGGGAATTGATTCTGCGCCAGCATCTCGCCGATCGCGGCGTTTACCTCAACAATCAGCGGCGTATCGCTCTCTAGGCCGACGAAGCCGATATTGAAGCCGATCGAGTGGAAATGGCCGGATGACGAAAGTTCCGTGTCCGGATGCCGGGCCCGGTGCTCATCGAACCGGTGCAGCTCGACCAGCGTTGCGTTGTAATCGCCCTGCTCCATGCGATCGAACAGGCCGCGGCCCGGGGCAATATGCTCAATTCGGCTGACGAGCAATCCGCCATCGTACATCATCAGGATCGCGTCGGCCAAAGTGCCTTCTTCCACGCCGAGCCGGGCAACTTTCAGCTCGTGGAGGCTGCCGATCGCGCTGCGGTCCATCCCCGGCCCCAGCACCACCACCAACGGGTCGAAGCGGTAGCCACGGCTGGCAACCAGTTTGCTGAGCCGCACCCACCGCCGCCGGTCCTCGGGCTTGGCCCCGTCGAATCCCGGCAACCGGGAACGCTCCGAAGGCGGATCGCCGATCGCGTCGGCGAACAGCGGCAATCCTCCAACCAACTGGCAGCGCTCCTCGGAGAGCAAGGCGTTCACCTGCGCCGCAGGATTATTGTCGCGGTCGGTCTCGGTCTCGAACCATTGCACGCTGACGGCGCGTCCCAAGTGTCGCGCCACCGCCTGAGCCACGCCAAGATCGAACCCATCAGCCTTGCTGCTCGGCCGCAACGCAGACGAAGCTTTTTTGTCGAGGCAAACGCGAAGCATATCGTCGGCACGAGCCGGCAAGGGCCAAGCCAAGGCCATCGCAGCAAATGAGATGCCGGCCAAAATCGGCGGCCGGACCGATCTCATACTTTGCCGCCAGTGCGGACATAGGCCCAAATCGCTTCGATCTCGTCCGGCTTCAGGATGTCGCCCCACGGCGGCATGCTGTTCTTGCCGTTCGTCACGGAATTAACGAAGCGGGCCTGGTCGTCGCGCGGGAACTTGCGAAGGTCGAATGAGGACGTTCCCGCATTGACCATATTCACCCCGTGGCAGTTTCGGCAAAGTTGACTGTAGAGGGCCTTTCCTTGGGAGGCGAGTTCGGGGGACGGCTCGGCGTCGGGTTGGTGGTCGGCGGCGAACGATGCCGAGGCGCGCACGAGGCAAAACCCCAGGGCGAGCACGAACCAAGCGGGAGTCCTCATCGATCTGCCTCTTTGAGTCTGCAAGGAAGCGGGGGCCGGCAGGCTTCTGTCTAGAAGAAAGGATTTGCCGGCCCGATTTCTGATCATTTCGAAGTTTGAGGGCGCACAGCGAATGCCCAAGGCGAACCACCGGCCGGAACGTTCTCCAGCCGTTCGTCGCCGGCATAGACAACGTAGGCCCCACCCTGACCGACCGTCACCGCGACATACTGCACGCCATCCTGCTGCCATGTGACTGGCTGGCCCTCGACACCGGATCCCGTTTGGAATTGCCAGAGCTTTTGGCCATTGTCAGCGTCGAATGCTTCGAATTCCCCGGTCGACTGGCCTGAGAAGACGACGCCGCCCGCGGTGACGAGCACGCCGCCCCAGCGCGGGGTTGGGCTTGGAACCTCCCATTTTGCCTTGCCGGTGAGCGGCTCGATCGCCTTCAAGTAACCGACATTCCCGTCCTGCGGAAATACCCAAGCGAGGTCGGCACCCCAGTAGGTGGTGCCGGCTCGGTATTGCGGACGGGTCGGCATGTATTTCATGCCAAACTCGAGCGTGTTGGCGTAAACGAGCCCCGTCTCCGGACTGAACGCCGACGGACTCCAGGCCTTCCCGCCCCAAACGCTCGGCCAGATCTCCAAGGTTTCGCCTGCTCGCACTTTTTTCGTCAGATCCGACTCGATAGGGCGCCCGTTCTCGTCGATGCCCCTGGCCCAGTTCATGGTTTTAATGAACTTGTTCGTGGCAATCAGCTTCCCGTTCGTCCGGTCGAGCACGTAGAAAAAGCCGTTTCGATTGGCGTTCAGGAGCGCTTTGGTCGGTTTGCCGCCGATGTCCAAATTTGCCAGGACCATATCGGCCACGGAATCGAAGTCGTATAGGTCGTTCGGCGAAAACTGGAAGTGCCATTTCATCTTGCCGCTCTGCGGGTCGAGCGCCAGCACCGAAGCGGTGTACAGGTTGTCGCCCGGGTTGCGCACCATCGCGTTCCACGGCCCGGCATTGCCGACGCCCCAATAAACCGTCTTCAGCTCCGGATCATAGGAGCCGGTGATCCAGGTCGAGCCGCCGCCATGCTTCCAGGTGTCGCCCGGCCAGGTGTCGTTTCCCGGCTCGCCCGGTCCTGGGATCGTGTAGGTGCGCCAGAGATGTTTTCCGCTCGCCGGGTCCTAGCCATCGATGAAGCCGCGGATGCCATATTCCGCGCCGGAGATGCCGGTAATGACAACGCCGTCGGCCACCAGCGGGGCCAACGTCTGCGCATACCCATCCTTCCAGTCGATTACCTGCGTTTTCCACAGCTCCTTGCCGGTTTTGGCGTCAAGGGCCAAAACGTGGGCGTCGAGCGTGGTGCGGAACAGCTTCCCGTCGTAAAGCGCTGCGCCGCGGTTGATGATGCCGCACCAGACGATGCGCGGTGTTTCGGGCGGATACTCGACTTTCGTTTTCCAGATTTGCTTGCTGGTCTTGGCGTCAACCGCAATCGTGGCGGCGTGCGTGGTGACGTAAAGCACGCCATTGTAGACGAGCGGCTGAGACTCCTCTGCGCGATTGTCGTCAAGGCTGAGACTCCAAGCAGGAACCAGAGATTTGGCCGTTTCTTTGTCGATTTGTTTCAGTGGGCTGTAGCGCTGTTGATTGTAGCCCATGCCGTAATTGAGGACGTTTGCGGTGTCGGCCCCGCCCTTTTCCAACTCGGCGGCGGACTGCGCCCAACTCCCCGCCCAAGGCGCAATCGCCAGCGCAGTCGCAAGCAGCCAAGCTTTCATGATGGTCGCCTCCCTCTTTATATTCTTGCGCACACAATTCACGCGTCGACCGGTGGGTCAAGGACGCCCGGAACTCAATAGCAAAGGTCTACGAGGCATGCAGACGAGCGGGCCCAAAAACTCCGATCGCTCCAACAGCCACAGGCTTGTATTTTGTCGTTCGACTTTGCCACTCGAGTTAGGACGCAGCCTTCACAGTAAATCACGGCGTCTCGTCTGGCGCCTTAAATGCTCGCCTGGAACGTCGTCCGGCCGTTTGCTTATAGTTGCTTAGCCGAGCACGCAAAACTGCGCAATGATTGGCGAGATACAAGATTTACGACAGTGGCGGCATCCGCTTTTTCGGGGTGCCTCGTTCCTTCCACCTCCAAATCCGAATTTGGTGACGATGATGACCACGCGAGCTGCTGGTTGCAAGGTACTGCGCTAATGGTTGGTTTCGATTCTCGGCCAGATGCCGCTTTAGTGAGCCAAATTACCTCGGCGGCGAGAGCGTCTGCGAGTGGCTGTTGCAGGCACTGTGGCGGCAACCCTGTTTACCCAAGGGGCTACGCATGAAATTTTTCTCGTCTGCCGGGCCCTGACGTATGATGACGTGCCCTCGCGATGGTGGAGGTGCAGGGCATGTCGATCGAGAACTTGGCGCAATACTTTGGCACGATCGAGGACCCGCACCGCTCCGGCAAGGTCGAACACCGTTGGCTCGGGGCGTTGCACCAGGTGGCGACGGCGCTGGCGCATCCGGTGTCGCGGAAGACCTGCTGGTGCGGCAGCGGACGCGGCTGGTCAACACCGTGCGTGGTCATGCGGCAGAGTTCGGCGTCATTGCCGCGAAAGGCATTACCCAGCTCGATTCGCTGTTGAGGAAGATCGCTGAAACCGACATGCCGCAGGCCGCAAAGCAGACGCTGGCCCAACTGGGCCGGGTCATCGCGCAGCTGGCAGAGATCAATCGACGCCTTGCTGTGCCACACAAGAGCAACCCGGTCAGCCAACGCCTGGCGGCGATCCCCGGCGTCGGGCCGCTCACGGCGCTGACGGTGGCGATGAAGGTCGACGCGGGCCAGTTTAAATCCGCTCGCCACTTCGCGGCCTGGCTCGGCCTGACGCCGAAGCAGCGATCCACCGGCAACCGTCAGTCTCTCGCAGGCATCAGCCGGGCCGGCAATGAACGACTTCGGCAACTGCTGGTCGTGGGCGCCATGGCGGTGATCCGCCATGCCAAGCCAGGAAGCAAGACCGCCAGCCCTTGGCTGCTGCAGTTGCTGGAGCGCCGGCCGCGCAAAGTGGCGGCGGTGGCTCTGGCCAACAAGATGACCCGCACCTTGTGGGCGGAGCCGGCAAAGGTTGCAACTGATCGGCTTCGATCGGTTGGAAGGCCAGCGGAGGGCATGATGGCGAACGGCACGGCCTACCGGCGCACGCCGCAAGCCGCCTAACCGTTCGTCGTCGCCGAGGAGCAAAAGGGCAACCGTTCTCTAATCGCGCCTTCTCTGTCAACTGCCCTTTGCTTGCTGCTGTTTTTGTCGCCTTACCAGGGTCACGGTTCTCTCCGCGGTCGGCGTCTGCCGCCGCAACATCTGGTCCGAAGCACAGGCGCTGCAATGTCCACAACGGGCTCACGTGCAACACACACGGCCCAACGGCCTCCCTCGCAGCTGGCCTGCACCCTCGCCCCCGGTGGGCAACCCTCACATCCGCACTGCCATTCGGATGGATCTCGGTCGTTTCGCTACGCGGCCTGAACCTGCTCTTGCTCCGACCAGCGGAACGGCTCGCCTGAGCGCCAGATGCTGTGCAGGATCACGGACAGCTTGCGGGCCAGCGCGACTCGCGCCTTGCCGGGGCCTGAACGCTTTGCGATCGCCTGCGCCCAATCCTTCAGGCTTGATGCCCGCTTGACCCGTGCCAGGATCACGACGGCCGCCTCATACAACAGCGTGCGGGCCAGCGTGTCGCCGCACTTCGAGATCCTGCCGCTACGGTCGACCTCGCCCGATTGATACTGCCTGGGCGTCAATCCCATGTGCGCGCCCACCGATTGTGATCGGGCGAAGCGCGCCGGGTCCTCGACCGTGCTCACGTAGGCCAGCACGGATAAGACCCCGATGCCGGGCACGCTCATCAGCAAGCGGCAGGTCGGGTCCGCCTTTGCCAACGCGCGCACCGCCTTGTCGAACACGGCAACCTGCTCGCGCAGCTGCCGCCACGCCGCCAGCATGGGGCGGACAATCGACGCCAAGTCGTCGCGGTCGGCGAGCAGTTCCTCAACGCGTCGGTCAAATGGAAGCCCCCTCATCGCGCCAGGCAACAGGCCAAACGTCTTCAGCACTCCCCGGACGTGGTTCGACAGCCGCGTCGTCATGTCGACGAGCACGCGTCCTGGCGCCAAGCAGGGCGCGTGCCCGGTGGGCGTTAAGCGACTTCACGTGCACCGCCCGGTACCATCCCGTGCGCATGATCTGCGCCAGGCCCTCGGCGTCGTTCTGGTCGGTCTTGTTCATCTGCAGCTTCAGCGCAGCGCTAGCATGCCGGGCGTCAAGGCAAACAACGTTGAGCCCACGTGCGCGCAGCTCATGCACAAGCCACGGCGTCATGGGGCCAGTCTCAACGCCGATCCTGGCGTCCTCTCCCGCATGCCCCCTCACCGTCCGCTCAATCTGCCCTGGATCCGTGGCGCACTGGCCGCGCCAGAGCCGGCGCCCTGTCTCGTCCACGACGCAGATCGCCGTCAGCTTCTGCGAAACATCCAAACCAACAAATCGGGTCATCGAACCGCCTCCCATGGTGCGAACCGCCG
>JAABUJ010003550.1_pt1 | contig 17408 bp, 18 predicted proteins | sample 5559131 | NCBI WGS metagenome assembly JAABUJ01 (sample SAMN10711875, study PRJNA513366) | rock metagenome | isolation source: Antarctica rocks | place: Antarctica: Victoria Land, Mt New Zealand nord | collected 2016-01-07 | reverse complement strand
CTGCCCAAGACACAGGTGCTCGCACTCGCGCAGGGCGCCTTCATCGCCCAGCATGAGAATGTGTTGTTGTTGGGTCCAAGTGGCTTAGGCAAGACGCATCTGTTGCTGGGCGTGGGGCGCGCGGCGTACCTCCGTGGCTACCGCGTGCTTTTCCGCACAGCGGCGACCCTGGCGAGTGAGTTGGAACGGTTCCGTTGGGTGCTGCTGAGATGGCCCATTTTGGCCGAAAGATCATCGGATAAGACGATCACTGCAGCCCGATCGAGACCCCAATTCGGCATAAAATGTGTCGCGCGGCCGTCTTATTGGGTGGGTAGCGGAGTGCATACCGAAGACCTTTCATCCATCTCAGCAGGCCCCAACGGAACCTCCGCAACTCCAGATGCCGCGGCTTTGCTCCTCGACGGCCTAACCGCGGACGAGCAGGGCTCACGGCTGGGGGACCCGACGAAGGCCTATCTCGCCAGTCTGACCTCGGAGCGCAGCCGGCAGACCGCCCGCGAACGCCTGCGCGCTGCGGCGCGTGCCATCGGCCTCGACCCTGCCGAGGCCCTGGCCTTCCCCTGGCATCGGCTCCGCTTTCAGCACATCGACTTCATCCGCTCGCGCCTGAGTGAGAAGGACCCAGCCACCGATAAACGCCGCGCGCCGGCGACGATCAACCTCACGCTCTCCATCCTGCGCGGGATCGCCCGCTACGCGCGCAACATGAACCTCATGAGCGACGAGGAGTACCGGCGCATCGGCGAGGTCAAGCCGGCTATAGGTGAGCACCTGCCGGTCGGCCGCGCCGCCGCGTCGAGCGAGATCCTAGCCCTGGTCAAGGCGTGCCAAGCCGACCACGGCCCAGCCGGGGCACGCGACGCCGCGATGCTGGCGATCCTCTACGTCGGCGGCGTGCGCCGCGCCGAGTTGGCCGGGCTCGACGTCGCCCACTACATGCGCGCCCCAGCGGGGCTCAAGGTCCACGGCAAGGGCAACAAGGAGCGCCTGGTGCCCCTGACGGGCAGCGCCACGGCCGCGCTCGACGACTGGCTGGCGGTCCGGGGCGCGACGCCCGGCCCGCTGTTCGTGCGCCTCACCAAGGGCGGCCACGTCACCGGCGCGCGCCTGGCCAGCCACGCCGTCTATAAGATCCTGCGCAAGCGCCTGGCCCAGGCCGGCGTCGAGGACCTGCGCCCCCATGATTTTCGCCGCACCTTTATCGGGGACTTGTTACAGGCCAAGGTCGATCTGGCCACGGTACAGCAAATGGCCGGCCATGCCTCGCCCCTCACGACCGTCCGCTACGACCGCCGCGGCGACGAGGCCCGCCGCGAGGCCGTCGAGCACCTCCACTTCCCCTATACGCGACGGGGCAAGCCATGACGCGGGATGAGGCAGCTCGCCGCATAGGTCAACACGACGACCTCGCGGTACGAGGGCGCGGCGCGTTCTCCACGCGCACGGCCGTCGAGAAGCTGCACATCCCTACTCCCCAGCCGCAACAACGACCGTAAGCCGCCCTTTCCGGGGTCAGGCAACGACTCCTTCGTAGAATGTAAGGGGCAACAGCATGTTGCACACAACTGGCGGCGACACCTACGCGTCGATGCACTGAGCGATAGTGGCATCCGCGTCGGGAGCAGTCGGGTGATCTGCGTAGGACTCGTCCGGTGCTTGTGCAACATGCTGTTGCCCCATACAGACTCCTTCGTAGAACAGCCATATGACATGAGTGTGACCAAAAACTGTGGAGAGGGTCACGGACGTTGAAAGCCATCACACGATGGGCCATACTGTGGAGCATCACCCACCACAGTAAAGGGGACATCCGATGGCTTCCAACATAGACCTGAGTGTACAGCAGATTCAGCAGGACTTTCAAGCCTTGATCGCCTACGTGACGGGACCGGAGACGCGCACGGCGACGGCGTACACGGTGGAACTCACGCTCTTCCGCCGCCTCTTGGCGCTGGGCGCGGCGCTGTTGCGCGTGTTCTTCCAGACACGGGCGGCTGAACGCCCCGTCGGGCCGATTCAGGCGCCAGACCGCACCCCGTTGCGCTATCACGACTGCCGCCCCCTCACCTATTACTCGGTGTTCGGCAAAGTGCGCTTTGCCCGGCACTTCTTCACGGCAGTCGGGCAGGAGGGGGTGTGCCCGCTGGATGCGGCGTTGAGCCTGCCGGATCGCTGCTATTCAGACCTGTTGCAGGAGTGGGGGACCTATGGCACGACGGACGCCTCCTATCACGAGAGTCAGGCCGGGCTGGGGCGCATCCTGGGGCTGGGGGTGAGCGGGGCCGCCCTGGAGACGATGGTCGCGGACGCGGTGGCCGACGTGGAGGCCTTCTACGCACAGCCCGTGCCCCCGGAGGTGCGGGTGGCTGACGAACCGATCCTGGTCGTGCAAGCCGACGGCAAGGGCGTGCCGATGGTCCAGCCACCCGCCGGGGCGCGGCCGGTGCGCCTGGGCAAGGGGCAGAAGCGGACCAAGAAGAAAGAGGCCGTGGTGACCAGCCTCTACACCATTGCGCCTTATGTGCGCACGCCGCAGGAGGTGGTGGCCGCGCTGCTACAGGACCGCGGCCCCTCGCGCGGCCGTGCCCGCCCGGCTCCGCTGGGCAAAGAACTGCGGGCGACCTTGGACGGCAAAGAGGTGGCCCTGACGCGCCTGGCCGCGCGGGCACGGCCGCGCGAGGGGCCGCACATCCAGGACCGGGTGGCCTTGACCGATGGCGCGGAGGCGCTGCAAAAGCAGATCGAGATCCACTTCCCGCAGCATACGCTGGTGCTCGACATCATCCACGCCACGGATTATCTCTGGAACGCGGCCAACGCGCTCCTCGGCGAGACGCACCCGGATCGCCTCGCCTGGATCCGTACGCATCTGGAGCAACTCCTCGCCGGAGACACAGCGGCCGTCATTAGCGCGCTGGAAGCGGCCGCGCAGGACCCGGCGTCCACGGCCGTGCAACGCAAGGCGCTCCTGGGCACCGCCGGCTACTATCGTCGCCACGCGCCCTACATGCACTATGATGTGTACCTTGCGCGCGGCTGGCCGGTCGGCACGGGCGTTGTGGAAGGGGCTTGCGGCCATCTCGTGAAGGATCGCATGGAACAAGCGGGCATGCGCTGGACCAAAACGGGGGCCCAGGCGGTGCTCGACCTGCGCGCCCTCCGCCTCAACGGCCACTGGGACGCCTATGCACAGTTCCATCGCCAGCAGCAACATCACCGATTGTATGGGACCTCCGACGCTGCGGCGGAGGTGGCCGAGATGCAGGTATTGGCTACTGCGGCCTAGCCGTGCTGCCTCCACAGATTTTGGTCACACTCATATGACATAACACTACCTTTTCGACACTTCATTAGCGGTTCAGTCGTGTTAGCGGCCCGGTTTTTACCCGGATCACATCGCCCGCTGGGCCGCTAACACAACGTGAATTGTCCAAACTCGACCGCTAATCGTCGTTTGGGGACCAGTTAGGGTAGCGAGTAGCAGGCGAACAGAAAATGCGCCCAAGGCCAAAAAGGAGCCTATTGCTGTGATAACGGTGAGCTAATCGCATCAACCGAACCGTCAATCACGCGTAAAAGAGGGCTAATCAGGTCACGATTGCTGTGATAACGCCTCTTATCGCTGCATTAACGTCTCACCAAGAGCCTCTCAAGGCTTGGACGCATTTTCTGTTCGCCTGCTACTCGCTACCCAGTTACGTCGCCTTTCGGCTGTTATTGGTCAAATGGCTGTTCTACGCAGCTTTCGTTGTCTTACCCCACTATCGGCCAAAGTCAATGCAGGCTGGGGTTGTGGCCTCGGTCACATGCCCAGTCGCGCTCAACTGGCCCGTTACCGAATCGATACGGAAGGTGACAATCGTGTTGCTGTCTTGATTCGCCACGAAAAGGAAGGTTCCTGTTGGGTCGATGTTGAAGTCACGCGGCGTCCGCCCCTGAGTCGGTTCATGTCCCACATAGTTCAGCATCCCCGTTGCCGGGTCGCTTGCGAAAATGACGATACTATCATGCCCCCGATTGGAGCCATAGACAAATCGCCCCGATGGCGCCATACGTACGGCTGCAGTCCAGTTCGTCCCCGTGAAATGGGGCGGCACAGTTGAGAGACGCTGCATCGGGCGCAGCCTCCCGGTGATCGCGTCGTACGCACAGGTGACCATGGTCGAGTCAAGCTCATTCATCACATAGGCGTAGCGGCCATCCGGACGAAAGGCTAGGTGGCGGGATCCTGCTCCTGGCTGCATGGCGCAGGCATCGTTGCGGATTAGCCTGCCGTCCGTCACATCCAGGCGGTAGCTTACAATCGCATCCAGCCCCAGATCCACGACGAGTGCGAAGCGATTGGACAGATCCATACCTGTCCAGTGCGCATGCGGTCCCTTTTGGCGCTCCGCGTGAATGCTCTGTCCCATGTGCTGCACGACATCGGTCGCTGCACCCAGTCCTCCGTCTTCCTGGACCGGCAACACGGTGACACTGCCGCTGTCATAGTTGGCTACAAGTACCCAGCGTCCTTCTCTATCCACACTCACGTAGTTCGGGCCAGAGCCATACGAAGACTGATGATTGAGAGGGGTCAGCATACCCGTGGAAGGATCGATACGGAACGCGCGCACCCGCCCCTCAGCTATTTCCTCGACGCAGTAGAGATACCGACGGCGCGGATCAAGCGTGAGATAGGACGGGTTGACGACACCCTTGAGTGTATGGGCAAATGTTAGAGCGCCAGTCGTCGAATCCAGGTGGTAGACTTCGATGCCGCCGGCCTTACTTGCGACGTGAGGCATGGAGGGCGTATACGTGCCGACGCTGATATAAACCAGCATTGCGGTGGTCTCGTTCGTTGTCATTAGAGGGAGTCCTCCTTATTCTCAAGACCGGCGTATCGTACCGCGAACTGGGTACCGACTACTACCAGCCCGTCAATCCCGGCGCATGCCCAACAGCTCACCAGACACATCGACACATCGAACGCCTCAGCTATACCATGACCCTATCCCCCGCACCCGCAACCTGACGCGGTTGCAGAGCCATTTCGCAAGATGCTGCTGGCGAACCCTCCGTCACGAGTTTCGGACGCGTCAAACTGGATATCGTCACGCATGGCAGAGGGCTCCATCGAGGTTCGCCAGCAGCATCTTCGCAACGGCAACTAGTCTTAGTTACGGGCCTTCTCCAACCGCGTTTATGTCAAGCAAACCATGTGCCGCCATTGATCGCAGTCGTATCGCCGGTGACGAATGACGCCAGGTCGGAGGCCAAGTATACAACGACTCCAGCAACGTCGTCGGGAGTGCCGGGGCGCTTCAAAGGAGTGCTCTCAATCGTCGTCCGCTGGTTTTCCTCGCTTGTGAACGTCTCGTGAAAGGGGGTGTCAAGGATGAGCCCAGGCGCGACAGCGTTGACCGTAATCCCCTGCGGAGCCAACTCCTTGGCCAGCCCGCGGGTCATACCAAGCATACCCGCTTTCGACGCGCTGTAGGCCATCGCACCGGCGCCCCCACCGTTCTGCGCGGCTAGTGATGACACGTTGACTATCCGCCCCCACCCCGTCGTCATATATGGCAGGACCGCACGCGTGCAGTAAAACGCGCTGGATAAATTAAGGTCAATTACCTTATGCCAGTGTGCATCATCCATCTCGGCTACGGGAACGCGCCCCACCAAGCCACCGGCGTTATTTACGAGAATGTCGATATGACCGCCGAGGTGACCCGCCGCTTCGGCCACAACCCGATTGATGTTGACGCTGTCGGTAGCATCCATCGGCAGGGCCACTGCTGTGCGCCCAAGAGTTTGAATCTCCATTACGGTCTCTTGCCCAGCATGAGAGAGGTACGTCAGTGCGATGTTCGCACCACAACGTGCCAGGGCGACAGCAATCGCCTTGCCAATACCTACGTTGCCACCTGTGACAAAAGCCGTCTTGCCCGAAAGGTCGATATGTGTCAACTATCTGCTCCTCTGCTATTTATACACGCAGCAGGCACGGGGAGTGTGCCTTGTTGCTTTTAGACATGGTTCAAACTGGCTTGACTAATAGTTAATCTTCGCAATAATGGAGGTCCGCCCCACATTTCTGAATCGCTCGACGCAATGCGATGCCTCCAGCGCCGCAATCGACGTCGATGACCTCGAAGGGGTCGGAAAATGGCGCATATGGTCTCTCACAGTATTACGAAGATGAACTAATGTTGTGCCAGTTGGATGCCCCAACTGACAAGCTACATCAAGCGTGCGCTGAACCATGTCAAAGGGCTGCAATTCCCGGCGAAGCGCATCTGTAAAATCGATCTGGGCATACTTTGAGGCACAGTAGATCGCCTCCCGTGAAAAGCCACGCAAGCCAGCCTGCGAGGATATCTGCAAGATGAGTCTACGGCGCTGGCGCTGCTCCTTCATGATGAGTACGGTGGCAGACGTGAACAGGAAAGTGCTTCGCATGTTGGTATCCATGATATCGTTATAGTCTCACACGCTGTAATCCGTAAAGCCCGCATCATGATCTAATAGCTGCGTTGTTCACCAAGATATCAAGGCTCTCAAACACATCCATCGTCTGCCTGATAGTCGACACGGACGTCAACTTGTCGGCAACCTCGCCGGAAACCAGGATACACTCGCCTCCCAGCGCACGCACCTAGCTAGCCAGTTCCTCAAAATTTGAGGCGGTTCGCGCCACTCCCACGATGTTGGCTCCTGCGCTGGACAGAGCCAGCGCGCTGGCTCGGCCAATGCCTTTGCTCGCTCCGGTTACCAGAGTGACCTGCCTTGTGAGGTGATTCTCCGGCATCGACATCTCAACCTCTCATTTTCTTCGCCGCTGGATGTAGACCCACTTCATGCTCAACTCGGCGGTGATAGTCCGCTACTTCGCGGTGGATCCGCCATCCACACAAATGGCTTGGCCGATAATCATGTTTGCGGCATCAGATGCCAGAAAGACGGCTACCGCACCAATCTCCTCAGGATTGCAAATGCGTCCGGCCACGCCACGCGCCAGGATTTGCTCACGCACCTCCGGGACGTCCATCGCGGGGCTGGTCATATCTGTCCAGGTCGCGCCTGGCGAGATTGCATTCACTTGCACGTTGTAGGGTGCCCACTCCACCGCAAGTACCTTGGTAAGCGTGATTAACCCTCCCTTGCTAGCCCCATAGGCCGCGTGTTCTGCCAACCCATTGATGCCGGCCTCGGAGGCGATGTTTATGATCTTGCCGTGCTTGCGCTCAAGCATCCCTTTGGCCGCCGTGATAGCGCAGAAGAATGGCGCGCGCAGGTTCACCTCCATAAGCCGATTCCACGTGTCCGGGGTCACTTCCAGCGAAGGTTCGACCTGGTTTGTCCCGGCATTGTTTACCAGAATATCGATAGGCCCCAACTCCTGCTCCACACGTTGAACCATCGCGGTAATGTGTCCAACATCGCCTATGTCGCCAGCCACCGCGAGTGCATGGCGCCCCATAGCCCGGACCTCCTGTGCAACGCGCTCCGATCCAGCCTCATGCTGGCTAGCCACCGCCACATCGGCACCGGCTTCGGCCAAAGCGATCGCTATAGCATAGCCAATACCCCGGCTCGCACCTGTCACAAGAGCAATCTTTCCGGAAAGGCCGAATGTCAATGCCTTCATGTTTTCTCCCTTCTATGGCTCTTCGCGCGTAATCTCAATTGGGTGGTCCTCGCCCTGGACGAAGAAAGGTTTTGCGCGATCGCGACGGGATCGTAGCGCCCGAAGGCACCCAGGTACATGACGGTACCCGAGGCAACCCATTCGCCGTTGTATAACATAATCATGGTGTACATGGCCCTCATTTCGAGTAGAAGCGTGGTGCATGTCCAGCGTTCTTCGCGTGGTCCCGTAGGCGCTTGGGGCGTCGACATCGACAATCCTTCGTTGCTCTTTCCTCCTCCGTCAGGAGCCTCTTGTTCCGAGATTGCGCTCGGGACAAGGTTAGGCGCTTGGCACAGACTCCCTAATACGGGTGAACGTGTTGCGACTGAGTCAAGTTTTTGCGTCGACGGTCGTGAGTCGCTCTGTGGCGGCGCTTGACCAACTCCAATTAAATGCGGCATGACCCATAGCATTCGGCATCTTCAACGCCCCTTCTGTTTGATAAAGACAAACACCACGAGCAGGATGATAATTCCCTGCACCACCTGCTCGATGTACACATTGACCCCCAGCAGGACCATCAAGTTATTCAGGATGCCAACAATGAGGACGCCACCGATCGTGAGTCCAACGCCCCCGACGCCACCAAAGAGGCTGGTACCGCCCACCACCACGGGGGCAATTGACGCCAGGGTCAACGGATCACCAATCGTTGGCTGCGTGTAGCCCAAGCGATTGATGGAGATAATAGCTGCTAGGGCAGCGCAGAGACCGGCGCAGACATAAACGAACAACTTCACGCGATTGGTGTTGATCCCTGAAACGCGTGAGGCGCGTTCATTCCCCCCCGTTGCATAGATATACGCGCCATAGCGGGTGCGCGCAAGAATGATCCAGGCCACCACGTTGATCAGTGCCCAGAGGACGACGATGAGTGGCACCGGTCCGATCTGGTCCACGCCAAACATGAGCGACACATGTGCGTTCTCATATATGGGGTAGCCTCCAGTGAGCACATAGGCCGCTCCCAGAGCTACCTGCAACATGCCGAGCGTGGCAATAAATGGTGGCACGCGCCCGATGGTCACCAATAGTCCATTGATCAGACCACATCCGATCCCGACCACTAGACCCACGACACGTGGCCACACGGGACCATCATTCTGGAGCATTAGGATCGCTTCTGAGCTAAGCGCGGTAATTGACCCGAGTGACAGATCAATGCCACCCGTCAGGATGACCAGCGTTTGACCGACGGCTAGCACACCGGCAATACTATTCTGGGCCAGGATGTTCACGATGTTCCGTGGTTCCAGGAATACGCCGCCCGAGACAACTTGGCCGATGACGACGAGCAGCGCCAGCGTCACCCACAAGGCGTAGCGTGCGCTCAGATCGCGCCAGTGCATCCGGCCTAGAGCGGCAAACTTCGGTACTGTTCTCTGCAACGTCGTGCCTCCTTCCCTGGGTTAACTAGGTTGGCCGTCCTATCACCTGCGACGTATCATGCGTGACCGGAAGATAACCGCGAGCCACAGGACAAGTCCGATAGCGAAGAAATCCCAAAAGGGATTGACGCCGGTCAAGTCCAATATGTTGGTCAACATGGTCAGAATAATGACGCCGATGACCGCACCCGCGAGATTGCCTTCCCCGCCGAAAAGGTTAGTCCCTCCCAACACAACGGCGGCGATTGTCTGCAACTCGTAGCCAACGCCAGCCGTCGGCAAGGCGACGGTCGAGCGGGCCATAAAGATCAGTCCACCAATGGCGGCGCAGAGGCCCGAGAAGGTATAGACCAGGATAAGCATGGCCCCGGTATTGATACCCGACACGCGGGCCGCTTCGATATGCCCCCCCACCGCATAGATGTGCCGGCCGAGCGGTAATCTTCTCAGCATGATATACGTAATGAGAATCACGCCAGCCCAAATGAGTTGGGGATACACCCCCGTCCCGATAATGGCAAACGGGTGCGCGGGGCCGGGGAGATTAATCGGAGCCCCGCTAGTCAAACTGAGCGCCACGCCACGCGCAATCGCCATCATCGCGAAGGTTACGATGAAGGGCGGGAGTCGTCCCTTCACCACGATCACCCCCGTGACCAGTCCTAAGCCCCCGCATGTCACGAGGCTGGCGAGCACGCCGGCGACAATACCGTGACGCATAGCCAGTGCGCCGACCATCCCTGACAACGTCAGCAGCGCCCCGACTGACAAATCGATGCCGCCCGTGAGGATGACCGCGAACTGCCCCAAGCTGAGTACACCAATGATGGCGGACTGTTCCAGCACATCCACCAAGTTCGACGGCCTCAAGAAGAGCGGGGTCGCCACCGCCCCGATCACCAAGAGAATCGCTAGCAGCACCCAGGAACTGAACTCAACTATGAGTTGACGCCAGTTGCGCTGGCCACTACCTTGCTGGGCCGTGACTTTCTGCCACATCGGTGTCATACTGCCCCTCCGAGTGCACTAGGCTGACAAGGACATCTGTGGGACGGCCTTCGTCAAAATCTCCTCCTGGGTTGCCTGTCGGCCGTCCAGTTCAGCGGTCACTCTCCCCTGCGACATGACGAGGATGCGATCACTTAGAGCGAGGACTTCTGGCAGCTCGGACGAGATCATAATGATAGCGAGACCTTGTGCCGTCAAGCCATCAATCAAGCGGTAGATTTCCTCTTTGGCTCCGACGTCAATGCCACGGGTTGGTTCGTCAAGGATGAGCACTTTACAGTGCGTGGCGAGGCATTTGGCGAGCACCACCTTCTGTTGATTACCACCGCTCAACCCCCTGACAGAATTCCTCAAATGGGGCACCTTGATCGCCAGGTCGTGAGCCAGGGCGGCCACGCGCTGGTACAGTGCACCGAAGCGAATAAAACCAAAGGGGGACATCCGTGGCAGGATGCTCAGCGCTACATTGTCCCGCACGCTGAGAATGAGCACCAACCCATCGATCTTGCGGTCCTCGGGGACCAAGCTGAGACCCATTGCAACGGCCTGCTCCGGCGCGTGGATATGGATCGGCCGCCCCATGAAGACCAATTCCCCGGCATCAATTGGGTCCAACCCCATGATCGCCCGCGCCAACTCAGTGCGCCCGGCACCGACAAGCCCGGCAATGCCCAGCACCTCGCCTTTATGCAGCGTAAAGCTGATATCATCCAACACGCCGTGCCGGCGCAATCCCTGGACCCGTAGCACCTCTGGTCCGACATCGGTTCCCGTGCGCTTGTACAAGTGCTCGCCGAGGTCGCGACCAACCATCAGACGGATGAGTTCCGGGATGGACGTATCATGCACTGCTTTGGTGACCACATACTGGCCGTCCCGCAGGACCGTGACACGATCGCCAATGCGAAAGACTTCATCAAGGCGGTGCGAGATATAGATGATACCCATGCCTTGCTGCTTGAGCCGATCAACGACCGCGAATAGCACATCCAATTCCTTGCCACTCAGGACAGCCGATGGTTCATCCATTATGAGTATCTGGCCCTGGAGGGAGAGCGCGCGGGCCGTCGCGGCGAGTTGTTGGAGCGAGATCCCGATGTCCTGCACGCGGCTACGCACGGAGAAGTCCACGCCCAATTCGTTCACCAGTGATTGAGCCTGCTCATACATGCGCTTATAATCCAGGGTACCGCGCGGCGTGCGCGGTTCGTGCCCTAGGAAGATGTTCTCCGCCACGGTAAGCTGTGGCACGAGATCTAGTTCTTGGTAGATGACGCTGACCCCGAGATCGCGACGGTGACGAGGGTCCGCGCGTCTCGCCTCCTGCCCCCTAATGAGGATGTGTCCACTATCCTGCGCTACAGCTCCTGCCAGGATTTTGATGAGGGTCGACTTTCCGGCCCCATTCTCGCCTACCAAGCAATGCACCTCGCCCGCACGGAGGTCAAGATTCACATCGTTCAGAGCGACCGTCCCTGGGTAGCGCTTGGTCAGGCCAATCGCCTCGAGTAGAAGATGTCCCTCCCCCATAAGGTCTCCTTGCGGTATGCTGGCCGGACAGTAAAGTGGCGCCCGGCCAGCACGCCCGCGCATATCTCACGCGTTATACACGAGCCCTCTAATGCGCGTAAGCGATGTTATTCTTTGTCAGGTAGTCATAGGTGGCCTTCGCCTTGCTCCGTGCTGCAGGGGTCAGGCTCGTGTAACAGGTGAACGAGGACTTAATGTACGATGGAATACGCTTTCCCGCGAGTATGGCCCGGACCGAGGGCATTACTTCATGACCATAGTACGGAGGGACTGTACAGTCCGCCAAGAAGGTTCCATCTACCACCTCTTTTAGTCCCTGGAGTTCGACGTCCTTCCCTAAGATGGCGCCAAGCAACTCGGTGCGCCCGGCGGCATTGATGGCCTTGAGCGCGCCTAAACCCATCTCGTCATTCTGGGCCCACACAAGCTGAATCTTTCCGGCGGGATACCGCGTCAGATAGTCTTCCATAATTGACAAGCCCGGGGCTCGCGCGTTTTGGCCATCCTGATTGGCAATGATCTTGATGCCAGGGTACTTCTGGATCACCTGGTGGAAACCAGCGTCCAACCCGAGCTCGGGGGATGACCCGATCACTCCCGCAATTTCCACGATGTTACCAGCGGGCTTGCCGTACTTCTTCGTGAGGAAGGCAACTGCTACTTTACCGTATTCCACACCCATTTGGGTCCAATCGATCGAAATAAGTTGCCTGTACTCCCCTCGGGGTGGCGAGACACCGATCGAGCGGTCGACGACGATGAGCGGCACATGCGCCGCGGTTGCCAATTGCTCAATGGGTGTCGCCGCTTGCTGTTCAGCGGGTTCGACGACAAGAACTGCTGGCCGCCGCTTCAGTAGATCCTGCACTTGGGCAACTTGCCGTGATTCGTCAGCATTTGCCTGTTCCCAGATCATGTTAAAGCCGGCCTTTTTGCCCGAATCCAACATGTCATGGGTATTGACTATGCGCCAGCTATTCTCAAGCCCTTCCTGAGAAAAGGCAATGAGGGGCTGCGCGGAGGCGGCATATGTAGCATGCCTAATGGGGGGGGCGAGCGTGATCCCAAGTAGTGATAGGGCGAGCACGAAACGCAACTTCGACATCTTCGGCATCATTGTGGATACCCTCTCTCACATACAGTCAAACGATAAAGATAAGGTGTGTAACTGAGATTTCATCGACGCACACGTGAGCAACGACGACCAGCCCTCTACGGGACCTCATTGGTCAACGTCCGTCACGATTCTGTCCCCTCCTTTCGTCTACCCGTGCCATACGGTCGTTCACATGTGCGCCAACCGCACGCCCATAGCGCCGTCCACGTAGAGGGTCGTGCCCGAGATGTAGCCGGCCAAGTCCGAGGCCAGAAACAGCACCGCGTGGGCCACATCCTCGGCCGTACCGAGGCGGCCAAGTGGCTGCAGTTCCAGCGTCTCGCGCAATGCCATCTCACGCACGTCCGATGTCAGCGAATCAAGGTACGCGTGCCACATCGGTGTGTCAATGATCCCGGGTGCCACGGCGTTGACTCGGATTTGGTCACGGCCACAGTCAATTGCCATTTGGCGCGTGAACGATTCGATGCCCCCCTTAGACGCAGCATAGGCGGCAAAACGGGGAACCGTGGAACGAGCGTGCCATGATGCCATATGCACGATGCTGCCGCTGCCCGCTCGGCGCATGGCCGGGATTGCATGCCGGGACATCAGATAGCAGCTCTTGAGATTGGTAGCGATTACCCGATCCCACTCCTCTGGTTCCGTTTCCTCCACGCTCTTGGACAGCGTCAGGCCCGCGTTGTTCACCAGCATATGCAGCCCGCCGAACGCCTCGACCGTCTGGGCGATGCAGGCGTGAGTACTGCTCTCGTCGGTGACATCCGTTAGTATGAACTGGGCGGATTGACCGGCGGCACGAATCGCATCGGCAGTGGCCGTGCCTGCTGCGGAATTGATCTCCGCTACCATTACGGCGGCGCCGGCTTGGGCAAGCACACGGGCAACAGTGTGCCCAATGCCGCGACCCGCGCCCGTGACAATTGCCACCTTCCCATCCAACCGTATGTCTATGGCCATAATGCCCCCGCTGAGTGCGAGATATCGCCCTCGTTCAGCGCGCTTACCGTCGCCCCCCACCGCTGGCTCTTGTAGGAACCGGCAGCCCATTGTAGGGGGTCACCCCGCCGACTTCATCGCTCAGTGTCCATCAATGAATAACCTACTTACGATAAGGATGCCTAGCTGGCGGTGGTCCTCTAGTTGCTCTCCAGTAGCCTGTCCAGGTTATTTCCCTGCGGACCCTTAAGGTTTGGTTGGACACTCTGTTACCCACGAGATCACCTCTTGCCCGGCTTACAACCGTCCGTGGTCACTAGCACTCCTTACGCTGCCGTGTAGGCACGAAGGGCCTCCGCCTGGACCGTGATGCCGAGCCCCGATCCTTGCGGGACCAACACCGTGCCATCGGGCTCGAGTTGGATCGGCTCAGCTAGCAACTCATCGCGCAGTGGATTGGGACTACGATCGAACTCGAGCATCGGCTCGTTGGTCGGGGCTAGGGGATGCGCTGTCGCTGGATAAGGTGGCAACGCCGCAGCAAAGTGCAGCGCCGCCGCCAGTGCGACGCCGGAGCCCCACACATGCGGCATAACCTGTACACCGAACGCACTGGCCAGCGCCGCAATCTTCATGGCCTCGGACAGCCCCCCCGCGCAGCACACGTCTGGCTGCGCGATGTCCACGCAGCGCTGAGCCAGGAGTTCTCGAAAGCCGTACCGCGTATACTCGCACTCCCCGCCAGCCACCGCGAGATCGAGGGCATCTGCGACCTGACGATAGCCCGCTAGATCTTCTGGCTGCACTGGCTCTTCAAACCAGTACACCCCCTCCTGTTCCAGTGCTCGTCCGATGGTAATCGCCGCATGTGCCGCATATGCATGGTTGGCATCCACCATGAGAGGTAAAGGGCCACCAAGGCGCGAAGCATCGTCCAGGGCTCGCCGTACCGCTGCCACACGGGCCACGTCACCTGTTAGAGGGAGTCCGCCAATCTTCATCTTTAGGGCACGGAAGCCACTGGCAATATATCCGGATACCTCGTCCGCCAGGGCGTTGATGTCCGTCCAACGATTGGGGTCGCCGCGGTAATAGCAGCCGGTGGCGTAGGCCATTAGACGCTCACGGTGTGCACCCCCAAGCAGGCTGTACACTGGCTGTCCAAGGGCCTGTCCCGCGAGGTCCCAGCAGGCTATGTCAATCGCGCTAATAGCCTCGAGCGCTGTCGCCTGACGGCCCCAGTCGCGCGTGTATGCGTAGAGCCGCTCCCACAGCACGCCCATATGCAGCGGATCCTCGCCCAGCACATGTGGCGCTAGCACGCGGTCAACCATCGTTGCTACGGGCTCCGGCGGCCCCCATTGTCCCCCTTCCCCCCAGCCGACGAGGCCGTCATTCGTCTTTAGCTGGACCAGGCAACTCGTCCGTTCGGAGAAAGGCGCCTGCGAAGAGTAGAAGGCATTGCCCCCAAGCGGACATCGCAAGACATAGCTCCGCACACTCACAATCTTCACGGAAGTGCCTCCCCTTCTGGCGTGATGTCATGTGCCGCCAGGGCAACGAGCGTCTGATCGCGGGTGCATCTGAGATGGTCCCGCAGGGTGGTTACCGCAGTCGCCACGTCACGTGCGCGCAGTGCCTCCAGCAGCTGGCAGTGCTCGGCAAAAGCAATCTTATAGGAATGAGTACCTTTAGCAGCGAGTCGCCGGACCCAGTCCGTCCGATCACGGAGCGACTCCATGAGTTCGCGTACGACGACGTTGTTGCAGTGCTCGATGATCAAGTCGTGGATCATGTTGTCGATCGGCCCCAGTGCCTCCTCCTCATCGCCGGTACGGGTCAGCGTTTCTGCCGCCGCCGCATGGAGTGCGACCAGATTGACAAGTGCCGCCTCCGGAATGTGCTGCACCGCTGTTTCGACAGCGAGGCATTCCAGCGCGATTCGGGCGTCGAAGACATCGCGGAATACCTTAGCATTCACCGGCACAGCATACACTCCGCGACGTGGCCGGATGACGACCAAACCATCACGCTCCAACAGTCGCAGGGCATCGCGGACAGGCGTAGTGCTAATGTCGAACTCGGCGGCCACGGAGCCTTGGTCGACGCGACCGCTCGGCGGCATCACTCCTGTGAGGATACGCTCACGCAGCACATCCCGCATCTGCAGAGCCAGTGTTTTCGTCACCAACTGCGCCACAGCGACCTCTACCCCCTGTAATATATTAGATGGCTAGTGGAAAATATCATATCACAAGCTGCCCGCACAGTCAATAGGGCGCATTGGCGCATTGCCTCATTGCCTCACTGCGTGCCCCGTGACATGACTCATCTGCGGTGTCGTGGTAGACTAGTCCATGGTGATGACCGTATGAGGGGATACCTATGACCGATGAATTCCCGCGTTTTGACTTGACCGGACAGGTAGCATTGGTCACGGGTGCAGCCCGGGGGTTGGGACGGGCGATAGCGTTGGCGCTGGCCCATGCAGGTGCGGATGTCGCCCTAGGGCTGCGCGCTGCGGATACGTGTGGCGACGTGGTGCGCGAGATGGACGCGATGGGCAGGCACGCATTGCCATTGCAGATGGACATGACCCAACTCGACCAAATTCGCCGCGCGGTGGACGACACGGTCGCACGGTTTGGGCGGCTCGACATCCTGGTCAACAACGCCGGTGTAGCACCGGGCAACCTCGCGGAGCATGTGCGCGAGGAGGACTTTGACCTGACGGTTACGCTCAATCTGAAGGGGACGTTTTTCGCGAGCCAGGCCGCCGGACGGGTAATGATGCGGCAACACTATGGGCGGATCATTAACATGAGCTCACAGGCCGGCTTTGTCGCGCTGCCGACCGAGTCGGTGTACTGCATGACGAAAGCGGGTATCTCACATCTCACCAAGTGCCTCGCCGTCGAGTGGGGGCAATACAATATCACCGTGAATGCGGTCGCCCCCACGTTTATCAAGACGCCCGGCACGGAGGAGGCGTTGGCAGACGCCACGTTTCGCGCGGATGTGATTGAGCGAATCGCGGGCCTCCATCGCATCGGCCAGCCGATGGATGTTGCTGGAGCAGTGGTATTCCTCGCCTCGTCCGCAGCGTCTCTCATCACGGGCGACACCATTATGATTGATGGGGGATGGACAGCGCGGTAGCGGGTACCAGTCTGTGACAATTGGCGCGCAGCCCTCCCCCTATCATGTGAGCAGTGTGCCCCTACAGCGACAATAGGTCGTCCGTGGTTGTTGGCTCACGGCGCGTGTCCTCTTCGTGGCCCAGCGCCGCCACAATCTACGCGTCGTCACCAGCGCCTTTAGCCCACCGCGACGGATGCGTCAGGACTCGGAACGCAATTGGGTTTTTGCGCGCGTCAGCCTGCGGTTTTGCTCGCCGGATCGCGCCTACGCCACCTGCATCACCGTGCACACCTCGCCCCAGCGGTCCTGGAACAGGCGACGCTGATCGGCCAAGGAGACCGTTTCGTTCAGGTGCTGGCGGGAGCGGAAATGGTCGCGCAATTCGTCGTGAGCCGTGCAGAAGCGCGATGCTGCCTCGAACGAGCCGAAGCCGCGCATGGGATAGTACCGCTGTTTGATGCCCCGGTGATCTTGCTCGATACCGAGTAGCCGGGAGGTGTTACCACCTCCCAGCCCTCTAAGAACCGGGCGTGCGTCTTTCGTCCGCACCCGGCTCAAGCCTTCCTACCCCCGCGCGAGCGAGGCGGTTTGGCAACCGTTGTTCCTC
>JAABUJ010003549.1_pt1 | contig 17421 bp, 15 predicted proteins | sample 5559131 | NCBI WGS metagenome assembly JAABUJ01 (sample SAMN10711875, study PRJNA513366) | rock metagenome | isolation source: Antarctica rocks | place: Antarctica: Victoria Land, Mt New Zealand nord | collected 2016-01-07 | reverse complement strand
GTCCATCGGTACCCTCTCCGGGCACGCTAAGGGCGTCTCTAGCGCCCGTGCCCGTCGTGAGGGTACCGCTTTTGTGCCGGCCTCAGCCACCCGCTGCCGCTGTCCACTATTTTAAGGTGCACCCCCGACGCGTCCCTTGTCGGGACAGGTCTCCGTGGCGCAAAATACGATGGACGGGTCCATGCGGCCTGCGCTCCTGGCCGTGTGGAACAGACACGGCTAGCGCTAGCATGCCCCATGCGGCCCGTTCCTGTCATTCGCGCCCCGCTCCACACTTTAGTGGGGTTGTACCGGCGCGGGTAGGAGACATCTTTATTGCGGCAAAGAAGGACAGCGCGCCGCTTATTGGCTAATGACCTTTACACCAACGGCGCGCACATGGTAGTTTCAATCAACGCGCTTGAAAGTAGCCCGACAGGAGGTATGCGCTTTCGCGGCCCGCCCTTTCGCCGCGTCGCGTCGATGCGCCGATAGTCAGCCCATGGTGGTGGCGTCGCAGCGAGACGGGCCAGAGTTCTTGTCGTTTCGCACGGACCGATGGACCCATCGTGCGCCGTCGATGCTCAACGCACGGTAGCAATGGCGCTACCGTCATCGCCCTATGCAGATGCCGGAGATAGTAATGCGACAACAGAGACTCAAGGCGCTCCTCGCGGTCATCACCATTGCCCTGATTGTCCTGGTGGGGTTTGGCCCCGCGACCGTGCAACTGGCGCACGCCGCGATTACGTCGGGACAGAGTGCGGGTACGGTGTCGCCGGGCAGCCCGACGACGACATTCGCGGGTCAGTTTACCGCGTCTAACCAAGCGTACCCGACGGTGGCGTGCAGCAAGACTCCAGGTTCGGAGTGCGATAATTTCATGCTCCACGTCAGCGGCGTGTCGGATGCGACGCACGTCGTGTCGACGACGATCACCTATGCGAAGCCATCGGGTCAGGAAGAACTCGATCTCTACATATTTGACTCCACGGGTAAACAGATCGCGGCGGAAAACACCACGACGAACTCGCCCAAGACGGTGTCTTTCCCCGCCGCCACGGGGGCATACACCATCACCGTCGTGCCGTCGACGATCGCCGCGCCTGAGCAGTATACCGCAGCCATCACCTTGACCAACCAGCCCCCGTCGACGGGACCGGGAACGGGGCCGATGTCGGCGACCGTCGCCGCGCCAACCGACCCGCGTTACCAGAACTACGTCGCGCCGGACGGCCTCGGCACGACCGCGGGCGAGCCATCCATCGGCGTCAACTGGCAAACCGGCAAGGTGATGTACTAGTCGGACCTGCAGACGCTGCAGGTTGCCTTCGATGACACGAATCCGGCTACCGCGACCTCGCCCGCCCGGGCGACCTGGAAGGACGTGAGCTTCGCGACCACCAGCAAAGAGAGCCTGGACCCTATTCTCTTCGAAGACAGCCCACTTGGCCGCACCTTCGAGGGACAACTCTTCGGCCCGTCGGCCGCTGTCGCGCGCACCGACGATGACGGCGCCACGTACACGCCCACCGTCATCGGCCCCACCAATGACGTCGACCACGAGACGATCGGCGGCGGTCCCATGGCGACGCAGGTGACGACCCTGACGCAGGGCCTGGCGCCGTCCACGCACATCTATTACTATTGCACGCAGGGTATTGCCGACGCCGGCTGCCAAGCGAGTCTCGACGGTGGGCAGAGCTTCGTCGAAACGGGCAAAATGTATACGCTCTCGCAGTGCGGCGGGTTGCATGGACACATCAAGGTCGCGCCCGACGGTACCGCCTATGTCCCTAACAAGAACTGTAATGGCAAACAGGCCGTCGCCGTCTCCACGACCGACAGCCTCACCTGGACGGTCCGCACCGTCCCCGATAGCACGGCCGGCGATTGGGATCCCTCGGTCGGCATCGGGCTCAACACCACTGGCCTCCCCGCAGGGCAGACGAGCAACACGGTCTACTTCGGCTACGACGACGCCAACCACCACGCGAAGATCGCCGTCTCGCACGATCAGGGTCAGACCTGGTCCCCGAGCATTGATGTGGGCGCGCCGTTTGGCCTCCAAAACATCGCCTTCCCCGCCGTGGTGGCGGGCGACGACAACCGCGCCGCCTTCGCCTTCCTGGGCAGCGCTACGGCCGGCGCGGGCGATTCGAACACGCCCAGCGCCTTTAGCGGCTTCTGGCATCTCTATGTCGCCCGCACCTTCAACGGTGGCCAGACCTGGGTAACGTCCGATCTCACGCCCAATGACCCCGTTCAGCGCGGCCCCATCTGCTCACAGGGCACGACCTGCACCGTGGGCGGCAGCAATACGCGCAACCTGCTCGACTTCATCGACGCCACCGTGGACAAGCAGGGCCGCCTCCTCGTCGGCTATGATGACGGCTGTATCGATGCCTGCGATCAGGGCGGCGACGCCGGCGCGCAGCCGAACTCGTACACCGACCTCGCCGTGATCGCGCGGCAGTCGGGCGGCCAGCGCCTCTTCGCGGCTAATGACCCAGCCCAACTAACCACCGTGCCGGGGCGGCCCCTGGTCACCGCCGCGCGGCACAGCAACACCCTGACGCAGGTGACCCTGACGTGGCCGGCGCCGGACAACGGCGGTTCGCCGATTCAGGGCTACAGGGTCTATCGCGGCATGAGCCCGAGCTTCATGCCGACCGACAGCGGCGTGACATCGTTGGGGACGACCACGACGCCCGCCTACATTGACACGACGACCGGCGCATTCTACTACGAGGTGGTGGCGTTCAATGCGATCGGTGACGGACCGCCGTCAATCCCCGTGAGCCCGACAGACATCCAGGATCCCAACCCGTGCGTGCTGCCCGGCGCCACCGTTTCGACCGGCTCGCCCGGTCACCAGACGGGTACCAGTGACCTGAACATCCTGTCGGTCTCGGTAGCGGAGCCGTATACACTGCCGAACCTGATGGCGACCGGACCCATCACCAACTTCCTGGTCTTTACCATGAAGCTGGCTGATCTGAGCAACGGGACCGGTCCCAACGGGGTGCTGACACCCAACCACAGTTGGCGTTTCCTGTTCACCCCAGCCGGGACGAACGGCTACTACGCCGGCATGAACGCGACCAGTACGAGCACGGCTCAGTTCGTGTTCGGAACGCTCAGCACCATCGGGATCGTGGGCAACGAGCCCGGCCCCCCGATGACGCCCATCAGCGGCTCCTACTCGCTCAAGGACAACACGATCACCGTGGTCGTCGCCACGAAGGACGTTGGGGACCCGCAGCCGGGGTCGAGCTTCAGCGTGGAAGGCCGCTCGTATGCCAGCCTCTCCTCGACGGCCGCGCTCCTCCAGGCGACGGCCGCGGACTTCACGCCCGCCGGCACGTACAACGTCGTCGGCAACGGCGCGTGCGCGAACGGCGCGACGGGTACGGGCGGCACGGGCGGCACAACGCCGACGGCCACACCCGAGCCGGGCAGCGGCGCGCTCTACGGCGGCGGCCTCGCTGCGTTGCTGGGTGGCTTGCTCGTCCTGCGCCGCCGACGGCGTACGGGCAAGGGCGCAAGCGCCTAGTGTTTTCTCCGAGGAGTTACTTTGCAGCGAGGCGTACCCCCTGGGACCGCCGGCATCTTGCCGGCAGTGGTAGGCCGGCAAGATGCCGGCGGTCCCAGGGGGCGCCGCTTCAAACAAAGCCCCCTGATTCTGCACTAGTCGTTCCACTCATTTTGGCTACGGGCTAAGGATCACGGATGCGTCAGCATATCTACACGGCGGTTAGCCTCATCGCGCTCGTCACCGTGCTGACTGGATGCGCGGGAGGGACATCCGCCACCTCGGCCACCCCCGCATCGCCCACGGGCGTCCGACCGCGCGGTCGGGTGTCAGGTTGCCCCTTCTGGGCGCCTCGACGGCGCCCGCGGGTGCCAAGGCACCGCTCCCCGGAGTCTCGACGGCGATAGGTACGGCGTCGCCGTTACCTGCTCCCGGCCAGTACCGCTACAACAAATCGGCCGCGCTATCGCGTTGCCGCGTAGCTTTCCAGCCACATTTCCGTTCCCGCCGGGCGCCGCCATTACGTCGAATACGCCCTACGGCGGCGACCCCACCAAGCCGGTCATCGGCGGTGTCATCCCAGCCTCCAGCTTCGCGGCCGCCGTCACGTTTTTTGTGACGCAATTGCCTCAGGCCGGCTTCCGTCTCAGGGATGGCGACAGCGAGGCGGCCGAAGCTGAGTCGGTCTTCGTCGGTCACGGCTATATCGGCCGCTGGCGCGTGCGTGGCCTGGACACCTGCCCGTCGGCGGCGCTGCTGCTCGTCTTCGCCGAGCGCTATCCGCTCCCAACGCGATGACCCTTCGCGTGCGGCGCCTGTGTCATGGGCTGTACTGTCTGGTCGTGCTGCTGCTATCCGCCATCCTCTTGAGCGCCTGTCGAGGGGCGCCCGGACCGGGCGCGTCCGCCGCGCCTGCGCTGGGAGCGGCGCCGGCCACGCTGGCCTCCGGCATCGCGGTCAACGCACACCGGCCGCGCAGCCGCGGGCGCGCGCCACCGCCCTGAGCGCGGCGAGTGTGCTGCTGCCGTACCACGACCCGCTGCACACGTTCGACCTGCGGCGGCCGCAGACCTGGGGCGTCATCGACGCGCGCGCCTACCCGCGCTTTGCCGGCGCGCTCGGCGACGGCGTGCGCTTCTTCGAGCCGGTGTCGGCGACCGACCCCGACGCGGGAAGCTCCGGCAAGCTGTGGATCGACGTGCTGCCCGATCGTCCAGGCAGCACCCCGCGCGAGATTCTGCTGCAGCCGTTCGTCGAGGCCGACTACCCCGCCGCGCTCGTCGCGCGCCTGACCGTCGTCCCCGCGCGGCTGGGCGGCGTGGCGGGGTACCGCTTGGTCTCGCTCCCGGCCGGCAACGGCCACCAAGTCACGCTGCTGGTGGCGCGCTGGCGCGGCCGCTACTACCGCATGACGGTGTTCGGCGCGCTCATCCCGTCCGAGGTGGCGCCGGTGCTGCGCGACTGGCGCTTCGTCGGGGCGCCGGCGCGGTGAGGAGGTGAGGACAGGGCTCGTGAATTATTGGTCACAGCGACTCCGAGCGCGAGACGCAGGCGTCGCGGGGTAGCCTGGGGGCGCGGGCGCTCGCTGCGCTGCTCGCCCGTCCCCGTCGGCACTGGGAGCGCGGACGTCTCGTCCGCCCCCGTGTCCGGTGGGATGAGCGCGTGACGGGCGGCTCCGCGCCGCCCCTGCTGGCGTTGCTCCTGCTGGCCGGCTGGCTGGGCGGCGTGCCCGTTCCGCTGATGCTGGCGGTGTTTGCCTTCGGCGGCTGGGTGGCCCCAGCGCGCCTCACGCGGGCGGCCGTGCGCGGCGCGCTGGCCGCGCCCTATGTCGAGGCGGCGCGCGCGGCCGGCGTCGGCGGCGCGCGGCTCCTGCTGGTCCACCTGCTGCCGGCGGCGTTGGCTCCGGTCGCGGCATGGACGGCGGCGGGCGCGGCGACGTACGTGGCGCTGGAGGCGGGGCTCGACTTTCTAGGCCTGGGCCTGCCCGCGGGGACGACGAGCTGGGGCGTCGCATTAGCCGGCGCGCAGGAGGCCGTCGCCGCCGGCAACTGGTGGTGGATCACCTTCGGCGGCGCGGCGCTGGCGCTGTCCATGCTGTCCCTCGCCGCGGTCGCGCGCGGCGTCGCGCGCGCCCTCGACCCAGTCGCGCCGGTTCCTCTAGCCCGCCGCCGCGTGCGCCAGGCCTACGCCGACCGGCTGGGACGGGCCGCGCTCGTGCTGATCGAGACCTTGCCCGGGAGCGCCTGGGACGTCACGCCGCCGCGCGCGGGCGCGCGAACCATGATCCTGGACGGCTACCATCTTCTCGTCTGGACAGCTAGGGGCGTGCAACCCGCGCTCGCGCGCGTCGAAAGAGAATGGTACCGCCGCACTCGTATCCAGCCGTACCCTCTCGCCGCGCGCGCTGGAGCGGGTCGCCGCCGGGCTGCGCTGACGGCCCCGCCGGCGTGAGCGCCATCCGCCGTCACATCTTTGGACGGTTTCGCTGGACCGTGACGGAGGGTAGGAGCGCGCGCCGTCCGGGCGAGGATGCGTAGATCGCGCCACGGCGAGAGGGTAGCGACGTACTCCAGGTCGATGACCAGCTTGGCAGGCAAGACGACGTTGACATAATCCTCATGCGCGTGGCCGGGGCGCAGCCGCCGCGTTTCGTCGGCGAAGGCCAACTGCGCGAGGCCCGTGATGCCCGGCCGCACCGTCAGGACGACGCGTTGGGCGGGCGTGTAGAGCGCCACGTAGGCGGGATCTTCCGGGCGTGGCCCGACCAGGCTCATCTCGCCACGCAACACGTTCCACAGTTGCGGCAGTTCGTCGATCCTGGTCCGCCGCAACAGGCGCCCCACGCGCGTCACGCGCGGGTCGGCGGCCGTGGTGATAGCGGGACCGCGTGACGCCGCGTCGCGCCGCATGGTGCGCAACTTGTACATCGTGAACGGGCGGCCGTACCGGCCCACACGTGTGGCCCGATAGATCATGGGGCGCCCGTCCTCGCGCGCGATAGCCGCGGCGGCGCAGAGCCCCAGCGGCGCGAGCATGAGCAGCCCGGCCGCGGACGCGCCAATGTCGAGCGCGCGTTTGGCCGCGAAAGCAAGGCGGTGCGGCGCGTACACGTCAGACCGTCCTTACGTCCGGGCACCGGCGCAAGCCGCGCGGCTTGCGCCGGTGCCCGACGATCGTGCGCACGGCCTCGACGACGTCATCCGCGTCCTGATCGCTCATCGACGGGTAGATGGGCAGCGAGACGATGCGCTCGTACGCCCCCAGCGCGGTTGGGAAGTCGTCTGGTAGATGGCCGCTGAGGCGCCGCCAGTAGGGGTGTAGATGGAGCGGAATGAAGTGGACGCTCGCGCCGATGTTGAGGGCGTGTAGCGCGCGCATGAAACCGGCGCGGTCGATATCCAGGGCGTCGAGGTTGAGGCGGATGATGTAGAGGTGCCAGGCGTGCTGCAGGTTGGGGGCCACGACGAGCGGGGCGGCCTCCGGCAGGTCGGCGAACGCCCGGTCGTAGCGCGCCGCGAGCGCGGCGCGCCTGGCCCAGAGCTCGTCGCAACGGCGCAGCTGCACGACGCCGAGGGCGGCGGCGAGGTCCGTCATGTTGTACTTGAAGCCAGGGGCCTCGACTTCGTAGTACCAGGAGCCCTCGGCGCTGTAGCGCTTCCAGGCGTCCTTGCTGATGCCGTGCAGGCTCATCAGCGTGGCGCGGGCCGCGTAGTCGGGGTTATCCGTCGTCAGCATGCCCCCCTCGGCCGTCGTGATCGGCTTGGTGGCGTAGAAACTGAACGCCGCGAGGTCGCCGAGGGTCCCGACCATACGGCCGTGGTAGCGTGCCGGGAGTGCGTGGGCCGCGTCCTCGATGACCGCGAGGTTGTGGGCGCGGGCGAGCGCGCTCAGCGGATCCATGGCGCAGGGTTGGCCGGCCATATGGACCGGGATAACCGCGCGGGTGCGGGGCGTGATCGCCGCCTCGACCTGGTCGATGTCGATGTTGAGCGTGTCCGGCTCGACGTCGACGAAGACAGGACGGGCCTCGAAGTAGCGCACGACCTCGGCCGTGGCCGTGAAGGTCATGACCGGGACGATGACCTCGTCGCCGGGGCGCAGGCCGATGGCGTCGAGCGCGAGGTGCAGGGCGGCTGTGCCCGAATTGAGCGCGATGGCGCGCGCGGAGCCAACGTAGGCGGCGAAGTCCTGTTCGAACTGTTTGACGCGGGGGCCCGTCGTGATCCAGCCGGAGCGCAGGGTAGCGACGACCTCGTCGATCTCGGCGTCGGTGATATTCGGAAGCGCAAAAGGGAGGAAGTCGCGGCGCATGATAGTCACGATTCTTATGCTTCGACGGCGAGCGTGAAGGGGTAGACGGGGCCGGCTCCGGCCTGGCGCAGCAGCTGGGTGACCACGGTGAGCGTCCAGCCGGTGTCGGTGCGGTCGTCGACGAGCAGGATGGGCTTCCCGTCCAGACCCGGCAGCGCCGCGGCAAGCTCGTCCGGTAGCCGGTAGGCGGCGTAGACGGCGCGCAGCCGCTGCGCGCTGTTGGAGCGGCCCGCGCTCGACGCGCCGGTGTGCCGCACGCCGCCGAGGTAGGGCAGCCGCCCGATCTTGGCGAGCCGCGCGGCGATGCTGTGCACGAGTTGTGGACGCGTGCGCGAGTCGATGGAGACGACCGCGACGGGCCGCTCGCCCCAGTCCCACGCGGCGAGCACTTTGACGGCGGCCTGGAACAGGTCGTCGGGCACGTCGCCGTCGACCTGGTCGGGCGCGAACAGCGCGCGCACTTGTGAGCCGTAGCCCAGGTCGGTGAAGCGGGCGATGGCGCGGCCCGGCGTGGCCAACTCGCCGGCTGGGATACGCCCCGATAGGGGCACGCCAAGCGCGGACATCGCGGACGGCCATTGCCGCCGCGGCTCGATGGTGACGCCGGGCCGGCCGAGCCGCTCCCGCGCGGCGCCCACGGTCGCGGCGCCGACGCCGGTCGGGACGGCCGCGCCGCCGCAGTTGTCGCAGCGCCCACATGGCTCGGCGTAGGGGTCGTCCAACTGCTCGCGCAGAAATTGCATGCGGCATCCGTCGGTGGCGATGTAGTCGCGCATGGCCTGTTGCTCGGCCTGGCGCACCGCCGCGACTTTGGCGTAGCGCTCGGCGTCGTAGCGCCACGGCTGTCCCGTCGCCTCCCAGCCGCTTTTGACGCGGCGCACCGCCCCGTCCACGTCGAGCACCTTGAGCATCGCCTCCAGCCGCGAACGCGACAGTTCGACCCGCGTTTCCAGCGCCATCGTGCTCAGCGGCTTACCCTCGGCCGCCAGCGCGTCGAGCGCGGCGCGCACCTGCTCCTCGCGCGGGAAGCCCACGGAGGCGAAATAGTCCCACACCGCCTGGTCCTCGCGGCCGGGCAGCAGGATCACCTCGGCCCGCTCCACGCCGCGCCCGGCGCGCCCGATCTGCTGGTAGTAGGCGACGGGCGAGGACGGCGCGCCGAGGTGGATCACGAACCCGAGGTCGGGTTTGTCGAAGCCCATGCCGAGCGCGCTGGTGGCCACGAGCGCCTTGACGCGGTTGTGGATCAGGTCGTCCTCGGCGGTGAGCCGCTCCGTCTGTTCGGTCTGCCCCGAGTAGGCGGCGACGGCGTAGCCCTGCTCGCGCAGATAGTCGGCGACCTCCTGCGAGGCGGCGACGGTGAGCGTGTAGATGATGCCCGACCCCGGCAGGTCGCGTAGGTGGTCGGCGAGCCAGGCCAGGCGTTCGGCCTGGCTCGGCAAGGTGAGCACGGACAGGCGCAGCGATGTGCGGTCAAGGGCGCCGCGCAGCACGAGCACGTCCTCGTCCTCCTGCCCCAGCCCAAGCACCTCGGCCACATCGTCGACGACGCGGCTGTTGGCCGTGGCCGTGGTGGCGAGCACCGGGATTGGCGCGGGCAACTCAGCGAGCAGGGTGCGCAGCCGCCGGAAATCGGGGCGGAAGTCGTGTCCCCAATCCGAGATGCAGTGCGCCTCGTCCACGACGAGCAGGCCGCAGGTGGCGGCGAGCCGCGGCAGGACCTGGTCCCGAAACTCGGGGTTATTCAGCCGCTCGGGGGACAGCAGCAGCACGTCGATCTCGCCGCGGTTGACCCGCGCGTACGTGTCGCGCCACTCCTCCATATTCGTGGAATTGATCGTGGCGGCGTGGATCCCGGCGCGCTCGGCGGCGGCGATCTGGTTGCGCATCAGCGCCAGCAGCGGTGAGATGATCACGGTTGGGCCGGCCCCCGCGGCGCGCAGCAGCGCCGTCGCCACGAAGTAGACGGCCGATTTGCCCCAGCCGGTGCGCTGGACCACGAGGGCGCGGCGGCGGTCGGAGACGAGCGCCTCGATGGCGGTCCACTGATCGTCGCGCAGCCGCGCCCCGTCCCCGGCCAGCGCCCGCAGGTACTTTTCCGCTTGCGCGCGCAGCGCAACCCGGTCGATACATGGGGCGGTCATCTATACTCTCCCTGTTCCGTCGCGTGCAGCCCTTGTGGGCTAATTTGGTATCTTACTGAATAGTATCATGGTCTTGAGCGGTGAGCGCAACATCATGGAGACCGCCGATGTCTCTGTATGCTGGCGCCGAGCGGGATGTAAACGATGTGCGCTGCTCGTTGAGAGGGCGAGTTGATAAGCTGGTGGTATGAGCGACTATGACCGCTGGGCTCCGGGCTACGACCGCCGGTGGCGTCGCTACACCGATATCACGCTCGGCCGGCTGCTCGACTATCTCGACCTACGGCAGTATCGTGATGCGCTCGATGTCGGCTGCGGGACCGGCGCGCTCCTCCTACGCCTGCATGAGCGCTGCCCCGCTCTGCGCCTCGTGGGCATAGATCTGAGTACCGGCATGCTCGCCGTCGCGCGCGAAAAACTCGCCGGGTATGGCGTCGACCTACGACAGGGAAACGCGTATAGCCTCCCGCTGCCAGCGCATGGCGTCGACCTCGTGACGATGGCGAGCATACTGCACTACGTGGCGCGCCCGTCGCTGGCCTGCGCCGAGGCGCGCCGCGTGCTGCGTCCCGGCGGCGCGCTCGCCGTCGTCGACTATGTGCCGCGCGGCGGTCTCAGCAGCGGCGCGGACGGCCTCATCCGCCTATATGATCACGAGCATGTGCGCGCCCACGACCTGCCCGCGTTGCGCGCGATCTTCACGCATGCTGGCTTCCATGTGACGCATGCCGAGCGCTTCCCCATTGACCGCTTCTGTTACGGCGTGCTAGCGCTTGGCGCGCTCACGGTAAAATAGTAGGCGCCAACGCCATAATTGTGCAGCGGGCGCTAATCCAATGGAGGCTGCAGGCCAACCAGTATCCAGATGCGGCGCGCTATGAGCTATAGCACGGCGGGAATGGTGGCGTTTAGTAGCTGGCGATGATGCGGTACGCCATCACTGCCGTGACGGTTGGGATGGTGATCTGCGCGTTGTTGGCGAAGACGGGACCCGGATAGGTGGACACGAAGGCGTCGTCGGCGGGAGCCTGGCCGGGGCCGGCGGCAAAGTAGACGGTGATGCCGCGCGGGCGATTAGGCAAGCCGTGATTTACGGTTAACGTCGTACTCGCGGCGGTGAGCCAGCCGGAGTCAAACAGGAAGGGCGAACCCGTGTTGAGGTCGGCCTGCGCTTGCAAAGCGCCCGCCGTGTTGTTGGATAGGCGCGTTTCGTGCGAGATCGACACATTGGTCGCGCCCGCCGTCGCGGCGATACCCCAGCCGCTATTGTCCGAGTACTCGCCGCCCATGACGCGGACGCTGTCGGGCTCCTTGGCCAGCCACAGACCATGACTGACGTTGTAGCGCGAGGAACAGCCGGTCAGGTCCACGACCTTGGAGCCCTTGACCATGAAGCCGGCGCTCGTGTTGCCCAGCGTCTGGGCCACGGCGAACAGGCCCTGGCCCGCCGCGTCGGCGCGGCCGCCCGCCACGCAGTCGCTATAGCGCACGTCCTCGGAATCCTCGCTGTTGAAGCCATACATGCCGTTGGCGTAGGCGTGGCAGTCGCTGTAGCGCAGCAGCGCGCAGGTGTTGTGGGTGAAGCCGTTGCTCGTCTTCATGCCGCTCGCCACGCAGCCCCCGTAGGTCACGCCCGTGGCGCGGTCGGTTGAGAATCCGCTGGCCGTGCTGCCGCCGCCGGTCGTGACGGCTTCGCAGAAGCTGTAGGACGCCTCGGCGCCCAGTTGGAATTCGTAGAAGAAGGTCTCGGTGAGCCCGCCGAGGCTGCCCGTGCCGTAGATGTCCTGTACGCGCACGCGGGTGTGGCGGACATCGCGGCAGCCGATCCAGAAGACTCCATGTGTCGGAACGGTTTGTGTGGCCGCGCCGCCGTCGACGGTGAGATCTTCCACGGCCATATCCGTGTCGCGCGCCGCTGCGGCGAGGGCGGGGTTGATGGCGGCATTGAGGACGAGGTAGATGCTGTTGCTCCCCGCCGGGAGCGCTGCGCTGGCGGCTAGGCGCACCGTCGTGGCCCCTGGGCCGGCGCCGCGTAAGGTCACGCCGCCCCGCATCAGCAAGCACACGGCGTACGAGCCGTCCTGGGGGTGCGGGGTCGGTGCGACGCGGTAGACGCCAGCGGGGAGATAGACGATGCCGCCGCCGGCGCCGGCCGCCGTGATCGCCGCGTTGATAGCCGCCGTGTCATCGGTCGCGCCGTCGCCTTTGGCGCCGTAGCCCTGGACATCGTAGATGGCCAACCCACTGGTGGCCGCGCGCGCCGCGTCGGGGCGCTGCATGCCGACGAGCGCGCCTGCGGCCGCCGCGCCAGCCACGCGCAGGAAGCCTTTCCGTGACGAAGAGTGATCGCCGGCCTGTCGATCTGTCATCGCGCTGCTTTCTTGTGCTCTCTTGCTCTATTGAGGTGGGGGACCGCAGCTTTTAGGGTACTCCAGCTTGGCCTTAAAAGGCCATGGCAGGGGACGGACCTTAAAAGGTCTGATTGGTCTTTGTAGTAGTATGTGGTGCGACGCACGGAATAAGCGGAAAGAAAGGTCAGGCCGCGATGGTTACGGTGGTCAAAGCCCCAGCAGCCGCTCCACCTTGCCGCCGTGGCTAAGCGCGTCGGCGGCTCGACGCAGCACGGCAACATGGTGGTCGTCGGGACCGAACACGTCGGCGAGGGCGTGGATGCCTTGGTCGAGCAGATCGAGGCTCTGGCCGAGCAACTGTAGCGCGTCGCCGGCCGGTATCCCGAACTGCTCCACGAGTTCGCCCAGCAGCCCCTGGCCGCACCATGCGCGTACGAAGCGATGGTCCGGCTTGCTCCACTCCGGCGTCAGCTCGATGCCGTGTCGCCCCTCGCGCCCACGCAGGCGCGCCACCGTGGCCTCGATCGTGGCCTCAATCTCTTCACGCGGTGTCAGTTCACGCGTGCGGTTGTAGCGCAGCCGCCGCGCGTGGTAGCCGTCTCGTCCGTCGCGCCCGTCGCGCCCACCGTCGGGCGATACGAACTTACTAGGGATGAACAAACTTATGACCTCGGCCACTTCCGCGGCGTCCAGGGCCGCCAGCGACCCGTCGAGCAGCGCCTGCACGACGGCGATCTCCCAGGGGTTGAAGATGTGGCGGGCCACCTGTCCCTTGGTCTTGAGGCCGCCGTTCCGGTCGAGCAAGCGCTCGGCGATGAGGACGTCGAGCATGGCGTAGAGGTGCGTGCGCGCGCCGCGGCGTTGCGGGCGTCCCTTGCCGCGTCCCGGCGCTCGTTCGTTCTGACGCCGGTGGTACTCGGCCAGGTTGTTCTCCAGGAGGTAGAGGATGCGCTCCTCGTCGTCCGGCCGGTACATGTTGAGCAGCGTATTGTAGCGCAGCTCGAAAGCGCTGCGCAGGGGTTCGGGCTCGCCACTCATGCGCCGGAAGGCGTCCTCGAAGGGCAGGTAGGGCGAGGGCACGAGCACCGCCGCGCCCATCGTGTCGATGCCGCGCCGGCCGGCGCGGCCGGTCATCTGACGATATTCAGTCGCGGTGAGCGGCTCGAAAGAGACGCCGTTGAACTTCTTGAGCTCGCCAATGACGACGGAGCGCGCGGGGAGGTGCAGGCCCATTGCCAGCGTGCTGGTGGCGACGACGACGTCGAGCAGGGCCGCGGCGAAGAGTTCCTCGACGAGGACCTTGAGTGGGTGGATGAGCCCGGCATGGTGGTAGGCGATGCCGTGCGGCAGGATGCGCATGAGGTCGGCCACGCCGTGCAGCGCGCGCGTGTCGTCGTCCATGTCCTGCAGCGTACGCGCCATGGCGTCCTCGATGGCCTCCGCGCGATGCGCGGAGAGCAAGGGCAGCGTGCCCGAGTTGACGATCGACCAAGCCAGTTCCTCGGCCGAGCGGCGTCCGAAGCGGAAGTAGATGGCGGGCAGGAAGCCGCGCGCGCGCAGGCGCGCCACGAGGGCTGGCGGCGTCGGTTGCTCCTCCTCGGCTCGCTCCTGGTAGCGGCGCACCCGTTCGCGCGCGTGGCGGGCGCGCCGCTCGTCGTCGGGGACGCCGACCTGGGGGAAACTTTTGACGCGTCGTCCCGCCTCATCGCGGATGAGTTGGATGTCGCCGTCGTACCACAGATAGTCCTCCAGGGGAACGGGACGGCGGTCGTGGCGTATCAACTCGGTGGCGCCGTGGACGGCGCTGAGCCACCCCGTCACCTCCCGCGCGTTGCTGATCGTCGCCGAGAGGCACACCAGTTGCACATGGCGGGGGCATGAGATGAGCGTCTCCTCCCACACGACGCCGCGCTCACGGTCGGCCATGAAGTGGATCTCGTCGACGACGACGTAGCCGATGTCTTCCAGGGGGTCTTTCGCGACCACGAGCAGGTTGCGTAGGATCTCGGTCGTCATCACCAGCAGCGGCGCGTCGCGGTTGATCGACGTGTCGCCGGTGACGATACCCACGCTGTCGGGCCCGTACTGCGCCGCGAGTTGGCGGTACTTCTGGTTGGAGAGCGCCTTGATGGGGGTAGTGTAGATCAGCCTGCGCCCGGTAGCCAGGGCGCGGAAGGCGGCGTAGTCGGCGACGAGCGTCTTGCCGGCGCCGGTCGGCGCCGCGACCAGCACGGAGTGGCCGCGCGCCAGCGCGTCAAAAGCCTCGTGCTGGAAAGGGTCGAGGGCGAAGGGCAGCGTTCGTACGAATGCTGTCGTGAGATCGTCGGTGGTTGTCATAACGCTTATATGATAACGGACGGAGCGCTTTGACAGAGGCGGCTATTCGGCGCATACTTGTGTCTGATAGGCCGACCATCGGGCGCTATGTGTCGTGGGGAGGGCTAATGGTGGACGTAAGTAAGGTCGGTAAGCGGGGAGCGGTGGTTATCCCCGTGGCATTGCGCCGACGCTTCGGCATCGAAGAAGGCTCGCTAGTCATTGCCGAGGAGGGCGAGAAGGGGGTATTGATCCGTCCGGCGGTCGCATTGCCGGCGGACGAATATTACCGGCGGTTCTTCGCCGAGTTAGACCGTGGCTATGCGGCCTTGCGCCAAGACCCCGACGCCTGGCGCGAGGAGTTGACCGAGCGCCAAACGCTGGATGGAACGTTGATGGACGGGCTTGACCCCGACGAACTGTGGACTGAGGACGGGGATGTGCTTCATCCAGGCGCCGACGAGGGCCATCGCGTATGAGCAGCGCGGATGCGCCTCATCCTGCCGCGGCGCCGCGGCGGGGCAACGTTCTCATTGAAAGAGTTCGATGACCGAAACATCCTTACCTGTCGCCCTTTTGGTTAGCGGCGATGTCCCGATGCACGCGATGCTGCGCTTTCTGCTAGAGAGTGACGGATACACCGTTTATGAAACGGCGGAGCCCAATCCAGGATTAGCGCTGCCGCGCAACGCCGAGGCATCTTTACTGGTCGTCGTCGCCGGTGAGCGCGAGAACGATGTGTTGACCTTGCTGGACCGCGTGCGTCGCTCGTGGCCGCGCACGCCGATGATTCTGCTCGCGCGCGACGTCAGCCTGACTCTGCGTCGCACCGCCTTCGCGCGGGGCGTCCAGGATATTGTGTCCCTACCCGTCGCTCCGCACGAGTTGCAAACACGTCTGCGCTCCGCCTTGGGTGCGCACGCGCCGCTCATGGGCGGCCTATCGCTTGTGAGCGGCGAGACTGTGCGCGCGGGCGGGCTGCTGCTCAACACCTCGACCCGCGAGGTCTCTGATGGCGATGCCTGGAGCGAGCGTCTCACGCGGCGTGAGGCCGCGCTGCTAGCGTCTCTGATGGCGGAGCCGGGACGAGTGGTGGACCACCAATCGCTGGTCGAGCGCGTGTGGGGGGGCGACGATAAGGGCGGCGCGAACGCGCTTGCAGTGTACGTGCGCCGTCTACGCGCCAAGCTCAAGCGCCGCGAGGGTGAGTGTGACGCTGGGCAAGGCTACGTCCACACCGCCCACGGGCGTGGTTACGTCTTCGACGCGCGTGCTCTGCCACGGACGGACGACCACCGCGCGGAAGGGCGGCAGGAGGTTTTGGTGGTCGACGACGATCGCGCGACAGTGGATATGATGACCGAAGTGCTCCGCGTGGCCGGATATACCGTGACCTGCGGCGTGGGTCCCCAGGCGCCGACGCTGGCTCGTCAGATCCTACCAGCGGTCATTTTGCTTGACATAAACATGCCGGGCATGGATGGCATTGAGGTGCGCCAGCATCTGCGCGAAAGCCCGCGTACCGCTACCATTCCCGTTATCGCTCTCTCGACTGGGGGCAACTTGCGCCTGCGCGCCAAAGAGATGGGCGCTGACGACTACCTGGCCAAGCCCTTCTCGCCCGATGAGTTGCTGTTACGCGTTGAGAAGTGGGCCGACTACCTCGACCAAGCATAGGAGTATCTTAAATCCCTATGTGTTGGGGCATAGCTGGCAGCGCATTCGCCTCCACGGTCGTTTGTTCGGGGACGATGAACTGGTAGCCATTCCCGCGCACGGTGATGATGTAGCGCGGGTGGCTGACGTCTTCCTCGATCTTGCGGCGCACCCGGCGGATATAGACGCCGACGGCGTTGGAGTGACCCGCGTACGAGTCCATCCCGAAGAGTAGGTGGGAGAGTTCCTGGTGATCGACCACACGCTGTGAGTGCTTCATCAGGTAGTGCAGCACACGCATCTCGTTGGGGGTTAACCGCGTGCGCCGGTTGCCGGGTAATATCAACTCCAGGTCGTTGGTATTGAGTTGTATGGTCCCGACGCGCATGGTCCCGCTTTCCACACGGCTGGCGCGCCGGCGCGCTCGACGAGTTATGGTGCGCACGCGCGCCAGCAACTCGGCCGGCTCGTAGGGCCGCACCAGGTAGTCGTCCGCGCCCTCGTCGAGCGCGCGCACCTTGAGCGATAGCGTCTTCGACGCGCTAAGCATTAGTACCGCGCCATCGAACTCTTGTTGGATTAACGTGCGCAGGAAGTGCAGACCATCGCCATCCGGCAAGTGCGTATCAAGGATGATCGCCGTCCAGGCGCGGCGCTTAATATGTTGCCGGGCATCGCTGATACTCCCGGCGATGGCGATGTCGCTATCTATTTGGGCCAGAAGGTAGGCGGTGAGACGCGCGTCTACGTCGTCTCCCATGACTACTAGAATACTCATTATAGAAACCTCTCAGAAAACACACGGCTTTAGCCGTGTGGAGTGTCAAATCCTTAAAGATGTTGGTATAGGGGGGTGACAAAAAGCTTACTATTTACATAACAAAACGACGAAGGGACCGGCGCTTGATCAAGCGCCGGTCCCTTCGTCGTTTATCAGGGTGATAGGTGTTGTGACATCGGTCAATAGAGACCGAGCTGAATTTTGCTGGCACGCAAGTGAGAAAGCTCACGTCCTCGGCCGATTGGGACCGCTCCGCTGCGCCCGTTGCCGGGTGTCCACGCGCGGCCCATGTACCCGGTGGTCTCCCGGGGGCCTTACCCACTCTTGGTGGTGGGAGGCGTCATCTTG
>JAABUJ010003547.1_pt1 | contig 17422 bp, 16 predicted proteins | sample 5559131 | NCBI WGS metagenome assembly JAABUJ01 (sample SAMN10711875, study PRJNA513366) | rock metagenome | isolation source: Antarctica rocks | place: Antarctica: Victoria Land, Mt New Zealand nord | collected 2016-01-07 | reverse complement strand
TGTTCTCCGTCACACGCTCAACCATCTACCGAGCCGTCGGCCGCGCCGGCGGCCGCGAGACCTGACTGAGCCCTTTACGAGCAGGCTCCACCATTGCGGCTGGTGACAGCACCGTTACCAGCACCCCTACCCCAACCAGACGTCAGGGGTCACGCCGCGAGCGCCTTAACCGTGGTGTCCGGTGCTCGGGTGAAGTTGGGGTACCAGCGGTGGAAGTCGTCGGCGAGTTGGTCGTTGAGGACTCGGCAGCGGATCTGAACGAGCAGGTGGGTGGCACGCGTGGGGTCCAGCGCTGCTGCCGTGGTGGGCGGATATCCTGACCCTCCGTTACCGAAGTCGCCCCCGGTGCGGGAAGGTGTGCCCGCCGTTGTGCTGTTTCTTGGCGTCGCTCAGCCATGCCTCGATCGCCTCATCGAGCAACTCCCCTAGCTGCACACGAGGCCGTCCGTGCTCTGAGAGGAACCACACGGCATCTCTCACCTCGTCGGCTAGATCTCGGCGCAACTTCACGTGGTCACGTAGAGCATGCCTAGCGCGTTGCACGGTACCTCGGGTGCCGTAGGTTCCCGAGACGTCTTGGGATACTGAGGTACTTGAGTCGTCTTGAATACCTCGGGAACCTTGGACACTTGGGGTACCTTTAATGTCCGGATCGGTGAGCGTGTCGAGCGCCCGGTCCATCGGACGGGTGATCCCTGTGTCCTTGCCGGGCAGAGCTTTACGCGGAGGCACCGGCCACCTCCCGGCTGAGTAGCTCATCCAAGACGGCGCGGTAGTCTCGGTCGCCTTTACCGTCCGGGTCGAAGAGCGCCATCGGCTGACGCCATGCCGGTGCTTCCCTGAAACGGTTGTCATCGCGGATCACCGTGTCGAGGACATCGCCCGTGGGGAAGTCCTTGCGCAACTCCTCGCCAATCTCCCGGCCCAGGACGCTCGTGTGCTTGCCGTAGATGCGCACCTGGGTCAGTAGGACACCGGCCATCCGAAGCTCGGGGTTCAGACGGCTTCGAACCTTTTCTATGGTGGCACGAACCTTGGGCACTTCATCAAGTTCGAGTGCGCCAGCGGGCACGGGAACGATCACATCAGTAGCTGCGGTCAGGGCCACGATCGTAAGCGGCCCGAGGTCGCCGGGGGCATCGAGGAATACCCAGCTTCGGGGAGCGGTCTTGCTTAGTGACTCGCGTAGCAAAAACTGATGTCCGGGCTCAGCTGTCATGCGCTCGGTCTGAGCGAGGGTAATCGACGCTGGTACGAGCTCGAGGTTTGTGACCGCGGTGGACACCACAAGCGGATCGAGCGACTCACCCTCGGCCAGCACCGTCATGAGCCCGTCGTTGTCAGGGGAGTGATTGAGCCACTGCGTGGCCGAGCCCTGCTTGTCGAGATCGACCAGCAAAACCCGGTACCCAGCCAAAGCGGCGGCGGTAGCGAGGTTGACCGCCGTAGTCGTCTTACCCGTACCGCCCTTCGAGTTAACAATGGCAGTTATCCGCACGTGAAAGCACCCCTTCCAAGCGCGCCGGGAAAAGCCTCGTCGCGCGGTCTTGTGAGAAGACTCTAGCGAGGTACCTGGGGTACCTGGGGAACCCTAGGTTTCTCGTGTGTCGCCGTGCTCGGCGGTTGTTACCGCCACCCCATACTCACTCCCTGAACCTGGCGTTGACGCTCACCGTCGGCCTCCGAGTCGTTCGTTGAGGATCGTCCGGACCTGGGCGCGCCCTGGCCCGTTGAGGGCGGCTCGTCCGGTCTTGCGGGCGGTGGCGGCGGCGGCGAGCTGGGCGGGGACCGCGGCGATGCGCTGGGCCGCGGCCTGGGTTTCGGCGGCGGCGTGGGCGTCGCGCCACACGGTGGGTCGCTCGCCGATGTCGGCGCGGTGCAGCAGCGCCAGCAGATATTTGACCGGGTTGCGTGGTGTGTCATAGACCCGGAACCCGGTGGCGGCGACGTCGTGGAGGTGTTGGATGATGTCGCGGTCGGTCCACCCGGCCCGAGCCCACCGTGTGAGTCCCGCTGCGTAGGCGTGCGGGGAGTACCTCCTGATCCACCCGGGACACTCCGGATGGGCCCGCAGCGCCTTGCTCAGCGCCAAACCGACGCCACCAGGCTCGGTGGCACCCCTCCGACCCTTCCTTGTTGTCGATGCGCGGCGCGGAGCGCCGTCCACTGATCCCGAAGGGTGTTTTGTGCCGGTAGAAACCACCTTCTCTCCGAGAGAGGGGAAAGGAACAAGACCACTACGTGGAGGGGTGCCATCTGGTGGTTGACCTGCGACGATGCGCACCGGGTTATCCACAGGGTGGGTGTTGGTGTGGTGCAGGGCGTAGACGGCGGTCCAACCGCGGTTCTTGTCGCCGCGTTCGGCGGAGTCCAGGCGCTCCAGGAGGGTCCGTTGGCGACCTGCCTGGACTTCGGTGGCGAGGTCGACGAGGCGGAGGAAGGTTCGGGCCCGGCTGATGGTGCGTTCGCCGAGACCGGTGGTCGCGGTCATACCGCGCTGAGCACCGGTGGTGCCGACGAGCGGCCAGCTGTTGCGGCCGGTGCCAAAGTCGGCGCCCGCGGCGTGGTCGAGGGCCACCACAAGGACAGCGCGCAGCGAGATACCGCCACCGGTGGTGGCCACGAGCTGGTGGCGCACCAGCAGGTAATGCCTGCGGTAGACCCGCTCGACATGGGCTAGCCAGCGCTCGGCGGACCACCAACACGGCACGCGTGCATACACACCCATCGGCACCGGACGGCGCAACAACGGTCGCGCAAGGGGCGGCCCGCAGCCGTCACGGCGACTTGGTGGACGCGACCCGGCGCCAGCACCGCGATGTACAGGTTGCCGACGCTCAGCGTCAGGCGGTGGGGAGGGGGTTGCGGTGCGGTAGCGCACCGGGGGGGTCACCGCGGGGTGCGGCGCCGGCCACGCGCAATCAGTGAGGTGAAATCACGAGGGCGCACCGAAGACACGGCGGGTCCTGCATGACCACCCCAGAAGGGGGGCGGTGTAATGTCGACTCCAGTTCGGTAACGAAGCCCTGTACCCATCTGCACCGGCCAAAGTGACTTCCGGGTATGGGGCTTCGTGCTGTCCGGAGTCCGCCGGTTGGCGGGCCCGAGTGGTGCGGTCTAGGCGGCGGTCGTCTCCATCCCGGGCAGGGGCTCGGGATGAGGTGCGGGTGCGGCCCACAGTGGGCGACCGTCGGAGTCCAGCTCGTCGCGGTCAATCAACGCGCTGAGGTAGCGAGAGACACTGAGACCGGCGCTCTCGGCCCGGTCCATCACATCGCTCCACGTCTCGCTCGACACATAGGTCTTCAAGATCCGCAGATCGGTGCTGGCGTTGGTCGGCCTGGGGAGCTGGCGCTGCGACATGCCCTTGATCTTGGCGCGAGTAGCGCTAGCGCCATGGCATTCCGGCCATGACGGCGTGTCGCGGCACTCACGCACCCGCGCGTGATCGGTGGTAAGCCAGCGCGCAGCGGTGGCGCGGCAGCACCGGGTGATCCGGCGTCCTCGGATGAGCGGGGGGTTAGCGGCCGTGGCCGCGGCCTCGGTCTTGGTTGCGGTTCGCCGCCGGTGACGGGGTGAAGCGGCTGGGCACCGGTGGGGTGCGGCGGGTGGTCCGCGCAGCTGGTGGGGGAGTGCGGCGGCGTTGGTAGTCCCCGATAGCGGCGCGGTTGTCGGCGAGGCGTTGTTGGCGGGCGGTGTGCTGGCCGGGGTCGGCGAGGTGGGTCAGCACCTGCTCCCCGACAGGGTCGGGTTCCCCTTCGGGATACACCAGCGGTGCGGGCAGGGCGCTGAGGTAGGCGCGGTAGGCGCGTTGCTGCGGGCTGTGGGGTTGGAACATGATCGCCGCCAGCCGCACCGCCTGCGGCCCGTGCGGCCCGTAGTCGGGGTTGTTCTGCTGGATCTTCTCCCATACCGCCATCTGTGCGGTGGCGGTGGTGGCCACCTGCGCCCAGTGCGCGCGGTCGGTGAGGAGGTCACCGTGGTGGGTGGTCAGGACGTGGTCGTAGATCGCGGTGTAGTCGCGTTGACGTCCGTCGGGGCCGGTGACCGGGACCCCCAGCCGCTCGCTGTGGGTGGCAGCGAGTTGGTCGAAGCGGTGCTGGGCCCGGCCCCGCCCCAACCGCCCCGAGGAGTACACCTGCTGCTGGGCGGTGCCCAATTCGCCGGCGGCTGCCCGTACTTGCTGCTCGACCACCCTCCGGGCGGCGGTCAGCTGGGGGTCCAGGGTGTCCAGGTGGGTGCGGGCCTGGGACAGGGTGGTGGCGACCTGCTCCACGGGTGGGTTCCCGGTTTCGGCCCATTGCTCGGTGATCCGTCCCGCCCTGGCCTGCTGCGCCCGCTGGGTGAGTTCGGCGGTGTGGCGGCGGGTGAACTCCTGCTCACCCAGCACCTGCGGCAACGGCTCCAACACCTGGGATAACTGGCGCCAGGCGAGTTTCTTGTCCAACTGCGACGCTTTGAACCACACCTGCTCCCCGTTGTGGTCGGCGTGCGCGGTGGTGGGGACAGCGAACCGGTACCCCGACACCGTCCCCATGGTGGCTTGGTTGACGGCGAAGTCGATACCCCGATCCCGTAGCTCGGCTTCGAAGGCGTCGCGGCCGCGGCCGGCGGCGGTGTTCGCCGCCGCCAGCACCTGCCCCGCCAATACCGCCCGCGGCGGGTGCCGTCCGGCGTCAGTGAACATGCGGTACTCCCCGGGCTGCACCTGTGTGATGGGGGTGCGTTCCGAGGACACTCCCCGCCGCAACGGGGCCTGAACCAGACCCAGCTCCACCTCGAGCTCGCGGCGGGCGTCTTGGGTGGTGCGGTAGTCGTGCCGCCCCAGCCACACCCGCCCGTCGTGCGCGACCCGGGACACGGCGAGGTGAATGTGGTCATCGGCGTGCCGGACCGCGACCCAGGGGTGCTGATCGAAACCCAACCGCTCCGCAAAGGCTTGCGCGGCATCAGCCCACTCCGCATCCGACAACCTGCGGTCGCCGGGGGCGGTGCGCAGCGAGCACTGCCACACCGGGCGGGACACATCATCACGACCCCGATACGCCCGGCGCATGTTCGCCACCCACTGCCCCGGCTTGGTGGGATCGGTGACGGGGACGGAGCCGGCGATCACCATCCCCGCCACCCGCTCGTTGTAGGCGTGCTCGTTGTGCCGCCCCGGCCCGTGCAGATACACCCCCAACGCCCCCGCATCCTTACCCCGGGTGATCGAGGCGATCACGACGCACTCATCGCCTCAAGCCGAGAATCCAACTCGGCGATCGTGGCCCGCGTCTGATCGATCACCGCCACCATCTGCGCCAACGCCCCCGCATCCAGGCCACTGCTGCGGGCCTCGATGTGCGCCAACCGGGTCACCTGATTCAAGTTCGACCCCACCCGCACCAACTGCTGCGCCAACTCCCGCACCACCCCATCGTTGAGCACGATCTGCGCTCCCGGCCCTGCCGCGGATGCCTCGTCGTCGCTGTCGGGCGGGACGTCCGCACCCTGGCGGCGGGTCAGCTCCGCCGTCACTACCGACCGCACCCACGCCCCCACCTGCCCCCGTTTATCCGAGGCCGCTGCCCGCCGCCACCCCAGGTGTTCCAGTTCCGTGAGGCGTACCGCGACCACCCGGTGCCGCTTCGCCAACTCCGCATCGACCTCCGCCGCCGCCTCTCCGCGCGGGTCGTGTGCCCGGCGCCGGGCTGCGCGAGTGCGCCGACCTCCGCCGGGTGCGGGGAAGTCCGGAGCCGCGTCCGCGCCCGGGTCCACCGGACCCGTGGCGCCGGCCTGGTCGGCGCCGGGCGGTTCCCCGGCGTGCTGGGGGTCGTCGGTCACGACGCACCTGCCTTTCCTCCTCGGCGAGCCTCGCGAGCCCGCAGGGCTGTCCTTCCGCACCCGCAGCGCAGCGAGGACGCGGCGAGGTCGACTGGCCGTAACGCACTAGCGTTACGCTAGTCATACCTCGCACTAGTTTCGGCGGGCGGGCGTGGCCCAGCGTAGCCGCGAGGAACGAGCGGCGGAAGAGGACACCACCACGCACGCACGACGACACCAGGTGGCAGGGCGTGGAGTGCGAGCTCGGCGACGTTGCCCCCGGTGCGCCAGCACCTGGGGACAACCAGCCGGCGACGCACTCCACGCCCTGCCACAGCGACCCGCAGGGTCGTAAACGGGCGCCCCAGCGCCCGTGTCCGACAACCCGCACACCGGCTGTCTCGCCCTCACGTCCGACTAGCCACCTTGATGGTCTGGACTGCGGAGCTACCAGCCTGCCAGCGCTGCGCCATCAGAGATCGACCCGAGCGCGCCACGCGCGAACGGTGTCGATATCGGTGGCGCGGTCACTTCTTTGTAGTCGCGTCAAACTCGCTTGCTGTGTCACCAGAAGTGGCGTCGACAGAGGCGGGCGAAGGACTGAGCACCGACAGCAGCGTCAAGTCGAGCGTCTTCGCGGTCCAACTTTCCGGGCGGCTCAGGACGTCAGTGAGGAGCTCCCGTAGAAGCATGACCGCGGCGTTCGCAGCTGAGTGTGTGCGTTCCCCGAGACGGATTATCCGAGATTTGTCAGCCGGTGTTCCGTGGACGACGGCAGATCGGTGTTGGTACACCTTCTTCATCACGTCGTAAACCGTCTGCGCGTCGCAGGGCTGTCTGGTCGCGTCGCGAGCGCAGTAGCGGCGCGAAGCGCGAGCCGGTGCGACAGCTCGTCACGCCCCTCGCCCAGTAGAGCCTCAAGTCCGATGCACGCGTCAACGGTTCGATCGTCGTCGGCTTCGCGCAAGGCAGCGAGCGATAGTCGGCGAGCCGCGAGGCGGACATTCGGTGGTGCCGTGCGCAGCGTTCCGACGATGCACGGCAGACGGTTCAGGGTCTCTCGTGCGATCGGGTTGGGTTTCTCCAGCCACCCGTAGTCGTCGAACTTGCCGGGGTAGCGACGGAGGGTCATCGTTTGCGTCAGCGGCGGAAGGTCGTGCTCCCAACGGTCGGCCCATCCGAGCGGCCGACGCAGCACCTGGGCGTACCCGACGTCAACGTGCGTGAGCACGCGAAGCGCTTCGCACACGAGATCGGCGTCGGCCAGTGGCAGCAACTCCGCGTCGCGGGTGAACTTGCGCTGTGTCGGTCCCGGATTCGGCAGTTGGTGTCCTGACAACACGATCGCGTGGGTCGCGGCGCCGACGATTGTCTCAGGGACGCTGCTGGTCGAGAGCGCGCTTGTCGCACGAGCGGCCTGGGTAGCCTCATCGAGCGGTTCGATCCTCGTCCTCGCGTCGATGACGAGCGGCTCGTCCAGATCCAGCGCGGTGAGAGCGAGTGGGATGACGTACTCGACCGGTAACGGGTCGAGAAACCAGGCACGCTCGCGTTCGAGATAGGGACGGAGCAGTTCGTCGTCAGTGGTTATGCCTGTCGCGTGCGCGCGGTCGAGGAGGGAAAGCGGCAGGTCGGTCACCTCTAAGTCGATCATCCTGTCAACTAGGTCGTCGTGCCCTGTTCTCATCTCCATCGAGAGTCGCGCCCGCAGGTCGTCGCGGTCACGAACGAAAGCGATCAACGCAGTAAACTCCTCCACGTCGGTGAACGCGATCGGTTTGAGCTGGTCCCGCTTCGAGCCAAACAGCGCGGAGTGATCGACGGGTGCGGTGTCCAGGGGGAACAACTGCGGCGGGCTGATGTTGGGCCAGCCGCTATCGAACGCGCGGACTACAGCGAGGCGGACACGCGGGCACCAACCGCCGCGATCGAGGTGCTCGTCGACGGCCGATGCGGCACCGCGGACGGCTGCCAGCGTGAGCTTCCATAGTTCCGGGTCACGCGGCTGCTCGCCCGCGCCACCGGTCTCTACTTCTCCCGTGGTCATGAAGAGCAGTATCGCGACCGCGGTGACAGCGCGGCACCTCACTGTGCGTGTCGTGGCTTGGCCGACCGGTGTCCCGGACGCCGGGTCCGGTCACGGATGAACGCGATGGCTAAGCGTTCGGACCGTGGCTGTCGGCACCTCCGCCGATGATGGGCTGATGAGCGGATCATTCGAGCGCGTCTGGAATGACGCCGTACGGCTCGGCAGGGAGAACCAGGAGACGGTGGAGCTCGCGCGCCGGCACTGCCTGAGGATGGAGTTCGTTCCATCGGGCGGTCGCGGCGAGGCAGAGGCGCAGACAGGACTGCCGATCGACATGCGTGAGGTGCGCTGCCCAGTCGCGCTGGGCAGCATGTCCGCGAACCTGGGCGGGATCGCCACCGACTTCTACCACGAGCACTGCGTCGGATGTGGGCTGCGGCGCCCGACCGGCGAGGTGCCGAACTTGGCGACGTTGGTGGAGGAAGCGGCCGCGGAGGCGACCGCTTCAGCGATGCGCGAAAAGGACCGGCTCACGCAGGCTTGGGCGCAGTGGTCGCATCGAGACGAGCAACGGCGGGCGCTCGCGGCGCATAGTGGTGAGGCGATGGCGGGGGCCCTCGCTGATATCGGCGTCCTCGACGGAGACCCTGGCATGCCTGCTGCCGCGGACGACCGCGAGGCCGCCCGCGCGAGGCTGGCCGCGCTCGCCGACCGTGCGCAGGGACTGTTCACGCGCGAGGTGACGATGGCTGCCGTCGAGCTCGTCGAGACGGTGGGCGGAGTCGACGAGCTGCTCGACCCACTGCGCCGATTGGCGGGGTTGCGCAAGGAGTTTGCGGTAGACGTGGCGCAGGCGGCGATCGCCGCACTACGCCGCGGTCCCACGGTGTGGGCCGGCCGGTGCCTCGCCGATCTGGCCGCGCACCTTCCCGCGAGTCTCGTCGACGAACCGGTGTGCACTGCGCTGGTGCGGTTGGCGGGCGCGCCGGTGCTGGACCAGTTCGGCCGGTCCCGGCCGAATCAAGCGAACGACCCGACAGGTCTGCAAGCGGTCGCGGACATCGCGCCAGACGTGCTGGTGCGTGTGTTGCGGGAGATGCTGCCGGCCCCGGCAGCCCGCACGACTCTGCTGCTGCCGTCGCCTGTGCCGACGCCGCAGAGGGTTCCGGGCTTCGACCGCGCGGCAGCCGCCGGCGCGGTCCGTGCCCTGGCCGCTACCCATCCAGGACTCGCGGCCGGACTGGTGGACGCCTTGGTCCTGGACTTGGCGGTGCCGCCGGACGACGAGTACGACGACCCAGCACGAGCGGCAATCGAGCGCACGCTGGCGGTTTTACTTGTGCTCGGCCTCGGTGACGTCGCAGAAGCAGTGGAGAACACCGGCCGTCGCGGCGGCGAGGAGCTGCAAGAGCAGTTGCTGCACCTGTTGTCGCGGACGGCGGACATGATCGCGCCGACGCCCCGGTGGCGGGATCCAGGCGATCCGACCCCGGACCTGGCTCGCCGGACGGAGGTGTCCGCGACGCTGCTGGAGTCGGCCACAACGCGGATCGGCGGCGACTGGGGCGACCGAGCCCGCACCGATGCCGCCTGTCTGGTCGGGGCCCTGGCCGAGCAGGATCCGGCCGCGATGCTGCCGAACCTGCCTGCACTGCTCGGGACGGTTCTCGCCCTCATTGACGCCACATCACAGCCGCCGCCGAGCGGGCTGGCCGTGCTGTCCGCTGAACCGCCGATGCTGCGGATGTTGGCGCGGTTCGGTCGCGACAACGCGATCGGCGGCGCGACGAGCCGCGTCCTCGGCGCGGTCGAGGCTGTCGCCGCAGCGGACCCGCACGCGGTGTGCGCAGCGATCGCCGACCTGCTCGCCGATGAGCGCGACAACGACCGCGGCACCGATCTCGTCTGGTGGATGCTCCGCACTCTCGGCCGGATTGGGTGCCGCCACGGCGGCGAGCCGCGGGTTTTACGCACGATCCTGCCCGTCCTGCACAGCTACCTCGTCGACGCCGACGTCGGGCTGCGCGCCCGGGCGATCGACGCCTGGGTCGAGATCGCCACGTCCCACCAGCTCCCCTCGAGCTTGCTCGACCTGCTGCCCGCTCTATGCCATGACTCACACGTCGCGGTCGCGCAAGCGGTCGCGCGTGCCGCTGGTCGACTTACCTGGCCCGAGGCGGCGCATAGGCCGCTGCTTGAGCATGCCCTGAGGCTGCTCAACGGCGTCGACCCCACAACGCAGCCCGATGCGGTAAGGGACGCGATCAATGCCGCAAGCCGACTCGCCCGTGACATGGAGGACGAGCAGCTGCGTGCCGCAGTTGAACAGAACGCTCTCACCGTCGCCGAGGGCCTCGACGGTTACAACCTGCGCGACGCGCTAGACCACACCTGGCTGCCGGCGACGGAGCGGTCCGCGCAGATAGCGCGCCTTCGGCTGCGTCAGGCGGCGGACCCGCACATCAACGACCGTTGGAACGCCAATGACGACGAAGAGCTCTGTGCGCTGCTCGCGTGCGGCCCTGGCCTTGTCGCTCTCACGTACACCGATCTCGCCGCGGCGGCGCTCGCGCTGACGCCTGAATACCCGCTTGGCGCGGCCGAGTTCGCAGAGGTCGCGTGGCGCTCGGGCCACGCGGATAACGCCGCCGCAATCATGGCTGCCGTCCTCGCCGCGACCCCGGATCAACCGGCGTACGCGTCGCGACGGCTGCTCGTCGAGCTCATCCACGCCACCACGAACGTAGACGCGGCAGCCGCAGCAGGCCGGGGCTGGGTAGACGCGGCCACCCGCGTTTACGCCACAGCTGCTGCCCTGACGGACGAGCACGACAGCGACGTCGCCCGTGCGCTGGCCGCGTCGGCCACAGTCGCAGTCGCGATTCGGCGCCTTCTCGCCGCAACCGATTCAGGCGATACGACAGCCGGCACCGCCGAGCCGGCACAGGCACGGCGACAGCGAGCCGAAGCCCTCGCCGCAGCCGGAACCTCGCTCACCGCCGTGTCCCAGCAGGCGACCGAGACCGGCGCATACCTCCGCGCGGTCGCCGCCGCCTGCGACGTCGGTGCGCACCTACTACGCGCCGACGCGGCCGCACTCGATGCCGACACCGACTCGGTCACCACCCACGCCACCGCCGCAACGCGCCGTGCCGCCTTGATCGCCGCGGAACTCACAGAGCGCTTCCACCCTGCGGACCCACTCGCGAACCCACTTCACGCCCAGATGGCCGCCGTTCCCGATCTGCCGCCCGGCACGCCCGCCGAGCCGGTTCTCGCCAGCTGGGCGCCGCTCTCCATCCCAGTGCCGGTTGTGACCGGGCCGCGCCACCGGAAACTCCCGAACAGCCTCGCCGGTCAACGAGGTTCCGGCACAGGGCACAACAAACCAGACCGAGGCACACCGACGCCGGTCGCCGTCGTCCTCGCGTCGCTCGACCGTCAGCTGGTCACCGGGCCGGAGGTGCTGCGCCCAGACCGCGTCTACGACCTTGCAGTCGAGGTACAGGTGGACACCTGGCCCGAGTGGGCCGACCGCCTCGACGGGGAGCTCCTCACCCACCTCAGTCCCGCCGAAATCACCACACCGGAGTTCACCTGGACCCGCGCCGACCACAGCGGCGACGGAGAGACCTACACGAAGAGCGGTCCGCTCGTCCTGCGGTTCGCCCTCGGCCCCGGCCAACCAGCCCCGCCGCTACTGACACGACTCACCTGGCGGGGCCAGCGCGGCGGGCAGGCCGTCACCCAGTCCCTCGATATCACCGGGCACCGCGAGCTACGGCTACGGCCGTTCGACGCCACCCGCGACCGCGCCACGGACTACCCGGTCTTCGACGAGCGGCTCCTTGCCCTCTACGAGAGCCTGGCCCGCGCTGGCTACGATGCCGAGCAGCTGCAGGCGTTCTGCCAGTTGCTCACCTCAATCTGCCGCGTCGGGCTGCGCATGACATGGGAAAAAAAGTACCGCCGCGGCACCAAGGTCAGTGAGCGAACGTTCCACAACGACCTGCACAATCGGCTACTCGCCGACCCGGAGCTCGGTGGCCGGATCGACCGCGGAAGCCCGCTCGCCCTCGGCTACCTCGACGTGCGTCACGACGGCATCACCGCGGAGCTCAAGGTCGAGCGCAAGACTCCCGTCACCCGCAATACCGCGCCGAAGTACATGGATCAGCCGACGCAGTACGCCGCCGCCGACGGTGCGCGACTGTCGATCCTGACGATCCTCGACATGAGTCCGAAGACGCTACCAATCGGCACTCCGGAGAACTACCTGTTCACGCTAGAGCCGCGACTGCACGGACTCAACAACCCAGAGGCGCCCAGCCTCGTCGCCGTCCTCATCGTCAACGGCAACATGCCGACGCCAAGCACCTGGTCCCGGCACAAGACCCCGACGACCAGCGACGGTGTGGAGTTGATCTAGGCAGCCTCTTCGACGTTGGGTGGGTCAGCGAGGCAGATCGACGAACGCCAAGCAAACGCGCACGATGTGGTGCTCATGTTCGAAGCGCAACTGTGGCCATCCCTCCACGATAGTTTCGTCCTGCCCTTGAAAATCCTTCCGCTGGCTCAGTGCCTCCAAGGCGCCGGTGCGAGCGATTGCCGGGTTCTGCAGCGGCACCAGCAGCACCAGCAGTGCGGCCAGGTCCTTGGTCTCGAGATACCCGAATAGCTGCGACAGCCCCCCTGTAGCCACGGCGGGGCCGTTCCACCACTTGCACTCGCCTATAAATACTTTGGCCGGCCCGCGACCGTCCGAGAGCGCGTCCGCGCGGATGTACAGGTCGGACTTGCCGCCGCGGCTATACACCTCGCGATGCGCGCCGGGCAGGGCGGCATTAAGGGTGGCGACGATGAGGTCGCTGATGCGGTCCTCGGCGAGCTCGGCGTAGGCCGCCGGGTGCCGTTCGACGGCGTCTGCCCAGACCCGCAACGTGCGTAGCACGTCGGTGTACGAAGCGCCGGACAGCCGTACGTCCGGTGGGGTGACGTGTACCTCGACCGTCCCCGCTTCCATGACCGCCATTGCGGTGGCCGTGGCAGCCTCCTCGAGCCGGTCCAGAACGGGCTCACGCTGCTTCCATCCCTCCGGCCAGGACAAGTTCTCCTGGACAGCGCGGCGAGCTCTTACCCGCAGCTGTTGGGAGCTCACGACCTCCCGGAGCAGCGGCGGCAGAACCTCGTCGTAGAAGGTGGCGGTCTGCTCGCCGATCGCCGCCACGATCGGCTCGATTTGGCTCCGCATGGCGCTCACCTCGCCGGCCAGGTCTCGTCCGCCGCGGGCTACCGCCTGCTCTTCGTCGTCGGTGAGATCCAGAAAGGTGTAGAGCGCAATCGGGCCGAGGTCGTTTCGAAACCCGACGAACCAGCGGTCCTGGGCAAGTAGGAACTCGTGCCGCGCAAGCTCGCGCTCGTAGTTGTAAGGCTCCCCTGGCGGCGTGCGCTGCCAGGCGTCGCCGTCGACTAGGTCGATCGGCTCGAGCGGATGCTCGACCTGGTCCGGCCAGTGGTCGAGCAACGTCGCTTCGCCGGAGAGTTCGATTGCGACGTAATGCCGGGATGTGGATGCCTTGGTCCCCGGCTCGGGGGTCGGACGAGCTAGTCCCTCCCTATCCCGGACCGATGCGCGTTCAATGCCACCAAGGGACGGCGACTGGGGGCGCGGCTCGACCAGCAGTTGGGCGACCACGCTTTCGGGATCGACGTCGGGGTCGTTACTGGCCAGAGTTCGGGCGCGCTCGATCGACCGCTGGCCATAGGTACTCATCAGATGCTGCGACAACGGCCGACTATCCCGGTGGAACGTGCGGAACAGGCCCGGCGGCATCCCCACACGATAGGCGTGGGCGCCGCTACTGATGACCCCGATAAGCCCCCATTATCGGGGTCATCAGTAGCGGCGTGGCGGCGCAGCAGCAGCGCCGCCGGGGAGCAGGATCGACCGGGTGAACAGCGACCCGTTGGGGCACGCCGGCGCCGACGCCCCGAAGTCGGGCGATGCCAAGGCCTGGTTGGAGCTGTCCCTGCTCGCCCGTGCCGCCGGACGCAGTCACCGGGAACTGCGGGCGTTTGTGCCCACCGCGTGGGATCTGGCCCAGAAGGTCACCCACGGCGACGTGGATCGCGTCGACACCTACGCCGCCGCGCAGGCCACCGTTCTCGTCGTCCGCGTCCTACAGCAGCTCGCGCCGTGACCAGCTCATCGCTCTACGCGCACCCCGCTGAACCTCGGCCCACCACCACGGACGTCTCCGCGCTCGACGCCTCCGTCGCGGCCGCGCTGCGGGCATCCTTGGCGACGAACACGTGGCGGGCCTATGCCGCGGATTGGCGGCACTGGTCGGGCTGGGCGGCCGAACATGACCTGACACCGCTTCCGGCGGAACCGCTGGACCTGGCCCGCTACCTCGTCGCCCAGTCCCCCACCACCCGGGTCGGGACGCTGACCCGCCGGTGTTCGGCGATCACCAAGGCACATCTCCTGGCCGGGCACACGGCCCCGACCACCGACACGGCCGTGCGGGAGGTGCTGCGCGGGCTACGCCGAGCGCACGGCGCACCGCGCCGCGGCGCACCGCCGCTGTGGACGTCCGACGTCGAACGCATCATCGATGTGACCTACGTCGTGCCGGACCGGAACTGGGACGACGGGCAGGGCAGCGCCGAGGTCCGCGACCGGGCGTTGCTCCTGCTGGCGTTCACCTCCGCGTTGCGCCGCAGCGAGCTCGCCGCCCTGGATGTGGCCGACCTCGAGTCGGACCCAGCAGGGATGCTCGTGCACGTGGCCCGCAGCAAGACCGACCAGGACAGTCAGGGCGCCTACGTCGGCATCCCCTACGCCAGCCGCCCCCGGCTGTGTGCGGTCCTTGCCGTAGCCGCCTGGCGCGACCGGCTCGCCACCCTGGCCGGCACTGACCCCGACGAACTCACCGGGCCTTTGTTGCGCCCCATCGACCGCCGCGGCCGGCTCGGGTCTCTGGGGGCGAGCCGGCACGGCCCCGACGCGAGCCTGTCCGGCGCCGCCATCCGCGCCGCCCTGATCCGCCGTGCGACCGCCGCCGGACTGTCCCCTGCCCACGGGGAGCGTTTCTACACAGCGCATTCCACCCGCTCCGGATTCGCCACCCAGGCCGCCGCCAACGGCGCCAGCGAACGCGCCATCATGGACCAGGGCCGGTGGCGCTCCCTGCAGGTCGCCCGCTCCTACATCCGCCGCGGCAGCGTGTTCAACCACAACGCCGCCGGCCGGCTCGGACTGTGACCAGTTGCAGCGCACCAGTGCCCGCTGCCCCGCCGGGGATCACGTCTGTCCGGAGAAAAGCGAAACCCCGGCGATGTGGCCGAAGCCAGGGATCGTTCCGGGGTGTCCAATGAGAAGGATACCTCAGCGATGACGGACGCGGCACCTCGCCTGCCGGACCCGGCCGCCCGGGTGCTCGAGGCCCGGCTGAGCCGCGAGTGTCTCAGACCGTACCGCGCCGCTGTCGACGGAGACCTCGACCTCGCGATCGGTCTCTACGAGTGGAACAGCGCCGCCGCCGGCGCCTTCTTCGAGACCCTCGGCCACTTCGAAGTCCTGCTACGCAACGCGCTGCACGACCAGCTCTCGGCCTGGCACACCGCCGCCGGCCGCCCAGGCCATTGGTACGACGACCCAGCCGGGGTGCTCGACGCACGCCGGCATACCGATGTCGCGGCCGCGCGGGACCGCATCCGCCGCGAACGCAAGACCGAAACGCCCGGCAAGGTCGTCGCCGAACTGAACTTCGGCTTCTGGCGTTTCCTCCTCGACCGCCGCTACCAGACCATGCTGTGGGCACCGGCGCTGCGCCGTGCGTTTCCTCACCTGCAACCCCAACGGCGCGACCTCGTCTACTCCCCCGTCTATGAACTCAACCGGCTGCGCAACCGCATCGCCCACCACGAACCGATCCACGGTCGCAACCTCAGCGACCGCCACGACGACCTGCTCCGCGTCACCGGCTTCATCGACCCCGCCGCACAAGCCTGGCTCTCCTCGCTGAGCAGAGTTTCCGCGGTGTTGCAGAGCCGCCCGCGATGAAACCCGGCCCGGTGGAGAGCGCACTGGACATCGCATGGCGACTCATGCACAAGCCCGGAGGTTGCAGCGCAACTGGCATCAGAGCTCTCGCCCCCTCGCGTAGCGCGTCACCGGCACTATGCGCTAGCAGTCGACCCCAGGTCGTGAGCCTTCCAACAAGATGATCCCCTTTCGGACCGCGCCAGAGGATCCAATGTCAGTGTTCAAGTGGGCTTTTCGAGAGGTCATACGGTCTCGGTCGGCTGCTCACTGCTGCGGGGTATTGATCATCCGTTCTCGCTTTTGTGCCTCGTTCAGCTCGTGACAGCGCTCGGTATCGAGCTGAACGACGAGCGGCTTGACGTCCCAGGCGCGGGCCGCCTCGGCTAGCCAGCCGCGCCCGTCCAGGATGGCTGCCGCGGACTTGTCGGCGAATATGATGTATAGCTGCGCGTTCGGGGCGAGGAGGCTGCGGATGGTCACCAACTTGAGGATGTCCTGGGCGACTTTGTGGATCTGCCCGGCCTTCAGCTTTCCCTGCCGAGCGAACACCTCGGCGTAGGTCAGCGGATCGGGACAGTAGCCGTCAACGTCGATCCGGGCGCCATCGGGCAGAGTCGTGCGTGCCTCGGTCCAAACCCTGTGCCTCAGCTCGAAGTGCAGCTCCTCGCTAGCGAGTCTGAGGATGTGCTCCTCCACCCTGCGTTGCACAGCACTGTCGCTGGCGTGACCGGTGCCGATGTCTCGTCCGGTGAAGTTGGCGTCTTGCATCTCGCTAGTGCAGCACCTCGGGCGCGTACCGCAAGAGATCCATAACTGGGACCGTCGTTTGTATCACATCTGACGCCAGGCGTGATACATTGCCAAATGTGAAGACTCTTCGATTGGATCCCGAGTTGGAGATGCGGCTGCAGCGTGCAGCGGCAGTCACCGGTGAGTCACTGTCGGAGTTCATCCGCCGGGCCGCCGCGGCGCGCGCCGACACGCTGCTACGCATCGGTGACCGCGACGACTTCGCCGACGTGCTGGGCGTCGTGCATGGCGGTGGCGGCCAAGCCCGCAGGACCGGCGAAGCACTCACCGACATCCTCGCCAAGACCAAGCCGAGGGCGTGACCCTGACCGACGCCGGGCCGCTCGTAGCACTGATCGACGCCGACGAGGCTGATCACGAAATTTGTGCGCTCGCCCTGCATGCCCTGCCACTACCCCTTCTGACCACCTGGCCCGCGTTCACCGAGGCCATGTACCTGCTGGGCCGAGCAGGTGGGGCGGCCGGCCAGCAAGCTCTCTGGAAGCTGAACCTCAGCGGGCGCCTGGACATCGCCGAACTATCCCGGGCCGCGCTCCAGCGCAGCGCGGCGCTGATGGCCAAGTACGCCGACCGCCCGATGGACCTCGCCGACGCCACCCTCGTCGCGCTCGCCGAAGAACGCGGCGAACGGCGCATCTTCACCCTGGACAGCGACTTCCGGATCTACCGCATCCACGGCCGCACCCACTTCGAAATAATCCCGAGCTGACGCTTCCCGCAAGCGGATC